>TARA_R110002050_G_scaffold288282_2_pt1 | contig 45197 bp, 39 predicted proteins | sample TARA_R110002050 | Tara Oceans TARA_R110002050 (sample SAMEA4396988) | marine metagenome | biome: Polar Biome; feature: [DCM] deep chlorophyll maximum layer (ENVO:01000326); material: water (ENVO:00002006), including particulate matter (ENVO:01000060) such as... | depth 25 m
CTTATCAAATATAACAACAATCATTCCGAAAAAACAAAATTTCTTTGCTTTTTTTAAACGCTAAAAACCTTTCATCGTGTTTTTTAGCCATATAAGGGTTAAATATATCTTAAATAATTCGAAGAAAAAAAATAACAGGTTTTGCCAAAACTATTGAAGAACAATAAATTTAGTGGGATGAAATACTTATAGTATCTTTGCAAAATTATTCTCTATAAAGCTATGATTACTAATCTTTCAGATGTAAATCCTAAACAAAACATCATTATAAAAGGTGCGAAATTGCATAATTTAAAAAATATTGATGTTGTTATTCCAAGAAACAAATTGGTGGTTATTACAGGCTTATCAGGTTCAGGAAAATCAAGTTTAGCCTTTGATACACTTTATGCTGAAGGCCAAAGACGTTATGTTGAAAGTTTGTCCAGTTATGCAAGACAATTTTTAGGAAGACTGAACAAACCAAAAGTTGATTATATTAAAGGCATCGCACCTGCTATTGCCATTGAGCAAAAAGTGAACTCAACAAATCCGCGTTCAACCGTTGGGACATCCACTGAAATTTATGATTATTTGAAATTGCTTTTCGCCAGAATTGGCAGAACCTATTCGCCAATATCAGGAAATGAAGTTAAAAAAAATACGGTTTCCGATGTTTTAAACTATATAATACAGTTCCCTGAAGGAGAAAGATTATTACTCCTTGCTCCTATTCATTTAGAAAACGGGAGAGAAATGACCGATAAACTCAAAGTGCTTCAGCAACAAGGTTATTCCAGAATTATGGTTAACAATATTGTTTTAAGAATTGACGAAGCCAATACTATTAATGAATCTATTCATGATATTTTTTTAGTTGTTGATAGAATTATCATTAAAGACGAAGAAGATTTTCAAAACCGATTGGCAGATGCTATACAAACGGCATTTTTTGAAGGTAAAGGCGCCTGTATTGTTGAAAATTTAAGCAACATTTCAACAAGACTTTTTAGTAATAAATTTGAATTGGATGGCATCACGTTTTTAGAACCAAACGTGCATTTATTCAGTTTCAACAATCCGTATGGAGCCTGCCCAAAATGTGAAGGTTATGGTGATATTGTTGGTATTGATGATGATTTAGTGACTCCAAATACAGCGCTTTCTGTTTATGAAAACGCCATTTTTCCGTGGCGAGGTGAAAGTATGAGTTGGTACCGGGACCAGTTGGTTAATAATTCACATAAGTTCAACTTCCCTATCCACAAACCTTTTTTCGAATTAACCCCCGAACAAAAACAACTTATTTGGGATGGTAATCAGTATTTTGAAGGTTTAAACGCCTTCTTTGCTGAATTAGAATCCAAAGCCTATAAAATTCAAAACCGGGTCATGTTGTCGCGTTATCGTGGAAAAACCAAATGCAAAACCTGTAATGGAAAACGATTGCGGAAGGAAGCCAATTATATAAAAATAAGTGGTGCTACCATTACTGATTTGGTTGAAATGCCATTAAATAAATTGGCTAATTTCTTTAATCAATTAGAGTTGAATGACCATGATAATCAAATTGCCAATAGGCTTTTAAAGGAAATTAACAATAGATTGTCTTTTCTAGCCCATGTTGGACTTGATTATTTAACGTTGAATAGAAAATCAAATACTTTGTCTGGTGGGGAAAGCCAACGCATTAATTTAGCCACGTCGTTAGGAAGTAGTTTGGTGGGTTCCATGTATATTTTAGACGAACCTAGTATTGGCTTGCATCCTAAAGACACAGAACGCTTAATTTATGTTTTAAAATCGTTGCGGGATTTAGGTAATACGGTCATTGTTGTGGAGCATGATGAAGATATTATGAAAGCTGCCGATGGCATCATTGATATAGGTCCTGAGGCTGGAACGCTTGGTGGTCATGTGGTTGCCAATGGAACCTATGCTGATATTCTGGCGTCTGATTCATTAACCGCACAATATCTTAATGGAAAATTGCAAATTAAAATTCCGGAAATCAGAAGAACCTCAAAGTATTATATTGACATAAAAGGGGCTCGTGAGAATAATTTGAAAAATATAGATGTAAGGTTTCCTCTGGGAATGTTAACCGTTATTACGGGTGTTTCTGGTAGCGGAAAAAGCACATTGGTTAAAAAAATTCTATATCCGGCATTACAAAAAAGATTAACGGATTTTGGAGACAAACCTGGTCAATTCTCAAGGATTGAAGGTCATTTTAGCAATGTGAATCATATTGAATTTGTGGATCAAAACCCCATTGGAAGGTCGTCACGTTCAAACCCTGTGACTTATATCAAAGCCTATGATGACATAAGAGCCTTGTATTCAAATCAAAAGTTAAGTGCTATTAGAAATTATCAGGCAAAACATTTTTCTTTCAACGTAGATGGCGGACGTTGTGAGACTTGCAAAGGCGAAGGTGAAGTAACCATTGAGATGCAGTTTATGGCAGATGTGCATTTAGAATGTGAAACCTGTAAAGGGAAGCGCTTTAAAAAAGAAGTGCTTGAAGTTACTTTTGGGGGCAAAAACATTGATGATATTTTAAATATGACCATTGATGATGCCATTGCTTTTTTCGAAATAAATAAACAACCAAAAATAAAATCAAAACTGCAGCCACTTCAAGATGTAGGTTTGGGCTATGTCACTTTGGGGCAAAGTTCATCTACCCTATCTGGCGGTGAAGCGCAACGTATAAAATTGGCATCTTTTTTAGGAAAGGGAAATAAAAAGGAAAAAACACTTTTTATATTTGATGAACCCACAACAGGCCTGCATTTTCATGACATTCAAAAGCTTTTAAAATCTTTTAATGCTTTGATTGAGAATGGGCATTCTATTATTGTGGTTGAACATAATTTAGAACTTATTAAATGTGCTGATTATATTATTGATTTGGGTCCGACAGGTGGTGAATTAGGCGGTTATATTGTGGCAGCAGGAACACCGGAAGACCTTATAAAAATAAAAACTTCAGAAACCGGGAAATATTTAAAGGAAAAATTAAAATAACACATTCCTGTTAATAAAACATAAAGGCCGATATTCCTATAATTACTATGGCTAACGGAATTACAAAACTGAAAAACATAAATGAAATGATGCCACTTTTTAATAGACTTAAAAAGTAACCCTGGCTATAAAATCGTTTGACTGCTAAAAACAGATATAAAAAAGTTGAAAACATTATTAACCCGATTACTATGCCAGGAATTTTCCATAATAAATCCAATAAAATTAAAATACTAAATACCATAAATAAAAAGGAAAAGTAGTAAAATGCAAATACCAAATGGTGTGAAAATGGACCTTTTCTGAAGTAGAATAATTTAAGCAACAGTGCAAAAATTGGCAGTAATATAAACATAGCTAATGGGATGCTATCATAAAATGCCTGTAAAAGGGAACCGCCATTTCTTTGTTTATAAAATTTAAGTGCTTGAGCATATAATTTTCGCGTAAAAGCCCCTGCATCTTCTTCTAATCCCATAGCCTTGTAAATCTCAGCATCTGATGCATTTATAGCAATTAAAGAATCTATTTTATTTTCATCATAATCAAAACTTGCATTAACTACTGGTTTATTGTTTTTAGACTTTATTATTGAATCCAGGTTATTTAAATTTTTAATCCCTAATGCCTTTTGATTTTCATTCAATGGCATTAATAGTTGTTCTGTTTGAATAGAATCTAACAATGATTCAACTTGTAATGAATCTAAAACCACTTCAGCCTTATTAAACCCTTTTTTAAGTGCTGAATCAAATTTTTCAGTTGATTCTCTGGTAATAATTGAAAACAAAAAAAAGAACAGCACAGAAATAAACAAATACATTTGAGCTGGGTGCAAATACAATAAACGCTTCCCTTCAATAAAGCGTTTCGCTAAATATCCCGGTTTAAACATTAAAGGAATGTAACTTTTAAAAAATCGGGCATCAAAAGAAAAATAATTACTTATGGTATTGTAAAACAAGACACCTAAAGTAAGTTCATCATTTGATTTTTGCCCACAATGTGGGCAAAACTGAAACTCTTTATTATAATCGTTCTCGCAATTTTTACAGGTTACAAAATTGTTTTCCATCGAAATGATTGGTTTATATAAAAATAAAGAAAATAAATTAGAATCTACTTAATTACAATTAATTGGTAATTAGATGTTTATATTTTTGGCACGCTGTTTGTAATTATCAATGTGTATCACAATTAATACTTACAATTATGAAAAATTTAAAACTCTTAGTAGCAATTGCAATCCTGATAGGATTGTCTGTTAATGCAACCACAACCATTACAACCAAAACTGATAATACATCAACTTTTATAAAAGGTTATGGAAATAATTTCATATTTGTAGAAGGTGGCATTGAATTTTCTGTATTTCCAGATGGACAATTTGATTTTAATGTATTGAGTAACAACACGCGACTAAATGTTTCCATTGGGTCACCTAATGCAAATCTTAGTTTTAATTCTGGTTATGACTATAATGGATATGTGCAATATGATGAATATGGTGCGGTTATTCAAATTGAAAACACACCAATATATTATGATTACTACGGACGAATCACTCAAGCTGGAAATGTAAATATTAACTATAACAATTATGGGTATATATCCAGAGTTGGTGGATTATATGTACATTATAACAGGCACCATGTGTTTTCATACTATTCTGGCTACATAAACAATTACAACAGATATTATGTTTACAGACCTTGGCATCATTATTATAGTGTTCCATCATATAATTACCGTGTGGTTTATAACAGGCCTTACAGACAATATTATAATCCAATACGTTATGCTTATAACAAGCCATTTCACAATAATTACAGACCAAGAACTGCCATTGCTAGCAGACGTGGAAATAACATAAAAAGGAACAGCAGTTATTCAACTGCAAATAGAAGTACTAGAAATAATACTGAAATCAACAGAAATACGAATACAAGACGGGACATTGTACAAAACACGAACACAAGACGAGATAATAATAGTACGGTAAATAGAACTGTTACCAGAAACTCACAAGTGGTAAATAAAAATGCAAATAGACGTGTTAACAGCAGCCATAATCAAGTAAATAGAAATAATTCACCTGTGAATAACACTAAAATAAATAGAAAAACCGTTGTTAATAGAACAGTAGCATCAAATAGTAACAACCCAAGAACAAATGGAATTACACGTACACGAGAAACCCGGGTTGTTCAAAAACCGAATAACAATAATGTACGTACATCTAATAAAACAACGATAACTAGAAGTGCTCCAAAAGTTACTCAACGATCTGTAGAAACTAAATCAAGAGCAACACAAAGTAGAAGCAGTTCTAGCAATAATAAAACAAGGTCCGCTTCAAAAAGAAGAAGACAATAAAGGTTTGGTTGGTTAGTTGGAAAGCCCCACGATATGTTTGCCTCAAAGCAACGTCGTGGGGTTTTCTTTTTTCCAATTAAGACTCCTTTCAACTTTCAATTGTTTCTTCTAAATTTATTAACGCTTTATAAGTTTATTAATAATGGAAGAAATGTCTTCTGAAAGATTTAAACCATATACCATTAAACCATAACTAACTGTAACAGTAACTGTTTTTAAGGCAATATTTATAACTGAATTAAAAGGAAATTCCCAAAAGTAAAATAACAGAACACAACACACAATAAGAATAGCCACTTTTACTGTTTCAATTGTAAAGGGGTTCATTTTAAAGGCATATTGAACAAAAAGTATCTTTGACAGATTGTATAATACTATGGCGATAAATGTTGCATATGCTGCTCCATTGATACCGTAAATAGGTATAAAAATCACATTTAGAATAATTGTAGTTCCAACCAATAAAACACCAAAAACCAATCCCATTTTGTAATAATCACTATTAAATAAAATAGCATTATTATTCCCCAGTAAATTATCAATCAACTTAGCTATTCCTATTAAAATAACAATGACTAATCCTCCGCTAAATTTTTCGGGTATAAAATGATATAACTCATTGATATTCAATATTATTAACAAAAAAATAAAACCACTTATTATAAACAATGTTAAAGAGCTTTTCTGATATAATTTTTTTAATTCCATTGGGCTGTTTTCGTTTAAAAGTTTAGCAGTTAACGGACTTACTATTTGGTCCATGGAGGAAGACGGCACGCCAATCACAGAAGCTATATAGATGGCTACACCATAATAGGCTACATTTTCAATTTGAATATAATAACCTAACATAAACTTATCTATTTCCAAAATAATGTTAGTTACTGAACCTGCAATTATAATCAATGCTGAATATTTTAAAATATTCGACAAACTTTTAAAATTTGAAAATTTAAGAACCGGTCTTTTTAAACTAAATGCATAAATGGCCATGAGCACCATGCGCAACATATAAACCCAGACGATGGCTAAAATTAATTGCTCAGCATTTAAATAGTTGACATATAAAGCCAATAATAAAAAGGTAATACACAGTCTGTGGAAAACCTCTTTCATAAAGTTCCCAAAAACGCTTTGCATTTGTACCCTGCTCCAGGCATAAAACACTTCAAAATAAGCAAATGAAATGGCTGCTATATAAATAAGCCAAATATAATCCTTGATTATGGGGTTTTTTTGCGATAACCAATTACCAATAACATCAAAAGAAACATAGCCAACAAACCCTGCTGGAATAATAATTGCCAAAGGTAAAAACATCATTAATGTTAGAAAGCTATTTTGTGATTGTCTTGTTTTAAAAATGGAATAAAATTTTATGATGGTATTATTTGTTCCAAAAGCCATTAAAGGCATCATAATATTGGCCGTAGATAATATGAATGTTATTAAACCAAAATAACTATCACTCAAAAAATTTGTAAATAGAAATAACACATTTATGGCACCAATAAAAATACCTATGTAAGTTGTAATCGTGTTTTTAACTGATTGCGCAAAGACAACTCCCATTAGATTAAGTTAGATAAGGCTTTAGTGAGTTCTTTTCTACTGTATTTTTGTAAACCAATAGGATGAGATTGCAACGTTCCATTTTTAAATGCATCATATTGATTTAATATAAGTGTTTTTAACGAATCATAATCATTATAATTAAAATACGATCCAGAATTAGTTTCTTTAATAATCGTTTCTACATCAGAATCCGCAGGGCCTATCGCTATAATAGGTCTGTTTGATACCATATATTCAAAAAGTTTACCCGGAATAATACCTTTTGTTTCATCAGAATCTATTTCAATAAGCAATAACACTTGAGATTTTTTTTGATATGTAATAGCCTCTTTATGTGAAACATATCCTACCTTATTTACATAATCCGTTATATTATAATTTTGAATGTTTTTCATTACATTATCACTCACTACTCCAATTAAATTAAGTTGAAAGTCTTTTGAAAAACCTTTGTTTTCATTAATTAGATCATGAAACACACGCCATAGCACGTCTGGATTTCTTTTTGAAAGCAAAGATCCAATATGTGAGATAGAAAACTTTTTATCAAGATTTGATTTTGCAGTAGACATCATATCATATCCATTTGTAATGACATGAACCGGTTGTTTTGTTAAACCTTCAAACTCTTTTTTTGTAGTAAAGCTTGTGACGATAATTTGATCTGCATGATCAAGCACCTGTTGCTCTAAAAATTTATGCTTTAATTGAGACTTCTTAGTCAATTTCAACTGTTTATGGTAACCAATTGAAGTCCAAGGATCTCTAAAATCGGCCAACCACTTCACTCCTAACCGCTCTTTTAACTGTAGCCCAATAAGATGCAGACTATGTGGTGGTCCGGTGGTGATGATGGTTTCAATGTTTTCTGTTGAAATAAATTCGGAAAGAAATGTTACTGAAGGTTTAACCCATGCGATGCGTGCATCAGGAATAAAAAAGTTACCTCTAATGTACAGCAACAATTTTTCAAGTAAACTTTGTGTTTCTTTTTCTGAGATAATGCCCTTACTTAAAACTTTAGATTTATTTTTTGAGAAGAGGCTTGCTAATTTATAAGGTTCTGAAATAGGGAATCTTACAATTTTTACTTCTGAAGAAACTTCATCTAACAAGCTCTCATCTGTCATGGGATAATTAGGATTATCAGGTATAAAAACAATCGGGTCAATATTATACTCCGGAAGATATTTCACAAATTTTAACCAGCGCTGCACACCAGGACCTCCCGCAGGTGGCCAGTAATAAGTTATTATGAGTGCTTTTTTACGCACTTGTTGCTGATTTCTTTTTAAACCCATAAAACAATCCACCAAGCAGCAACAAACCAAATAAAATTGAACTTGCTAATGCAATAGTACTGCCTGTTTTAACAACATCTGGGTCAAACTTAAATTCAATGGTGTGTTTTCCAGCGGGTAATTCCATGCCTCTTAAAACATAATCAACACGCATATGTGTGGCCCCTTTTCCATCAACCCATGTTTTCCAACCATTCCCGTAATAAATTTCAGAAAACACCACAAATCCTTCGTTTGAATTGTTGGATTGATATTTCAGGTAATTTGGTTTATAGCTAACAAGTTTGATGGTTGCCAATGAATCTACTATATAATTAGTTTTAAGATTTTCTGATTCTTTTTGACTTGTGTAAATTGCTTTGTTTTTGTTATCTAAACTATCTAAAGCGTTAATTTCTTGATTTGCAGAATTAACTTTTTCTAATTTTTTTACAAACCAAGCGTTTCCATTGGCATCTTCATTAGTATATGGAAACACATTACCCTTTTCATCTTGCGCAATTATATACTTGGTATTAAGCATATTAAGTACATTTATATTGTTTTTTGCAATATGAAAATCGAACAATTCACTGTAGCGCTTCAATTCTGCAGCGCTATAACCGTTTAGTGAATTATGAAAATATGAAGGTTTTGCGGCTCCACCAACTAAATCGAAAACCCTGTAATACCCAGTATCTTTTAATATTTCTTTGTCAGCAGCATTGGCTTCAAAAGGTTTATTTACTTGAATTGCCGATACAAAATCATCATTATTCACATATCGTTTGTCAACTCCAACTAAATCAAAAAGGATTAAAACACCATATACGACAACAACCCATTTTTCTTTAAGTTTGTCCTTTAAATACATATATATTGCCCCGGCAGAAAGCAATACTAAAATTAAAGTTCGAATTGTATCTTGGGTAAAAATGGTTTTCCTGTCTTCAATAAGTGCATTAACAAATGCTTGTCCGTAATTCTGACGATAAAAACCGTCATTCACACCAACAAAATCAAACAAGGATGATTTGAACAATAAAAACCCTAATGCAATACCACCAGTAATTATAGATGCGTTTTTTAAAGCTTTTAGCTTCTCCTCTTTCTTTTCAAAATTGTTAAACAATCTTGCCAATCCGAAAATCGCCAACACCGGAATGCACAATTCTAATAGTACTTGGATGGATGTTACAGCTCTAAACTTATTATAAAGCGGTACGTAATCAATAAAAAAATCGGTTAAGAAACCTAAATTTTTTCCGTAGGATAATAATAAAGATAATATGGAGCCACCTACAAGCCACCATTTTAATCGTCCTTTCACCAAAAACAAGGCAAAAACAAATAAAAATAATACAACAGCTCCAATGTATGCCGGTGCTTCTACAATTGGTTGATCACCCCAATACATAGGCGCCTGTTTCGATTCTTGAATTGCTTGTGATGTTGTAGCTCCCAATTTTCTATAGGCATCATAAGTAGCTGAGTCTTTCCCTACATCTTCACCATTGCCACCTCCCATAAATCTTGGGATAAACAAGTTGAAAGTTTCCCAATATCCATAACTAAACTGTGTAATATAATCTTTATCTAAGCCCGAAGATATCTCTTTTGAAGAGCCATCAGGATTAATGGTGAGCTCACTTTTACCACGCGTGCTTTCTTTTACATATTCTTTAGTAGCCAGTACACCGATAGCATTTAGCGCCACAGACAATATAACCGCAGCCACCAAAATACCTACCGATTTAAAATAATGAGGCAAAAGGTTCTTTTTATAAGCATCAATCAAATAAGCAATCCCTAAAATAATTACCAATAGCATTAAATAATAGGTCATTTGAAAATGATTTGCTACTATTTCTAAACCCATGGCTAATGCAGTGAGCAAAAACCCTGAAATATACTTCTTCTGAAAGGTTAATAAAATACCACTTAAAACCAATGGCATATAAGCAATAGCGTGCGCCTTGCTATTATGGCCCACACCCAGAATTATGATTAAATAGGTAGAAAAACCAAATGCCAGCGCACCTAATGCCGCAAGCTTAAAATCGACTTTTAAAACTAATAGAAGCACATAAAAACCGAGAAAATATAAAAACAAATAATCGGCTGGTCGTGGTAAAAAACGAAGTGTTAAATCTAATTTTTTAATATAATTATGCGGGTATTTAGCACCTAATTGATACGTTGGCATACCACTAAACGCGCTATTTGTCCAATACGTTTCTTCTCCTGTTTGAGATCTAAAGTCATTTTGTTGCTTTGACATCCCAATGTATTGCATGATATCACTCTGAAATATTTGTTTTCCTTGAAGCACTGGGCTAAAATATGCCAAAGACAGAATAACAAACCCCACAAGAACTAGAAAATGTGGAAGTACTTTTTTAATTGAAAATTGCATGTAGTAAAGTTAGATTCAATGAATGCGAAAATTAATCAATTTCTTCGTAATCAATATAGTCTCCAACATTTTTATTTGAAGATTTCGTTTTAGGAACTTTATCAATGGTTACTTCACCCTCTTTTTTAGGCGGTTCATTTTGTTGTTGAAACTGGCCTCCACCAAAGCGTTCTTCAGTTTTTTTAATAATAAATTTCATAAGAAAAGGAGAGAATAAACGTGCTAAAATCTTAATTCCAAAATAAATCAATATTAAAATTAATATCGTTCTAACTAAACCTACTGCCGATGCAAATTGTAGCATAAAAATATTTTTAAGCAAAAATACAATTCTATACGTTTAAAAAAGAGTCAAAAATGATAAAAAAACTATAAAATCTCTATATTTGGAAGCCATTAAATGTTAATGGCATTATGGTTTTTTAATTCAAACAAAATCTAAAATTCATTATGAAACATTTTAAATTTATCATTATATGCCTCTTGTTTTTAATATCAAGCAGCGTCTTCAGTCAATATACAGATGTTATCAATTCAAATAGGCCAGGTGTATCAAGAAGTCCTTTTTCAGTGGGCACCAACGTGGCACAATTTGAAGTAGGACCTTATATGATAAAAGAAAAACGCACACCTGCCCTAAAAACAGAAGTCTCTGGATTTGGAGTGGATTTTGCGGCACGCTATGGTTTTTTGTTTGAGCAATTGGAGCTTAACATTGAAGGGACTTACCAAAATGATACTAAAACTTATTTTTCTACTATTGTTTTTGACGAATCACGGGCAAATTTTAAAAATCTTACTGTTGGGGCAAAATATTTAATTTATGACCCTTATAAAAATTCAGAAAACGAAAAACCGAATCTATATAGCTGGAAAGCAAATCATAGGTTTAGATGGAGTTCCTTAATACCAGCTGTTTCAGTATATGCCGGTGCCAATTATGATACTAAAAACAATCCTTATACAGCTGGTGGCATTGAAGGTTTTAGCCCTAAAGTAATGATAGCAAGTCAAAATAATTTTGCAGGAGGATGGGTATTGGTATTAAATTTAATAAAAGATAGAATTGGAACCGATCAGTCAGATTTTCAATATATTTTCACACTAACACATTCTTTCAGTCCTAAATGGGTCATTTTTGGAGAAACGCAGGGTATTCAAAGTGATTTTTATGCCGATAATTTATTTCGATTCGGAGGGGCATTTCTTGCAAGTAAAGATTTTCAATTGGATACAGCCGTTACTTTTAACACAAAAGATACGCCGTCAGTTTTTAGTGTGAATTTTGGTGCTTCCTACCGATTGGATTTCCACAAGGATAAAGAAATCAAAAATCCTGATAATGGTACTTCTGCCAAAAGCGAAGGAAAAAGAAGATCACAACGAAATAAAGGCAATAAAAAGAATCTTAACTTTAATAATTAAAAGCCAAAACTGTTCATTTTAATATGATTACAATAAAAGAAGTAAAAACTAAAAAGGACTTAAAGGCTTTTGTGAAATTTCCATTTAAGTTATATAAAGGTTCAAAATACTGGGTGCCACCCATTATAAGTGAAGAATTAAAAACATTCAACAAAAAAGAAAACCCCGTTTTCAATGATGCTGATGCCACCTTATTTTTAGCATTTAACAATGAGGAAATTGTTGGTCGTGTCGCTGTTATTATTAATTGGCTTGAGGTGAAAAACCAATCCTTGAAGAAAATGCGCTTTGGTTGGTTTGATTTTATTGATGATTTGGATGTTTCACAAGCGCTTTTTAATAAAATTGAAGAAATTGGTAGATCTCATGATTTAGAATATTCTGAAGGCCCTGTAGGATTTTCAAATTTAGATAAAGTGGGGGTTATGACCGAAGGCTTTGAGTCTATTGCTCCCATGATAACTTGGTATAATCATCCTTATTATGTAAAACATTACGAAGCTGCAAATTACAAAGTCGAAAAATCATATTCAGAAAGTAGATTTCCTTTTGAAAATGTAAAGCCTGAATTCTTTTTAAAAGCTCAGGAACTTATAAAAAAACGTTACCAACTTAGAGCATTGAAATTTACAAAAACCGAGGAAGTGATGCCCTATGCTGATAAAATGTTCGATTTGTTTAACGAAAGTTACTCGTCTTTGGCTTCATTTGTTGCCATCACTGATGTTCAAAAGGAATATTTTAAGAAAAAGTTTATTAGTTTCGTAAATCCCGAATATATTAAATTTGTGGTAGATAAAGATGATAATCTCGTTGGTTTCGCCATTGTGATGCCTGCATTTGCAAAAGCATTACAAAAAATGAATGGAAAACTGTTTCCTTTTGGGTTTAGGCATATTCTTCATGCCAAAAAGCATAGTAAAGATGTTATTTTCTATTTAATAGGTATTCATCCGGATTATCAAAACAAAGGAGTTCATGCTGTAATTTTTAATGAATATTATAATACTTTTACTGAAAAAGGTATTAAAACATGTTTTAGAACCCCTGAATTAGAAGATAATTATGCTATCCATCAGATATGGAAACATTTTGATCCTGTTGTATACAAACGCCGTAAAACTTTTAGAAAAGAGATTGCATAAAAAGAGGCTGACTAAAAAGTATATACTAACCGTCATTACGAGAAATTTTTATTTCGAAGTAATCTTGTAAATCAGTAACTTGCAATTTACAGATTGCTTCATTCCATTCGCAATGACGCCCTTTTAGACTGCCTCTTTTTATAAGAACACCTTTATTTATTCACCCATGGCAGCCATAACTGCTGCAGATAAACGTTTGTAGGTTCCATTTTCAAGTCTGGCTCTGATGGCGTCAAAAGCATCCAGGGTAATATCCACATCTTCTAAAGTATGAGTAGCAGTCGGAATTAAACGCAGCAAAATTAATCCCTTAGGAATCACTGGGTAAACCACTATAGAGCAGAAAATACCAAAATTCTCCCTTAAATCTTTTACCAATGCCATGGCTTCAGGAATACTTCCTTCTAAATATACTGGTGTAACACAACTTTGTGTTGTTCCTATATCAAACCCTCTTTCCTTTAGTCCAGATTGTAAAGCATTTACGTTTTCCCAAAGCTTATTTTTAAGTTCTGGCATTGTTTTTAGCATTTGTAAACGCTTACGGGCACCAACAACTAATTGCATTTGCAATGATTTTGCAAACATTTGAGAACGTAAATTATATTTTAAATAATCAATAATTTCTTGATCGGCAGCAATAAAAGCTCCGGTACCTGCCATTGATTTTGCAAAAGTTGCAAAATAAACATCAATATCATCTTGAACGCCTTGTTGTTCCCCCGCACCCGCTCCAGTTTCTCCTAGAGTACCAAAACCATGGGCATCATCAACTAAAAAACGGAAATTATATTTTTTCTTTAACGCTGCTATTTCTTTAAGTCTGCCTTGCTCACCCCGCATGCCAAAAACACCTTCAGAAATAACTAAAATACCCCCTCCTGTTTGTTCAGCCATTTTAGTAGCTCTGTCCAAGTTTTTTTCTAAACTTTCAACATCGTTATGTTTGTAAGTAAAGCGTTTTCCCATATGCAAACGGACACCATCTATAATACACGCATGGGCATCAACATCATATACAATAATATCATTTTTATTTACAAGGGCATCTATTGTAGAAACCATACCCTGATAGCCAAAATTTAAAAGATAAGCAGCTTCCTTACTCACAAATTCCGCAAGTTCCTTTTGTAAAATTTCATGCAACTCTGTATGACCTGACATCATTCGAGCTCCCATTGGGTAGGCAGAACCATACGCCGCACCGGCTTCAGCATCCACTTTTCTTACTTCAGGATGATTGGCTAGCCCTAAATAGTCATTAATGCTCCAGGTTATAACATCTTTTCCTTGAAATTTCATTCTATTGGAAATTTGTCCTTCTAATTTTGGAAAAACAAAATATCCTTCGGCTTGTGAAGCCCACTTTCCTAGCGGTCCTTTATCCCTATAAATTTTCTCAAATAAATCTTTCATTAATTTTAAATATTATTGCTATTAATACATGTACCATGACTTCTAAAGAGTAGAAACAAGTCACAAAATAAAATAAATTATTTCATTTGCAAATTATAAAAACCTATAGTCCTTAGTTAGTTGGCGCAAAATTAAATATTTATATTGTCTGTACATAATTTTTGCTGTTCAATTATCAATAAAATAAAAAAAGAGATGGTATTTTGTTAATACAAAATCCCATCTCTTTAAATTATACGTCTTTTTATTATTTTATATATTCAATACTTTGAGCAGCTTCCACATTTATGCTATCAAAGAATCCTTGTTCATTCATCCATTTGTCACTATAAATTTTACTCATATAACGTGACCCGTGATCAGGAAAAATAACGACTACAACATCATTTTTCTTAAATCTACCTTCCTCACCAAGTTGTTTAATGGCTTGCATGGCAGCACCAGATGTATATCCTACAAACAAACCTTCTGTTTTTGCAATTAACCGAGCCGTATGTGCACTTTCCTCATCTGTTACTTTAACAAACTCATCAATCACGTCAAAATCTGTTGCGGTAGGAATTAAATTCTTACCAAGCCCCTCAATTCTATAGGGATATATTTCTTTTTCATCAAACACTTTAGTTTCATGATATTTTTTTATCACTGAACCAAAAGCATCAACTCCTATAATTTGAACATTCGGATTTTGTTCCTTTAAATATTTTGCTGTACCAGAAATGGTTCCACCAGTTCCACTACAAGCCACTAAGTGCGTGATTTTACCTTCGGTTTGTTTCCAAATTTCTGGTCCCGTAGATGCATAATGCGCATCTACATTAAGTTGATTAAAATATTGATTGATATATACGGAACCTTTTATTTCGCTATGCAATCTTTTGGCAACTTCATAATATGACCTAGGATCATCTGCACTTACATGTGCAGGGCATACATAAACTTTGGCCCCCATGGTTTTTAACATATCAATTTTATCGGCTGAAGACTTTGAACTTACTGCTAATACACAATCATATCCTTTTATAATACTTACCATGGCAATACTAAAACCAGTATTACCTGAAGTCGTTTCAATAATGGTATCACCTGGCGTTAAAATACCCTGTTTTTCAGCTTGTTCAATGATATAAAGTGCAATTCTGTCTTTTGAAGAGTGCCCTGGATTAAAAGCTTCTACTTTTGCGTAAAATTCACCCTTAAACTCAGATGCCATTTTATTAAGTTTAATAAGTGGTGTTTTACCTACTAAATCCAATACAGTATCAAAAACTTGATTTTTGTGTTTCATAAATGCTTTTTAAACGCTACTCTAATTTAAACAAAAATTAATGTAACCTAAAACCAAGCAAAAGTAAAACATTTTTTTTTATTAACCATGAATTCCTTCTAAATCTAACAAAAAGGCATACTCTAAGGCTACTTCTTTTATGCTTTCAAAACGCCCGGAAGCTCCACCGTGACCAGATTCCATATCAATATGCAATACTAATTTGTTTGAATCTGTTTTTAAATCCCTAAGTTTGGCAACCCATTTTACAGGTTCCCAATATTGCACTTGTGAGTCATATAACCCTGTAGTTACCAGCATATTAGGATAGGATTTAGCTTCAACATTGTCATACGGTGAATACAATTTCATGTAATCATAAGACTCCTTATCATTGGGGTTTCCCCACTCATCATACTCGCCTGTTGTAAGTGGAATAGTATTATCAAGCATCGTGGTTAATACATCAACAAAAGGAACTGCTGCTATAATACCATTATATAATTCTGGATTCATATTAATTATTACACCCATTAATAAACCACCTGCTGAACCTCCATAAGCGTATAAATGCTTATTTGATGTGTATTTCATGTTTATAAGATGTTTTGAACAATCAATAAAATCATAAAAGGTATTGAGTTTTGTTAAGAGCTTGCCATTTTCATACCATTGTCTGCCAAGATATTCACCACCACGAATATGTGCAATGGCATAAATAAATCCTCTATTTAACAAACTCAATCTAATGGATGAAAAAGAAGGATCAATAGTTGAGCCATAAGAGCCATAAGCATGCAGCAATAGTGGGTTTTCCTCATTTAACACGATACCTTTTTTATAAACTATGGATATCGGAATCTGTTCACCATCCCTGGCAGTTGCCCAAATACGGTGTGATTCATAATCATTCTTATTAAAATCCCCTCCTAAAACGGCCTGCTCCTTTTTTATTTCTTTTTGTTTTGTTTTAAAATTGTAATCAATAACGGCGCTTGGAGAGGTTAATGAATTATAGCCATACCTTAATACATTGCTATCAAAATCTGGGTTATTTCCAATATAAGCTGTGTATGTTTCACATTCAAAAGGCAAATAATAGTCTTCCTTTTGGTCCCAACTCATTATTCTTAAATTATTCAACCCATTTTCTCTTTCATTGACAACTAAATAATCTTTAAAAATTTCAATGTCCTCAATTAATACATGGTCTCTATGCGGTAACACTTCTTCCCAAAATTCTTTTTGAGTATGATTCTCCCCTACTTTTAATAATTTGAAGTTTGTGGCGCCTTCCCCATTTGAAATCACATAGAAATGATCATTATAATGTGCAATACTATAATCTAACTTCCGAACACGTTTTTGAAAGATTTTGAATTTTTTATCCGGCGTATCTGCATTCAAAAACCGGTATTCTGACGTTAGCGTGCTTGAAGATCCAATAACAATATATTTTCTAGATTTTGTTTTGTAAACAAAGGTGTTGAATGTTTCATCATTTTCATGAAATACAATAACATCTTTTACAGTATCAGTATGTAATTTATGCTTTAGAATGTTATTAGAACGTAAGGTTACCTCATCTTTCATAGAGTAAAACAAGGTGATATTATCATTTGCCCAGGTTGCACTTCCTGTTGTGTTTACAATTTTATCTGGATATATTTCACCGGTAATCAAGTTTTTTATTTGGATGGTATATTGTCTTCGGCTTACAGTATCAATTGAAAAACTTGCCAATGTATTATCCGGACTAATTGAAATACTGCCCAGATTAAAATAAGAATGACCTTTAGCCATAATATTACAATCAAACAGCAATTCTTCAGGCGCGTCCAAAACATCTTTTTTTCGAGCATATATTGGATAGTCTTTCCCTATTTCAAACCGCGATATATACCAATACCCGTTTAATTTATAGGGAACTGAAGTGTCATCTTCTTTTATCCTGCCTTTCATTTCTTCAAACAGCGATTTTTGAAAATCTTCTGTAGATGACATTATTTCCTTCGTATAAGCATTTTCAGCATTTAAGTAATCAATGACTTCAGGGTTTTCTTTATCATTTAACCAATAATAATTATCAATTCTAACATCGTTATGAATTTTTAGTTTTTTTGATTTTTTTTTTGCTACTGGTGGAAGAACTATCTTTTTCAATGAAGCTGAATTTAATACGAATTTAATACGGCAAAAATATAAAATTTAAATAGTTTTGTACGGATATTAAAATTATAAAATTATGTTTGGAGATATGATGAATATGATGGGCAAACTTAAAGAAACCCAAAAGAAAGTTGAAGAAACTAAAAAACGATTGGACACCGTTTTAATTGATGAAAAAAGCAATGATGAAAAAGTAAAAATCACTTTAACAGCCAACAGAACTATTAAGTCTATTGAAATTGATGAAACCTTGCTTGAAGATAAAGAACAACTTGAAGATTATTTGATACTTACCTTAAATAAAGCTATTGAAAAAGCCACCAAAGTAAATGAAACTGAGCTTGCTGCTGTTGCTAAAGAAGGGATACCAAATATTCCTGGAATGGATATGTTTAAGTAGATTTATTAGCTTTTTAGATTCTTAGATTTTTAGACTTGTCAAACTACTCAAAACTTTTTCATGCATGGCATCAGTATAATCCAAATGTGTGACAATGCGCAGTTTATTACTTCCCATACTAATAATTAAAATATTGTTTTCCTTTAATTTTTGAACAAAATCAGGCTCTTTAACATCACTGCTTAATTCAAAAACAACAATATTGGTTTCAACGGGTTCAACAGTTTTTATGTAAGATAAACTGGATAAAATATTTCCAATTTCTTTTGCTTTTTTATGGTCTTCTTCTAACCTATCTATGTGATGATCCAAAGCATAAAGTCCGGCCGCAGCTAAATACCCTACTTGGCGCATATTACCACCAAATATCTTCCGTATTCGTATGGCCTTTTTCATGATGTCATCATTACCAACTAAAACCGATCCAATTGGGCAACCTAAGCCTTTACTTAAACACACTGATATGGTATCAAACACATCGCCATATTGTTTGGCAGTTTCATTTTTAGCCACTAAAGCATTCCATAAACGGGCACCGTCCAAATGAAATCCTAAATTTTTATCATCACAAATGTCTCTGATTTTTAATATCTCATTAAAATCCCAACAGGCACCTCCTCCTTTATTGGTGGTATTTTCAATTTCAACTAAAGTAGTCTGACTATAATAAAAAGCATCTGGGTTAATATGCTCCAAAACTTGTTCAGCAGAAAACATCCCTTTATTACCATTTATAAGATTACACGATACACCGCTATTAAATGAAGCACCACCCGCTTCGTAATTATAAATATGTGCATATTTATCACATATAACCTGTTCCCCTGGATTGGTATGTAATTTAATGGCCGTTTGATTTGCCATACTTCCACTTGGAAAAAACAAAGCCTGCTGTTTACCAAACATAGCAGCAATACGAGATTGCAAAGCATTAACCGTTGGATCTTCACTAAAAACATCATCACCCACCTGGGCTTTCATCATGGCGTCCAACATGGCAAGTGTGGGTTTTGTTACCGTGTCACTCCTTAAGTCTATATTCATTTAAATAAAATTATGGATAAAGCTATAAAAATATTGTTATATAAATTTTCTGATGATGGTTTAAATTCTATTTTTGTTGAAAATTAAATCCATGATAACTTCCGATCAAATTAAAGTTCTTAATACCCGCCTAGATAAACTTAGGCAATATCTTTGACGTTAATGCCAAACTTATAGAAATACAAAACGAAGAAGAACAAACCTTTGACCCCAACTTCTGGAATGATTCAAAAGCGGCTGAAATAATTATGAAATCGCTTCGTGTCAAGAAAAAATGGGTTGAAGATTACAACAAATCCAAAACACTTATTGAAGACTTAGAAGTTCTTTATGAATTTTATAAAGAAGGAGAAGCAAAAGCTGAAGAAGTTGAAAACCAGTATGACAAAGTTTTTAATCTTCTTGAAGATATTGAGTTTAAAAATATGTTGTCTGAAGAAGGTGACAGCTTAAGTGCCGTATTGCAAATAACCGCAGGTGCCGGTGGTACAGAAAGCTGTGATTGGGCCAGTATGCTCATGCGCATGTATTTAATGTACGCCGAAAAAAGTGGCTTTAAAGTAAAAGAGCTGAACTTTCAGGAAGGTGATGTGGCAGGTATAAAAACGGTGACTTTGGAAATTGAAGGCGATTTTGCTTTTGGCTGGTTAAAAGGTGAGAATGGAGTGCATAGATTAGTGAGGATTTCCCCTTTTGACAGCAATGCCAAACGACACACAAGTTTTGCATCTGTATATGTATATCCATTGGTTGATGATACTATTGAAATTGATATCAATCCGGCAGATATTGAAATTACCACTGCCCGGTCAAGTGGCGCCGGTGGACAAAATGTAAACAAAGTTGAAACAAAAGTTCAACTAACGCATAAACCCAGTGGCATTCAAATCTCATGCTCTGAAACACGATCACAACATGATAATAGATCCAGGGCTATGCAAATGCTGAAATCTCAACTTTATGAAATTGAATTACAAAAACAATTAGCACAACGGGATGATATTGAAGCAGGAAAAATGAAAATTGAATGGGGAAGCCAAATACGTAATTATGTAATGCAACCTTATAAATTAGTGAAGGATGTAAGAACCGGACATGAAACCAGCAATGTTGATGCTGTCATGAATGGTGATATTGGATCGTTTTTAAAAGCGTATTTGATGATGATGGGACAAAAACAAGAAGATAGTTCAACTTTGTAAAAGTACAATTAAAAGATACTATTTTATTCTGAAAAGGAATATTTTATTCATGATGATTTAAAAATTTAACTATGATCAAAATATATCATAACAACAGATGCAGTAAATCAAGATTAGGATTAGATATTCTAAAAAAATCTGGTAAGGAATTTCAAATCATCAATTATCTTGAAACGGTTCCATCAAAAAATGAGTTACGTGAAATTATCACGCTGTTAGGAATTAAACCTATTGAATTGGTTAGAACAAATGAATCCATCTGGAAAGAAAATTTTAAAAACAAATCCCTTTCTGATGATGAAATTATTGATGTCATGATTAAAAACCCTAAATTAATGGAGCGTCCAATTGTAATAAATGGAAATAAGGCCGTAATTGGCAGACCTTCAGAAAACATTCTTAAAATCATATAGTCCGATTAACAGGATCGTATGTTTTTAACAGAATATTAACTAGATGGGTATTAAACCTTAAGCTATTTTTGTGGTCAAACACAAAAATTAAATAATGTGTAAACCATACCTAACCTGCCTTTTTTTAGTTTCGTGTATTTCTATATCAAACGCACAATCATTACCAGAAAAAACGGAAGATATTAAATCGCCTGTTTTAATTAATAAAATCACTACCCCTACTTCTTTTTCTCAAACTGAGAAAAATCCAACGCTGTTAAGAGAAGACATATTAAATGATGTCACCATTACCGGAACTGTTTTAGATAAGGAAACCAAAGATCCTTTAGAATATGCAACTATAAGTTTTTTTAATAAACAAGAAAACAAAATAGAAACAGGTGGAATTACCGATGCTAAAGGTCATTTTAACATCACGGTAAAAGTTGGTGTTTACGATATTTCCATAGAGTATATTTCTTACAAAACGCAAACCATTACAAACAGGGTAATAACTTCAAATGAAAATATTGGGGTTTTTTATTTAGATGTTAACTTTGAAGAATTGAAAGCTGTAGAAATTATCGCTGAAAGAACAACGGTAGAATTAAAACTAGATAAGAAAATATATACTGTAGGGAAAGATTTAACTGTAAGAGGTGGCACCGTTAGCGATGTTTTAGATAACGTGCCTTCGATTTCCGTTGATGTGGAAGGCAATGTGGCTTTACGCGGAAATGATAATGTCCGTATCCTTATAAACGGTAAACCCTCTGGTTTAGTGGGTTTAAACTCTACAGAAGCTTTAAGGCAGCTGCCAGCTGAATCTATAGAACGTGTAGAAGTGATAACATCTCCATCAGCTCGATATGACGCCGAAGGTACTGCAGGTATCATAGACATCATTCTTAAAAGAAGTAAGTTGCAAGGATTTAATGGTGCCATAACCACTAATACTGGCTATCCGTATTCCGCGGGAATTTCAGGAAGCGTTAATTATAGGGCAGGTGATTTCAACTTCTTCAACACAACCAGTTACAACTACCGTGAATCTCCCGGAAACTCAATCACCAAAACAGAATATTTTAACCCATCTGGCGGCCCCAATACATTTTTAAATGAAGACAGAAAGTTTGACCGAAATAGTAACGACATAAATACCAACCTTGGTGTTGAATGGTATATTACAGATGCTGCTTCTTTGACTACTTCTTTTCTATATAGCAATCGAGACCAAAATCAAGATGCAACCAATATTATTGATGAATTTGACAATACTGGGAATTTATTGAACCAATCCATTCGATTTGACCCTGAAAAATCAACAGATAGAACTACTCAATATTCTTTGAACTTTGATAAAACCTTTGATGGCAATAGTGAACACAAACTCACTTCTGATTTTCAATATGAAAGCAGTTCTGATGACGAAAAATCAGAAATTTCCCAAGATGGTGGTAATGCTGAACGCGTTGAAACTTTAGAAAAGCAGGATAAAATTTTATTGCAAAGCGATTATGTGCTGCCGATAGGGGAAAAAAGTCAATTTGAAATGGGATATCGTGGTACTTTCAATGTATTGGATACTGATTATACGCTTGAATTTTTTAATAACGGCGTGTATGAATTAGATACCAACGTAAGCAATAATCTTATTTATAGGGAATATGTTAATGCCGTTTATACACAATTTGGAAGCAAAATAAAGGACAAGTTTTCCTATTTGTTAGGACTGCGTATGGAATCTACCCGCATAACCATCAATCAAATAACGAGTGCTGATTTTAAACGGAAAAATTATCAATCCTTATTTCCAACAGTAAATTTAGCCTACGAATTTTCAAAAGACCATAGTATAACGTTTGGTTACAACAGGAGGATTAGAAGACCTCGGTCCCGATTTATAAATCCGTTTCCATCCAGAAGCAGTGCTACCAACCTATTTCAAGGAAATGCTGATATTGACCCCAGTTTTTCAAATAAAATTGATATAGGTTATCTAAGTAAAACTGGAAACGTCACTTTAAATTCATCTATATATTATGAACGCTCGAAAGATGCGTTTACATTTATATCCGAAGATACCGGAGAAACAGCATTGGTTGGTGGAACCGATGTGCCAGTGATTAGACGTACACCAATAAATTTAGCGACCAATGATAGATATGGTTTTGAATTTACACTAACTTACAGACCCACAAAAAAATGGAATGTTAATGGAAACTTTAATTTATTCCAATCTATTACCAAAGGTTTTTACAATGGTTTTGATTATGGAGCCGAAAACTTGAGTTGGTTTGCAAGAATAAATAATAAATATACCCTTCCCGGAAAAATTGATTGGCAAACACGTTTGTCATATAGTGGTCCCAGTGAAGATGCCCAAAACATAAGGAAAGGCATTTTTTCAACAGATCTTGCTTTTAGTAAAGATTTGTTCAAAGACCAAGCTTCCGTTACCTTCAACGTAAGCGATGTTTTTAATTCTCGAAAAAGACAAACCACTTCCACGACGCCTACATTTCTAAGCTATAGTGAATTTCAATGGAGAGAACGCAGTTTTAATCTATCTTTCACTTACAGGTTCAACCAGCAAAAGAAACGTGAGCGTAATGGCAACAAAGAAAACGGTGGGGAAGACTTTGACATAGAAGGCTAATTTTTGTTTAATCTAATGTACAGCTTATTTTTGCCATTCCATAAAATGAATTCTATGTAAAAAATTTGACTTAGGGTACTTAAATAGGTTTAAAAATATATTTTAAGCACTTCTTTATATTATCAACATTCCATTAATATTATAAATTTTATAACTTTTGATACCGGTAATACGGTAAACATTGATGGACAAGATGTTCCCAAAATATTAATTTCGGCTTTAAAAAACTAAGTTGGTCTGTAAGGTTTAATAACAAAATGCCCCTTCCGGGAAGTATAGATTGGCAAACCAACCTTAATTACCGGGACCGGAAGCAAGGATGCTCAAAATGTGAGGGATGGTGTATTAATAGGCAGTATCGCATTCAGCAAAGATTTGCTTAAAGAAAAAGTATCTATTGCATTTAACATCAGCAACTTATTTGACAGTCAAGGCTTTAAAGGAATCATAGAAACTGATGGCTTTATTACCAATAGAGATATCCGGTTTAGAGGAGGAAGAAGCTATGATATATCCTTTACATACAGATTTAACCAAAAGAAAAAACCACAATATGATGGTAACTATGGAGGTGGCGACGTTCAAATGTAATTAAAAGTGCAAAAAAGAGGTTGTCTAAAAAGTATATATTAACCGTCATTACGAGAAATTTTTATTTCGAAGTAATCTGTAAATGAACTATTTGCAATTTACAGATTGCTTCTCCCGATCGATAGCTATCAGGACTCGCAATGACGCCTTTTTAGACAGCCTCTTTTTTTATGATTAAATTCAAACTAGTGAATCGCTGCTTCTCTTTTTGCCCTTTTCTCGGCGCGCCTTTCCTTTAATCTTTCAAAAAATGAACCCATCATCCAATATGGCACCACAAAAAGCATTAAAAAAATCATTAACCAAAACCCGATGGTAAAAATGGTTAAAAATGCTAAAAATCCTAAATATTGGTCAAATTCGAACATAATTGTAAAAGCCTATTAAAAATATGAAGCAAATATAATGCAAACCAAGTATTTATACAAAACTAAAATTAAGTTTTATTAACGTAGTTATTAGTTTCTGTTGGCTGTCCTTAATAAATTCATTTTGATTTTATTTTTTTTTGATTTTTGCATTTGACAAAAAGGGATTTAATTTTTCAAATTCTAATATATACATGACTTTATGCCTAAAATTTGCACGAAATAATCAACATCTCCTTCATGTATAAGTAACAAAAAGTGTAAATTTGTGTAATTAATTAATCTTCGTTAAAATGAATTTTAGAATAGAAAAAGATACTATGGGTGAGGTAAAAGTACCGGCCGATAAACTTTGGGGAGCTCAAACTGAACGCTCACGAAATAATTTTAAAATCGGCTCTCCTGCCTCCATGCCATTAGAAATCATTTATGGTTTTGCTTATCTAAAAAAAGCGGCGGCGTTTACCAATTGTGAACTTAACGTTTTACCTATTGAAAAACGGGATATTATTGCTCAAGTTTGTGATGAAATTCTGAATGGAAAGCTAGATGACCAATTTCCTTTGGTTATTTGGCAAACAGGTTCTGGAACACAAAGCAATATGAATGTTAATGAAGTTATTGCAAATAGAGCGCAGCAATTAGCTGGCAAAATTATTGGTGAAGGAGAAAAAGTGATTCAACCTAATGATGATGTTAATAAATCTCAATCGTCAAATGATACATTTCCTACGGGAATGCACATTGCAGTATATAAGAAAATAGTAGAAACAACCATTCCGGGAGTCAAGCAACTAAGAGATACCCTAAAGAAAAAGTCTGAATCTTTTAAAAATGTCGTGAAAATTGGCAGAACGCACTTAATGGATGCTACGCCCTTAACTTTAGGACAAGAACTGTCTGGTTATGTAGCTCAATTGGATCATGGTTTAAAAGCACTGGAGAATACCTTACCTCATTTAAGTGAATTAGCTCTTGGAGGAACCGCCGTTGGAACGGGTTTAAATACGCCTAAAGGCTATAGTAAACGCGTTGCTGAATATATAGCTAAATTCACGGAACTCCCCTTTATTACGGCACCCAATAAATTTGAAGCCCTTGCTGCTCATGATGCTCTGGTTGAAACCCATGGAGCCTTTAAACAATTGGCAGTATCATTAAATAAAATATCCAATGATATTCGTATGATGGCATCGGGACCTAGAAGTGGTATTGGAGAAATCACCATTCCTGCGAATGAACCAGGAAGTTCTATCATGCCAGGTAAAGTAAACCCAACGCAATGCGAAGCTTTAACCATGGTATGTGCTCAAGTTATAGGTAATGATATTGCTGTATCCGTTGGAGGCATGCAAGGGCATTATGAACTAAATGTATTTAAACCCGTTATGGCAGCAAATGTGTTGCAATCAGCACAATTATTAGGAGATGCCTGTGCGAGTTTCAACGAACATTGTGCGGTTGGAATTGAACCTAATTATGAAGTCATTACAAAACTAGTAAACAATTCATTAATGCTCGTCACTGCCCTTAACACAAAAATTGGTTATTATAAGTCAGCTGAAATTGCTAATACAGCCCATAAAAATGGAACGACTTTAAAAGAAGAAGCTGTTAATTTAGGCTATGTAACTGCTGAAGATTATGACGCCTGGGTAAAACCTGAAGATATGGTTGGAGGATTAAAATAAAATCTTCTCAATTTTTATATATTAAAAGAAAAGGATGAAAAAGAGGCTGTCGAAAAAACCGTCATCACGAGTCCCGATAGCTATCGGGACTCGTGATGACGGTTAATATATTCTTTTTGGACAGCCTCTTTTTTATTATGTTCGATTTTAATTATGCTTACAGTTTCAATAAAACTAATAAGTCTATCTTTTTATAAATATGTTAGTGTAGTACCAATCACCGTCTCCATTTTGTTCTGCCGATACATCGAAATCGGTAAAATCCCCTTCAATATTTTCTCTGTGTCCGTCACTTTTTAACCACGCGTTAACTACAGTTTCTGCTTTAGTATATCCATAAGCCACATTTTCTGAAACCACTTTGGCTCCGGCGTTTGTTTTTAAGTAGTTGCTTCTTTCAAAAAAGTTATTATGGTTAACTTCATTGGTAACAACCATATATTCAGTATGAGAATACGCTTGAGATTTTATGATATCCATGTTTTCCAACGGATTTAATCCAATGCTTAATCTGTGATTATTTAGTAATTCTAAAATTTGAATTTCTATTGTTTTGGTTTGCGGAACAATTAAATTTTGGTTTAAAGCATCAGCATTTTTACTTAAGTTATCAGTAGAACAAGAGAAGCACATTACTGCTAACAATGCCAACAAAGGTAGTCTAGTTAATAATTTCATGGCTAGGTATTTTAGATTTGGTTTTTTGAAATTACCTCACTAAAATCCAAGCAAATGTTAATAAAATGTTAAAATCGATAAAAAACAATCTGTTAATCGATAATAAACGTTATTTATCGATAGAATGCAATATTAAATTATATTATTATGTATTTCAACAGAAAATTATGGTGATAATCGGTCTATTTTCCAATTATAATCTTTTTGTAGTGTATATCTTATCCGATCATGCAATCTGTTAGGTCTACCTTGCCAAAATTCCATTTCAATGGGCTTAACTATATAGCCTCCCCAAAATTTGGGTCTAGGTATTTCCTTGCCTTCAAATTTCTTTTCAAAATTTAAAAGTTTGGTTTCAAGAACGTTCCTATTATTGATAACCTCACTTTGATTTGATACCATAGCGCCTAATTGACTTCCTCTTGGGCGAGATTCAAAATAGCCATCACTTAAATTTTCAGCTATTTTTTCAGTTTTACCTTTTATAATAATTTGACGTTCAGCACCATGCCAAAAAAAAGACAAACATACATTAGGGTTTTTTGCTATGGCTTTACCTTTTTCACTATTGTAATTGGTGTAAAAAATAAACCCTTCAAAAGTGTATTTTTTAAGAAGTACTACCCTACTTTTTGGATAACCATCCAGACCAATTGTAGAAATGGTCATGGCGTTATTTTCATCTTCAGGAAAAAACCGATCTACTTCATAAAACCATTTTTGAAATAATTCCATAGGGTTTTCCGGAACATTCTTTTTTAGGAGTTCGTTCTTTTCATATGATTTTCTATAGTTGCTTAAATCCTTTTCCATAAGTAACAAATTAACAAAAATTTAGTTTTTTATTCTCATAAAATTTTGATAAATAACTTAGTTTTACTCGCCCTAAAAAATTAACATGAAATTCGAGGATTCAATATACCATAAAGATTTAAAACACTATAAGTTAGCAATGCCATTTGGTGATTTTTATTTATGTGACAAGTTTATTGTTTCAGAAATAAATGAAGGCATCCATTTTAATTGGGAAATGATTAAAAGTATAATGGCCAAAGTAATTAAATTTTATGGCGAAGGTGTTAAGTTAGGTTACATCTCAAATAGGGTTAACTCTTATTCAGCAGACCCACAGTCTTGGGATAAACTTGATAAGGAATTTGGTGTTATTATTGCTAGTGCTATTGTATCCTACAACAATATAGTATTTATGAATGCCACGCTTGAAAAAAGATTTTGCCAAAAAAGTATTAAAAGATGTTTGTTTTTAGATGAAGCTGTTTATTGGATATCAAATATCAAAGAGTTAAATTAAAACTCAAATACTTTTCCGTCTTCGCATAATTCTACATTTTCAAAAATTTCTTGCGCTTCTTCTTTAAAGGCATTTAAGCCTTCGTAACGCGTGGAGTAATGCCCAAGTAATAATGTGCCAACATTTGCCAATTTTGCAATATTAGCGGCTTGTTTTGCTGTGCTATGCTTTGTTGGCTCTGCAAGGTTTTCATGTTTTTCTAAAAATGTTGATTCATGATACAAGACATCTACATTTTTTATGATGGGCACAATATCTTCGTTGTAAGTGGTATCACTACAAAAAGCATAACTTTTTGGCTTTATTGCAGGTTTAGTTACTAATTCGTTTTTAATTAGAATCCCCTCTTCATTTTCTACATCAAATCCTTGCTTGAGCTTCCTAAAATAGGATTGATCTATATGAGCATCTTCTACGGCCCCAATATCCAACTTTCGTTCACCTTCCTTTTCTTTAAATAGGAAGCCATTGGTATAAATTCTATGTCTTAATGGAATCGTATACACTTCTACAACTTCATCCTCGTAAATTAATTTTGAATTTTTTGATTGCAATTCGTGAAATATCAGCTTATAATTGGTCCAGGAATCAGCTAATTTCATTTGAAGGGTCACCACTTCTTTGATTCCTTTTGGTCCATATATATGAAGATCGGTCTCCCGGGTTAGCAACCTGAATGTTGAAATTAAACCCACTAATCCAAAAAAATGATCACCATGCAAGTGTGAAATAAAAATGTGTTTGATACGGTTGAATTTAATTTTATGCCTACGCAATTGAACTTGTGTGCCCTCGCCACAATCAATTAAGAACATATGGTTTTTAATTTCAAGAACTTGTGATGTTGGATTGGTGAATGCACGTGGCGTTGCGCTGTAACAGCCTAGAATGGTTAGTTTCATATTAAAACCCTAAATCCCTTTCTATTTCTTCCATTTCAATAATATCATAGGCTTCTTGAAGCGTTGGAACCACTATAATATCATCAATTGTATCATCTAAATCATAATTGTGCGAAACAATTACAAAAGAATGTTTTGAATTTCTATGGTTATTTGATAACTCTAAAAACTCCAACATATCTTGTGAATTTGGTTTATTTAGGGTTGCCAAATTAACAATAATATTATGGTTTTTCATTTTTGAATAGCTCTCTTGAATCTTTTTAACTAATTCAACAATAGTAGCTTTCTCCTGAGTTACAATTGAGTAATTTTCGTCTTGAATTAAAATCATATGCCCTATTTTATTTTTGAGGCCAACAAATAAATAACCGCCATTCTAATTGCTACCCCATTTTGAACTTGCTCTAAAATTATAGATTGTTTTGAATCAGCCACGTCACTTGTGATTTCAACACCTCTATTTATAGGTCCAGGATGCATGATGGTTATTTCTTTATCCAAGGAGTCTAATAAGTCTTTATTTACACCAAATTGTTGGGTATATTCTCTTGTAGAAGGAAAATAACTAATATCCATACGCTCATTTTGAACCCGCAGCATATTGGCAACATCACACCAGTTTAACGCTTTTCTTAAATTGCTTTCTACCCTTACGCCTAGTTTATCAATATATTTAGGTATTAATGTCTTTGGCCCACAAACCATCACATTGGCACCTTGCAGCTGCAATGCGAAAATATTGGACAATGCAACACGGCTATGCAAAATATCGCCTACGATAACCACATTTTTACCTTTTACTTCCCCATGCTTTTCCCGTATGGAATATGAATCTAATAAGGCCTGTGTTGGATGTTCATGAGCTCCATCACCTGCGTTGACAATACTGGCCTTGACATGTTTTGATAAAAAAACACATGCACCAGGATTTGGATGTCTCATAACCACCATATCCACTTTCATTGACAGGATATTATTTACCGTATCAATAAGCGTTTCTCCTTTTTTAACCGAAGATTGTCCTGATGAAAAATTAATGACATCGGCTGATAAACGTTTTTCAGCCAATTCAAAAGAGAGCTTTGTCCGGGTAGAATTTTCAAAGAAAAGATTTGCAATGGTAATATCTCTAAGCGAAGGAACTTTTTTTATGGGCCTGTTTATCACTTCCTTAAAATGATCGGCCGTTTCAAAAATAAGTTGAATATCTTGTTTGTTAAGATATTTAATTCCTAGTAAGTGATTGACACTTAATTCACTCATTTTTTAAGTTAAAAGTTAAAAAGTTAAAAGTTAAAAGTTGCTCGTAGCAAATTCAACTGTAACTTGTAATTATTAATTTTCAATTGTTAATTATCAATTGCTTTATTTATCAATTAAATAGATAACATCTTCACCATCATTTTCTTTCCAATGTACTTTTACTTTTTCTTCATTTATAACATCTACTTGAGTACCTCTGTAATTGGGTTGAATAGGTAAATGCCTGCTAAAACGCCTGTCAATTAGCGTTAATAATTCTATTTCATTTGGCCTTCCAAAGGATTGAATTGCTGTTAATGCGGCCCTGATACTTCTTCCAGTATAAAGTACATCATCAATGAAAACAACATTTCTGTTTTCTATTAAAAAATCAATTTTAGTGGAATTGGCTTCCAGTGGCTTTTCGCCTCGTCTGAAATCATCCCTAAAAAAGGTGATGTCCAAAAACCCTAATTGAACATTTTTAACTTTATAATCCTCTTTTAATATTTTAGCAATTCTATTTGCCAAAAAGACGCCACGTGGCTGTAGGCCAATTAAAACAGTATTGGAAAAGTCATTATGTTTTTCAATAAGCTGACAAGCCAATCGGTGAAGAATGATGTTTACCTCTTTTTCGTTAAGTAAAACTTTTTGACTCATACGCTATCCAAACATGTTTGGAATACAAATGTAATGCAAATTTTAAAAAAAAAGTTTAAAAAATGTTTAATAAAAAAAGCCTTCAATCCCGATAGCTATCGGGACGAAGGCTTTAAATTTATAATTGACATTTTGTGCTAACCACAAACTAAAGAATAAAAATTATTTTTTTTCTTTAGCTTTAGCTTTAGGTTTGGCAACTTTTCCGTCCATTTTATCTTTAAGAGCTTGCAACTGGTCATTAGCATCACCAAGTGTTGGTTTTGCTTCTGCAGCAGCACTCGCGGCTTTCTTAACAGCAGCTTTCACATTTGCAGCTTCTTCAGCTTTAAATGTAGCGGTATGAGAAGCAACTACGCGTTTAAACTCTTTATTGAATTCAATGATTTTAAATTCTGCCGATTCCCCTTTTTTAAGTTTCTTACCATCTGCTTTTTCAAGATGACGAGACGGTACAAAAGCTACAATATCTTCATTAAATTCAACGGTTGCACCTTTATCTACTATTTCAGTGATTTCAGCAGTATGAACAGTATCTAAAGCAAAATCTTTTTCGTAAACATCCCAAGGGTTATCAGTGGTTTGTTTATGACCTAAGCTTAATTTACGTCCTTCAACATCTAATTCCAATACAACAACATCTAATTTGTCTCCAACTGCACAAAACTCACTTGGGTGTTTGATTTTCTTAGTCCAAGATAAATCAGAAATATAAATCAATCCATCAATACCTTCTTCTAATTCAACAAAAACCCCAAAATTTGTAAAGTTTCTAACAATACCAACATGTTTAGATCCTACAGGATATTTACCTGTAATATCTGTCCACGGATCTGGTGTTATTTGCTTAATACCAAGAGACATTTTGCGATCTTCTCTATCTAAAGTTAATATGACAGCATCCACTTCATCACCTACAGATACAAAATCTTGAGCTGAACGCAAATGTGTTGACCATGACATTTCTGAAACGTGAATCAATCCTTCAACGCCATCAGCAACTTCAATAAAGGCACCATAATCTGCAATAACAACCACTTTTCCTTTTACTTTATCACCAACTTTTACTTTATCAGAAAGTGCTTCCCAAGGATGTTTGCTTAATTGTTTTAAACCTAACTGGATTCTAGATTTATTTTCATCAAAATCAAGAATTACCACGTTTAATTTTTGGTCTAATTCTACAATTTCATTTGGATGATTTATTCTAGACCAAGATAAGTCTGTGATATGAATTAATCCATCAACACCACCAAGATCAATAAATACACCGTAAGAAGTAATGTTTTTAACTATACCCTCAAGTACTTGACCTTTTTCTAGTTGACCGATGATTTCTTTTTTCTGTTCTTCAATATCAGCTTCAATTAAAGCTTTATGAGAAACCACTACGTTTTTGAATTCATGATTGATTTTAACAACCTTAAATTCCATAGTTTTATTTACATATTGATCGTAATCCCTGATTGGTTTCACATCTATTTGTGAACCTGGTAAGAATGCTTCAATACCAAATACATCTACAATCATTCCACCTTTAGTTCTGCATTTAACAAAACCATTAACGATCTCACCTGTTTCATGAGCCGCATTTACACGATCCCATGCTTTGATGACACGGGCTTTTCTGTGAGATAACACTAACTGACCTGTAGCGTCTTCACGCACATCAATTAATACTTCTACCTTGTCTCCTACTTTTAAATTTGGGTTGTAACGGAATTCGTTTAATGAAATAACACCTTCAGATTTAGCGTTAATATCGATAATCGCATCACGATCTGAGAGATAAACCACTGTTCCGGTTACCACTTCATCATCAAGTGTGTCAACGAAATTTTCTGATACTAGTTTTTCAAATTCTTCAAGTTGTTTGTCATCAACTTCATCAATACCTTCTTGGTAATTGTGCCAGTTGAAATCTTTTAAGAATTTTTCAGGATTTGCTTGAGCTTCAGATACTACTGGAGCTTCTACAGTTGTTGCTTCAACAGCCTCAACTTCAGCTTTTTTTGCTTTTTCAGCCATATGCTGATTTATTTTTGTATTCTATATGTTTCGGAAGATTTTAAGCGATAAACACACAGAAGTGTTATTATTTATTTTTAGTTTCATTCCTTTTATCTTTCCTAGATTCGCTAAAAGGAGTGCAAAAATACATATTATTAGGATAATTACCTAGAAATGAACAAATAAAAAATATGTGCCTTTTAACAATTCATTATGTCCTTATACAACAAATAAGTTAACCAATATTTAACAAATAAAAAGTATAGAATTTATTATCTTGTATAACATAAATAACCAGTAAAATCAACGATTATGACAATGAAAGCAAAGTACCAGCCTGTTTTAGATTTGGGAGAAGCATTACATATTAAAGATGGAGATGTAACTGAAGAAAATGGCGTTTTAAAAGTAAAAGGAACTGCAAAAACGCAGTATGAAAAAAATCTAATTTGGGATAAAATCAAAGAAATAGGCGGTCAAAATCCTACTGATATTAAAGCAAATATTAATGTAGCTGATGCTAGTGTTTATCACAGACATATAGTTAAAAGTGGTGAAACTTTAGGTAAAATTGCGAAACTTTATTATAAAGATGCCATGAAGTATAAACAAATATTTGCGGCAAACACAAATATCTTAAAGAACCCAGATTTAATTCACCCGGGTCAAGAATTAGTCATTCCTAATTTATAAAATTTAAGAACAAAATTAAAAAAGGCTGTCTAAAAAGTATATATTAACCGTCATTGCGAGTCCCGATAGCTATCGGGACTCGCAATGACGACTTTTTAGACAGCCTCTTTTTAATGCTTTTATTTTTGTGTTTTATGAACTAAATTTAATATCAAATTAAACTGTTCTTCAATGGTCATATGAGAATTTTCAATTTCTATTGCATCCTCTGCTTTATAAAGAGGTGAATCTTTTCTTGTAGTGTCAATGAAATCACGCTCTTGAACATTTTTTAACACAGCTTCATAAGTAACATCATCCCCTTTGGCTTTTAGCTCATCGTATCGTCTTAAAGCTCTCGTTTCAGCAGATGCCGTCATAAAAATCTTTAATTCTGCATTAGGAAATACAACCGTTCCAATATCTCGGCCATCCATGACAATGCCTTTTTGCTTTCCCAATTGTTTTTGTTGTTTTACCAACTGTTTTCTTACTTGAGGAATTGCTGCTACCTGACTTACAAAACCAGACACTTCTAAGGTTCTTATTTCCTTTTCGACATTGACGTGATTCAAATATACCTCAGCAAACCCTACGGCTTTATTAAAAATAAAACTGATGTGAATCGTGTCAAGTTTTGAAATGAGTCCTTCAACATCAAATTTTTGACTGCCAATAAATCCGTTTGTCATTGCGAAATAAGTAATGGCCCTATACATGGCGCCAGAATCAATGTAAACATACCCTAAATGCTTGGCAAGTTGTTTTGCAACCGTGCTTTTTCCGGTGGAAGAATATCCATCTATGGCAATAATTATTTTTTTTTGGCTCATACCTTTATTGTAAATTTAGCTGTAATCCGAAAAAGTTGGAATTGGCGGCACTTGTATATTTAGCATGGGTATAACTGAACCTCAATTTTTTAATTTTCATTGAAAATCCAGCTGATAATCCTGAGAAATTACGCTGATCAACAATACGCAATTCTTCTGCCCTTCGAAAATTATAACCCAATCGGATATTAAATCCACCTTCAGGAAATAATTCAGCACCTAAAATTGTATGTCTGATTGCTTTTCCTAAAAAACCTATTTTCTCCTGAGTTTGATTTCCTGATAAATCTGAGGTTACTCGTGCTGGATTTGATACGGCAATTGGCCATTGTTGTAGGTTCTCTAAAGTAACATGCCAGCGAATAGGCACATTTTCCAAGGTTTGTGACATTCCAAAATCAACTTCAAAAGGCAATGATTCTTTTAACCCAGCATAGGTTGTGATTTGTGTCCCCAGATTTCTTATGGCTATTGCTGCTTGAAAATCTAAAGCTTCATTAATATACAATAGCCCCAAATCTGTTGCAACACCAAACGAATTATATTGTTCTAATTTTGAAGTAATTAGCTTAACATTAGTCCCAAAATAAAAATCACTATAACCAATTCGTAAAGCATAACCCATTGATAATGCGGATTCATTACCTGTAAAAGAACCTGTTTGATTGCCATTTTCATCATAACCCTCAAAGGAACCATAATTTATATAAGTTATTCCTGCATGAAATGTTTGAGTGCGTCTGTCAACAGTATAGGCATATGCTACAGTACCATAACTAATTCCACCTAAATAATTAGTATAGTTTAATGCCAACTGATTATCCATATCCGGATTTATAGTTGCCGGATTATAAAGCCCTTGAGTTACATCATAATCTACATTGGTCAACACCTTCCCTCCCAGTGCTGCCTGACGGGGAGAAGATACCAGATTAAGAAACTGATACGTAGATTCGCCTCCAAGTTGCGCCATACTTATAGCACAAAATAATAAATAAAAAAGAGTAACAATTTTCTTTAACATATATTCTACAAAGAAACTAAATCTATGTTAGAACGAAAGCACTTACGATTTATTTTAAATCATAAAAAACCCCGAATTTAATCGAGGTTCATTTATTACAGTTTCTTTGCGTTTAAAACCTTTTGCTTGGTGAGTGCTATTTTAATTACCTCACTCATATCCGTCACATAATGAAATGTTAGTCCTTTTAAATAATCAGGTTTTATTTCTTCAATATCAGATCTGTTGTCTTCACACAGTAAAATCTCTTTAATTTTAGCACGTTTTGCCGCTAATATTTTTTCTTTAATCCCTCCTACCGGAAGTACTTTTCCGCGTAAAGTTATTTCTCCAGTCATAGCTAAACTTTTCTTAACTTTTCGCTGCGTAAATAACGATACTAACGATGTTAACATAGTAACTCCGGCACTAGGGCCATCTTTAGGTGTTGCGCCTTCTGGCACATGAATATGAACGTTATAGTTGTCAAAAACCGTTGGGTCAATTCCAAACAAATCAGCATTTGATTTAATATATTCCATAGCGATAGTAGCTGATTCTTTCATTACTTTTCCAAGATTTCCCGTAATGTTCAATGCACCTTTCCCTTTAGAAAGAATGGATTCAATAAATAGAATATCGCCGCCAACACGTGTCCAAGCTAATCCTGTAACTACGCCTGCTACATTATTATTCTCGTATTTATCACGCTCCAATTTTGGCCCGCCTAATACTTCAATAATTTTTTCATTTGATACTTTTACATCATATGGTTCGTCCATAGCTATGTTTTTGGCAGCATACCTAACCATTTTAGCCAATTGTTTCTCAAGACCACGAACGCCAGATTCACGTGTATAACCTTCAACAATCTTTTCTAATTGCGGTTTAGCAATTTTTAAATGAGCATCTGTTAAACCATGTTCTCTTAATTGTTTTGGAAGTAAATGTCTTTTTGCTATTTCAACCTTTTCTTCAATAGTATAACCAGTCACGTTAATAATTTCCATTCTATCCAATAATGCAGGTTGAATGGTGGATAAACTATTACACGTGGCAATAAACATGACCTTAGATAAGTCATAACCGACTTCTAAAAAATTATCATAAAATTCACTATTTTGCTCAGGATCAAGCACTTCTAACATAGCTGATGAAGGATCACCATGATTTGAATTTGAAATCTTATCAATTTCATCCAATACAAAAACCGGATTTGATTTTCCTGCTTTTTTCAAACTTTGAACAATACGCCCGGGCATGGCTCCAATATATGTTTTTCTATGGCCTCTAATTTCAGCTTCATCACGCAATCCGCCAAGGGAAACACGTACGTACTCCCTTCCAAGCGCTTCTGCAATGGATTTTCCCAGTGAAGTTTTACCAACTCCAGGAGGACCAAATAAGCATAAGATAGGTGACTTCATATCATTCCGAAGTTTTAAAACTGCTAAATGTTCTATAATTCTTTGTTTTACATCTTCTAAACCAAAATGGTCCCTATCAAGAATTCTTTTGGCTCTCTTTAAATCAAACTTATCTTTACTATATTCATTCCATGGTAAATCCAAATATAAATCTAAATAATTACGTTGAATTGAATATTCAGCTACTTGCGGATTCATGCGTTGCATTTTGGCCAACTCTTTATCAAAATGCTGTGCCACTTTTGCATCCCATTTTTTATCTTTAGCACGCAATTTCATTTCATCTATTTCCTCATCATGACTTACGCCACCCAATTCTTCCTGAATGGTTTTCATTTGCTGTTGCAAGAAATATTCGCGTTGTTGCTGATTCATATCCATGTGAACCTTGGATTGAATGTCGTTTTTAAGCTCAAGTTTTTGAAACTCCATATTCATGAATTTCAATGTAGCCAGTGCCCTCTTTTTTAAATCATTTATTTCTAAAAGATTTTGTTTTTCAGAAACAGATAAATTCATGTTAGACGACACGAAATTTATTAAAAACGAACTGCTTTCTATATTTTTTATGGCGAAAGATGCTTCACTTGGTATATTTGGACTATCCTTGATAATTTGAAGTGCCAACTCCTTAATAGAATCTATGATAGCTACAAATTCTTTATTGTTAATAGTAGGTTTTGCCTCAGGAATTTCCCTAATAGTGGCATTCATATAAGGCTCTTCCGTAATGACTTCAGCAATTTTAAATCGTTTTTTTCCTTGAATAATAACGGTCACATTACCATCTGGCATTTTTAATACCCGTAAAATTCTAGCTACTGTACCCGTATCATAGATATCCTTTGCCGTTGGATCTTCAATTGATTCATCTTTTTGCGATACTACACCAATAACCTTGTTACCCTTATTGGCGTCATTTATCAATTTTATCGATTTGTCACGTCCTGCCGAAATTGGAATGACAACTCCTGGAAAAAGCACCGTGTTTCTTAACGGTAAAATAGGTAAGGTTGCGGGGAGGTTTTCATTGTTTATTTCTTCTTCATCTTCAGGTGTCATTAAAGGGATTAATTCTGAATTCTCATCAAACTCCTGGAATGACAAACTGTCAAGACTTATAAAATTAGATTTCTTCATATATGTTTTTAGGTCAATATGTCATTGAATGACCATTGATCATTTTTTGTATTTATTATTTTTAATATCAAATTACTGAATATCAATGTTTTAAAATAATTAAAGGATATTCACTCACCTCATAAATTCAATAGCTATGCCATAAGCGTATTTACTCATTAAAATTATCTTCATTGAAATTAATGAAAATGATATGTTTTACATTTTACCAGCTTTTTTTAATATAAAAAGCAACACAATTGGTATAGCTAATAACGCAATCATGAGTAAATCTTCTTTAAATAACCAAGGGGCTAAAACCAAAGTAATAACATAACCGCCAATAGCGCCACCAAAGTGAGCATCATGTCCTATATTTCCAATTCTGTTTTTCATACCGTAAATGGAGTATAATAAATACCCGATTCCAAAAACATACGCAGGAATTGGGATGGGAATTAAAATTATGTATAAACTCATTCCGGGTTGCAATAAAATAGCAGAATATATAATACCCATAACGGCTCCACTGGCACCAACCGCACTGTAATGGTATTCATCTTTATGAAAATAAAGTGATAATAAATTTCCTAATAATAAACTTCCCACATAAATAATTATAAAACTTAATACCCCTAAATACCCAATAACTACATTGGCAAAAACATAAAACGAAAACATATTGAAAAACAAGTGTGCACTATCTGCGTGTAAAAATCCAGAGCTAAATAACCTGAATTGTTCTCCACGCCTTACGGCCCCAACATTAAATTTATATTTTTCAAAAAAGCCAAAATCACTAAAACCTTTAAAAGAGATTATAATATTTGCTGCAATAATTATAATAGTCACTAAATCTAATTTACCCATAAGGTGATATCGTTTAAATAATTTATAACATATATTTGTTGCTGCAAATTTAAAATTAATTAATGCAATTTCTAGTTTACATTCTTGTTTATCCTTTTTTATGGATTATTTCGGTACTTCCTTTTAAATTATTGTATTTGTTTTCAGATGGCGTCTATGTATTAATATATCATGTTATTGGGTACAGAAAAAAAACAGTAACTAGCAATTTAAGGCTTGTTTTTCCTGATAAAAGCAAGCAAGAAATCGCAAGCATAAGAAAAAGATTCTATCATCATTTATGTGATATGTTTTTAGAAATGATAAAAACCATGACTATTTCTGAAAATGAATTGAAAAAACGGTTTAAAATCACCAATCCTGAAGAATTTAAACGATTGGAATCCCTCGATAAAAGTGTTATTTTAATTTTTGGGCATTACGCCAGTTGGGAATGGTCTATCGTGATTCAAAACTATATTAATTTTAAGGGATTCGCAGTCTATAAAAAATTGGCAAACACTTATTTTGATAAACTTGTAAAAAGGATTCGGTCTAAATTTAATACCACATTAATAAGTACCAAAGAAACTATTTTGGTTATAAATGAGCATGAATCAAAAAACATTAAAAGTATTACCGGATTTATAAGTGACCAGTCACCAAGACTTACCAAAGACGTTTATTGGAGAGAGTTTATGGGAATCAATGTGCCTTGCTTTACAGGTGCTGAACGACTTGCTAAAAAACTTGATTTTTCCACGACTTATTTAAAAGTAAAAAAAGTAAAACGCGGCTTTTATGAAGCTGAAATTATAACCTTGGCAGAAAACTCAAATGATTACCCAGATTACCAATTAACAGATATGTTTCTTAAAGAAGTCGAAAAGCAAATTTATGAAGCTCCAGAATACTATTTCTGGACGCATAAACGCTGGAAACATAAAAGAACTGAATAACAATTTAGATTTTAAACTAATTTAAAACCACAAAAAAGTCTCTTAAACCACTAAGAATACTTTGAACCGCATACGCAGCTAGGATAAGGCCCATTATTTTACTAACTACTGTAATGCCATACTCTCCAATTCTTTTTTGCACAACATTTGCTGCCAATAATAAAAGCATGGTTAATGCTACCACAAACAAAACCAATAAAACTGTAATTAATTGTTCTCTGATTTCGTATAAATGATTATCGGTCATAAGCACAACTGCCATTATTGCTCCAGGTGACGCTATTGAAGGTATTGCAACAGGAAAAATAGTAACGTGCTTATAATCTTTAATTGAATGCTTTTCAGATTCAGGTTTACCTTCCCCAAAAATCATAGTCAAAGCAAACAAAAATAGAATAACTCCTCCTGATATTTGAAAGGCATCCAAAGAAACGTTCATGCCCTCTAAAATAACCTGACCAACCAAAATAAAAAATAAAAGGATAAAGAAAGCAACCACCGAAGCCCGCATTGCAGTTTTCTTTTTATGTTTTAGGTCGAAATCTTTTGTAGCCTCCAAATAAACTGGCACAGAACCAAGTGGGTCGATTACAGCTATTAAAAATAGGATCTTTGTTATTATTTCCGTTGTCATTCTAATGTACTGTTTTTCCCTGTGTTGTAAACGAAATTCCTTGCTGCCCGGATGTAGAAAGCATAACGCTTTCAAAAAATGGCTCAGTAGAATTTGGTTTTATACTCCAATTAAACAAAAAATTAGCTCCAGTTCCACCCTCTTTATCAGATTCATCAATAACAATTTCTACAGTTTCCATAGGAGCTATAAAAATAGTTTTATCAAAATAGGTCCGTATCGCTTCTCCGTGTGTATTATAATAAGTCGCTTTGTCAATAAAAATAGTATCCTTAACATTAATATTTCTTAGGCTAACTGTTGCTGTTAAATTAAGAATTCTATGTTCTGTTTCACTATATATTTGAGAATATATTGATAAATACGTTTGACCATGAACTAAACTGTCGCTATTAAAATTATTAACTGTTCTTTTTTTCCAGTTTGTCTCATTTATAGAGCTTATTTCCTTCTCTTTATCGCATGAATTAATAAAAAGCAAAATAGTTACGAAAGTTAGTACCTTAATTATATTTTTCATGGTTAAAATTTTTAATTATTTAAATATTAGTTTTTCGCTAGCGTTCCAATTTCCTCTATAAACTTATCCGCCAAAGTATCCGCTTCATTTTGTGATTTAGCTTCCGTATAAATTCTAATAATTGGCTCTGTATTGCTTTTACGTAAGTGCACCCAGCTTTCAGTAAAATCAATTTTCACACCATCAATAGTTGTTAGGTTTTCATTTTGATAATGCTTTTCAATCGTTTTTAAAATACCATCTACTTCTAAACCTGGCGTTAATTCAATCTTCTTTTTACTCATAAAGTAATTAGGGTAGGTTTTTCTAAGCGCACTTACACTCATGTTTTTGTCTGCCAACAAACTTAAAAACAAAGCAACTCCCACTAGTGCATCCCTGCCATAATGAGACTCCGGATAAATAATACCACCATTCCCTTCACCACCAATAACAACCTTGTTTTTTTTCATTAGTTTAACTACGTTAACTTCTCCAACAGCACTAGCTTCATAGGTTCCACCATATTTTTCAGTTACATCTCTCAAGGCTCTTGTTGAGCTCATATTACTAACAGTATTTCCGGGAGTTCTGCTCAAAACATAATCAGCGCAGGCAACAAGTGTGTATTCTTCCCCAAACATGTCTCCATTTTCATCCATAAAGGCTAATCTATCTACATCTGGATCAACCACAATACCAAAATCAGCTCGTTCCTTAACTACTTTTTCAGACAAATCCCCTAAATGTTCTTTTAATGGTTCCGGATTGTGTGGAAACTCTCCATTTGGTTCACAAAACAATTTAACCACATCTACTCCCAACCGCTCTAAAAGTAGTGGAATAGCAATACCACCAGTAGAATTTACGCCATCAACAACCACTTTAAATCTAGCTTCTTCTATGGCTTTTACATTGACTAGTGGTAAATCCAATACCTCAATAATATGTAAATCCATATAGGCATTATTTTTAGTGATTTTCCCTAAGTTATCCACATCGGCAAAAGTCATAGCATCACTTTCTGCAATTTCTAAAATTTTTGCTCCTTCAACTGCGTCTAAAAACTCGCCTTTATCATTTAATAGTTTTAATGCATTCCATTGTTTTGGGTTATGACTTGCTGTTAAAATAATACCCCCATCAGCATGTTCCATGGGTACAGCTATTTCAACTGTAGGTGTAGTGGAAAGTCCTAAATCAACGACATGAATACCAAGTCCAACCAAGGTATTCATTACTAAATTCTGAATCATTTCTCCTGAAATTCGGGCATCTCTTCCTACTACAACTTTATAATGTTCTTTATTACGTTGTTGTTTTAACCAAACGCCATACGCAGATGCAAATTTTACAGCATCAATAGGTGTTAAGTTATCACCAACTTGTCCTCCAATAGTGCCTCTAATTCCTGAAATTGATTTTATTAATGTCATATTGATTCATATTTTTAACAAACCTACATATTTTTTTCAGCTTGTATTTCAATAAACCTTAAAAAATGTTCAATGAATTATTTTTATGATAAAATACTATTCTTACATATGAATTTGTAAATTACACAAGTGAATTATCTAGCCCATATATATCTATCAGGAGAAAACGACCTCGTTACCATAGGCAATTTTATTGCGGATGGTATTAAAGGAAAAAATTACATGAAATTCCCTAAAGAAATACAAATTGGCATTTTGTTGCATAGGCATATTGACACCTTTACGGATGCACACAAAACTGTTAGAAAAAGCACCAAAAGGCTTCATGAAAAATATGGACATTATTCAGGAATTATTGTTGATATTCTTTATGATCATTTTTTAGCAAAAAACTGGAGTGTATACTGCGGCACTCCTTTAGTTGAATACGTTGGTACTTTTTATGATTCGTTAGAAACACATTATGAATTATTACCACTACGTATCCAAAAAATGACGCCTTATATGACAACCAATAATTGGTTGGTTAGTTATGCTTCCATTGAAGGGATTACCAAAGCATTAGAAGGCGTAAATAGGCGTACAAAATACATATCAAGTATGAATGAAGCTGTTATTGAGCTTGAAGAATTTTATGCTGACTTTGAAAATGAATTCACCCAATTTTTCGATGAATTAATCGTATTTTCTAAAAACAAATTAAACGAATTAACACTTACATATAATGAATAGATTTTTTTGTACCCTTTTAATAGTCGTTTTCAGTTTTTCTTGTAAAAACGCTGAAAACAAAAATATTCAGAGCAACATTAAAACAGGTGTGGTTGCTGATCATGCTATAGTAGTTTCTGCACGTGAAGAAGCTTCAAAAATAGGTGTAGATATTCTTAAAAAGGGAGGAAATGCATTTGATGCTATGGCTGCTACTGGTTTAGCTTTGGCTGTAGCATATCCTTTTGCCGGAAATATTGGCGGTGGTGGATTTATGGTATATAGGTTGGCAAATGGAGAGATTGGTGGTATTGATTACCGTGAAAAAGCACCGCTTGCGGCTACAAAAAATATGTATTTAGATGAGAATGGAAATGTGATTCCAGACAAAAGCACCTTAGGTTCTTTATCCGTTGGCGTTCCAGGAAGCATTGCTGGCATTTTTGCAGTTCATGAAAAATTAGGAACCTTACCCATAAAAGACATCCTTGAACCGGTTATTAAGTTGGCAAAAAAAGGTGTAGTCGTTACAAAAAAGCAAGCTGAAACGCTTAATTATTACCAGCCACAATTTAGAAAGGTAAATAAAGACTCCATTATTTTTTACAACCATTGGAAAGAAAATGACACCATTAAATATGATGCGTTGGCAAAAACTTTAGAACGCATTTTACAAAATGGAAAAGATGAGTTTTATCATGGTGAAACGGCTAAAATTCTTGTGAAATTTTTACAAGACAATGGCAGTATCATTACTGAAGAAGACCTTGCTAAATATGAAGTAAAATGGCGAACCCCTATAACTTTTAATTATGATGATTTAAAAATAATATCTATGGCTCCACCATCCAGCGGCGGTATATGTTTAGCTCAAATTATGGAAATGATTGAACCTTATGATTTAAATACATATGGTCATAATTCAGAAAAATATATTCAAGTAGTTACTGAAGCTGAAAGACGTGCTTACGCTGATAGGAGCTATTATTTAGGTGACCCGGATTTTGTTTCAATTCCAACCGAAGAACTTATTAGTGAAGCGTATTTAAAATCAAGAATGTCTGATTTTTCATTTGATCATGCAACGTCATCTTCTGATGTGTCACACGGAAATATTGAAGTTGTTGAAAGCAATGAAACCACACATTATTCCATTATTGATCAGTTTGGAAATGCAATTTCAACTACCACGACAATAAATGGTGCTTACGGCTCTAAATTATATTGTTCAGAACTCGGTTTTTTCTTAAATAATGAAATGGATGATTTTAGCAGCAAACCGGGAGTACCTAATATGTTTGGAGTAACAGGTGGAGAAGCAAATAGCATTGCCGCAGGGAAACGTATGCTAAGTTCTATGACACCAACTATTGTAGAAAAAAACGGGAAATTATTTATGTCTGTTGGTACACCTGGAGGATCTACAATTATAACTTCTGTACTACAAACCATCTTAAATGTTCATGAGTTTAATATGACCATGCAAGATGCTGTTGATGCCCCAAGGTTTCATCATCAATGGTTGCCAGATGCCATTCAAATGGAACCAAATTCGTTTGATGAAAATATTATTCAACATCTTCAAAATAAAGGATATATTTTAGATGAAACAAACTCTCCAGTAATTGGCAAAGTGGACGGGATTATGGTTTTAAACGATAAAAAGCTCGAAGGCGGTGCAGATCGTCGAGGTGATGATACAGCGGTCGGTTTTTAAGTCTATTGTTTTAGTGAACCGATTCTATTTTATATTTTGGTCTTTATTTACTTAAAATGCGAATCAAGGGTTAAAAAATTAGGGATATAAAAGCCGCGGC
>TARA_R110002050_G_scaffold44262_1_pt1 | contig 45015 bp, 41 predicted proteins | sample TARA_R110002050 | Tara Oceans TARA_R110002050 (sample SAMEA4396988) | marine metagenome | biome: Polar Biome; feature: [DCM] deep chlorophyll maximum layer (ENVO:01000326); material: water (ENVO:00002006), including particulate matter (ENVO:01000060) such as... | depth 25 m
ACTTACAATGGTTCAAATTGGGTCGCTTCAATCGAAGGCGGTGCTGCCACGACGTTAAACCCTGTCGCTGACGGATTTACATATGACTCTACTTATAATAATGGGGCCGGGGCCTGGGTTGCCACAATTGAGGGAGACACCACAACCACACCTGGCGCCGAAGGGTTTACTTATACAGACGGAAGTTGGAAAGCCTCAATCGAAGGCGGTACTTCCACAACGAATCCTGCCGATGATGGATTTACCTATGATTCTACTTATAATAATGGGGCCGGGGCATGGGTTGCCACAATTGAGGGAGGCTCCTCCACGGCACCTGACGCGGCTGGATTTACTTATAATGGAACAAACTGGGTTGCATCAATTGAAGGGGGCGCTTCTGCCACACCTGCTGCTGCAGGGTTTAGTTATAATGGGTCAAACTGGGTTGCTCCGATTGAAGGGGGCGCTTCCACGGCACCTGGCGCTGCAGGGTTTAGTTATAATGGGTCAAACTGGGTTGCCCCAATTGAGGGAGGCGCCTCCACAGCACCTGCCGCTGCAGGGTTTAGCTATACAGACGGAAGCTGGAAAGCCACAATTGAGGAAGGTGCCTCCACGGCACCTGCCGCTGCAGGGTTTAGCTATACAGACGGAAGCTGGAAAGCCACAATTGAGGAAGGTGCCTCCACGGCACCTGCCGCTGCAGGGTTTGCTTATAATGGATCAAACTGGGTTGCTCCAATCGAAGGCGGCTCTTCCACAGCACCTGCCGCTGCAGGGTTTAGCTATAATGGGTCAAACTGGGTTGCCACAATTGAAAGCGGTGCTTCCACAGCACCTGCCGCTGCAGGGTTTAGTTATGACTCTACTTATAATAATGGGGCCGGGGCATGGGTTGCCCCAATTGAAATTGGCGATTCTGCCACGCCTGCTGCTGCAGGGTTTGAATATACAGACGGAAGTTGGAAAGCAACTATTGAAGGTGGCGCTTCTGCTACACCTGGCGCTGCTGGATTTAGTTATAATGGGTCAAACTGGGTTGCTCCGATTGAAGGCGGCGCTTCCACGGCACCTGGTGCTGCTGGATTTAGTTATAATGGGTCAAACTGGGTTGCTCCGATTGAAGGTGGCTCTTCTACAGCACCTGGCGCTGCTGGGTTTACTTATAACGGGTCAAATTGGGTTGCTCCGATTGAAGGCGGCACCAGTACCAACCCAGCAGCTACAGGGTATACTTATAATAGTTCCGGCGGGTTTTGGGAGGCTGAAGTAGAAAATGGAGTTACAACAAGGTCACCAGCGGCTGAAGGATACGTTTATAACGGGACGAATTGGGGGGCGTCTGTAGATGGGACGTTCGTGGCTAATCCTTCAGAGGCGTCCTATTTATACTTGGATAAAGGTTGGCATGCGTCTAAAGTTGATGTAGGGGCCAGTTCTGAAGCTATAGATGACGTCACAGATGTAACAGAAACAGATGGCTTTGATCAACCAGACACAGCGTTACTTAATTTGGAATCAGAGAAAACAGAAGATTCAAATGGACCAAGCTTATTCGGTAAGGTACAAGGTTTAGAAAACTTAGTCGGGGACGTAGATCAAGATGGTACACCTGACGAAGCAGAACGTATTACAGGGATAAGATAATGTCTTTAATTAATAAAATATATAAAAAATCATGGCAATTAGGATTGTGTTTAACCTTATTAGTTTTATCCCCCAAAGTAACATTTTCAGCGGCGGACGGTGCAGGGGAAGCGTTGGCAACAGTTAATCGTTTGACCGAAAAATCTATTGCAAATAAAATATCCAATCGATTACAAAGGGTTAAAAAACCTGAAGACCTGATCCCTGACTATGAACCAGACATAGAAGATGGGGATGTTATCACCCAAGAACCTTATTTTGTCTTGAAATCTATTGTATCTGTCGGAAATAAAGTGTTTGAATCTTCTGATTTTGACATACTTTACAAACCCTACATTGGTCAAAAAGTTAAGCTTTCAGATATGAAGAAAATTGCAGTGGAAATAACAAAGAAATACAGAAAAGCGGGATATTTCCTAAGCTATGCTGGGGTTCCAGCCCAAACAATTAAAGATGGAAAAGTTACTATGCAAATATTTGAAGGTTATATTGATCAAGTCAATATTATCTTTGAAGAAAAAAATAAAAATCCCAGCAGTCGACTTTTTAATCTTGTTCATAAATTGCGAAAAAGCCGCCCTTTGCATCAAAATACCTATGAACGATACTTAATGTTAATTCGTGACTTGTATCCAGCGGCAAAAGGATACTTAGAACCTTCCCACAAAAGTACAGATGGGGCTGCCAGCTTGAAAATATTTATTCCTAAAAACCAACCTATAGAAGGCAGTGTCGGAGTAAATAATTTTGCCAATGATACTGTTGGTCCATGGATGCAATCAGTCAACCTATCTATTGCCCCTTTTTGGAATCCAGAGCATAGAATCACCACCAGTCTTTCAAAAGGGGCCAGTCTTTATGAACTTACTGCCCTTAATCTTGGGTATCAGATGCCTGTTTTTGCAGAAGGGACCACTTTTTCAATTAATCAGATGATATCAAGATCAAATCCTGCCGGGAAAATTAAAGTCTTTAAGGTAAAAATGCGTAATTATCGAACAACCTTTACCTTGTTACACCCTGTTATCCGGTCACGTGATACAAATATGTATGCAGGGATTGAACTGGCCATACAAAACCAATACAAGAAACATGGATCAACAGATGAATTATTCAAAGAACGATCAAGAAACCTGAAACTATTCACAATCAATAGTTGGATGGATCAACTGGGGGGATCAAACTTTGTAAGACTTTCTGGAATACAAGGATTAAACATGCTTAGGGCAAAAAAAGAATCCAGTCCAAACCTAACTAGGGTAGGGGCCTCATCAGATCGTTTCTATTTTGAAGGGGAAATTTCAAGAATGCAAAAACTTGCGGGGCCTTTTGCCGCTGGTTTTTATATTACAGGTCAATATGCTGGCGCAGCCCTTCTTGACATAGATAGGTATCGTTCCAACGGTTTCCCATTCAATGGAGCCTATCCCGTTGGTGCCCTTAGTGGAGATAGTGGCATCGAAGGAAAAATAGAATTAAATTATTATAATTATGATATTCGATATTTAGAATTATTCAGATTATTTATCTATGTATCCAAAATGAAAATATGGAATCGTCATCCAACAACTGTTGAAAAATATACTGAATCTGCAAAAGGCGGGGGTATCGGTACGCAAATAGTTATGGAAAATGGGCTTTCATCAACGTTACAATATGGATATCCTTTCGACAGCCCAGTGGGGGGTGATCCAATAAAACCGCAAGTTGGCCTTAATGTGAATTGGAAGTTTTAGAGCAACTTAGTTAATTATCTTAATGGTTGAAGGGTCAATTTTAAATAAAAAATATACAAGTTGAAGTCATCGGTGGCCCTTTTATTGGTTCTTATAAACTTGTGGATGCTGTAAAAAAACATAATCTTGCTGGGGTTGATTTTTTGTCGACCAAGTTATCCCAACTGACAGACAGACATTTGAATCGTATCGTACTGTTTTAACCATTATGGCTGAAATTAAAAATCTATGGCCTAAAGATTTTGAATGGTTGGGTCTGCCCTATGAATATGAAACAGTCAAAATGCCCATTGATATTTTAACAGGGGATACAAAAGTTCGGGCAACCTTTCAAAAGGAAACCATAACAAAAGAAGATATTGACAATATGGTCAATTTCGATAAATCTGTGTGGTCTAAACGTATAAAAAATCACCTAATATATTAAGATTAAAGGGTAAGGGATGAAATTTAAACTATTTATAATGGGTGCACTGTTGTGTGCATCACAAGCAAAAAGTGCAGCGGCATTAGATGCAGATTTAAGTATGGTAGGGTTAACAAGTCATTTTTCAAGAATGAGTGTTGGTGGTTCATCTGCAGAAGCCTCAGCCAGCTCTACGGAAACCACAAAAAGTTCACCAAAAAAAGGGATACGAAGAACAATAACTTTGGATGATTTAAAAGGACGGTGTTTCTTAAGATCTTTTGCAACCTACAGCATAGATGGAAATACAGTAAAAATTGACCCTGAAAAAGAATTAGTAACAATAAACAGGGTTAGGCATGCCAAGCCCAAAACAGAAACTTATACAGGCTATGTCTACAGAATACTTAGGTCCAAGAAAAAATCTAAAGAAATGGCTGAAAAGAATGCAAGAAGAAGACAGGCTTTGATGGCAAAAAGAAGGGTGGCAGCCATAATGCCTGGTAAGTAATACACAAAGTAAGTTTTGATTTCTTATAAATGATGGTTCTGGGCATAAATTGCAGTTAATGTATGATAAAATTAAAAACGATTTATCAAGCTTCTGACTCAGCTAAATCTATTATTGAAACAAACTTGAAAGATCATAAAGATATTCAAACAGACAATAATAGGGAAACCCAAAGTTCTGCGAGCAGAGGCTTTGAAAGGTAGATATGTAACGTGTTTATCTAATGAATTTTTAGAAACTATTGGTCTAATAAAATATAATACATTTAGACCTCATTTCGCCTTGCAGGGTATTACTCCTATGCAGTATATTAATCAATATATTTTAGAGGTTCCTCAGTCTCATTCTATATGAACGCATACAATAATATAGTCTATAATATTGGATTTGTGAAAGGAAGGGTAAAAGTGCGGGCAACCTATAAGTTTATACTCATATGTTTAGTTTTTGTGGTTGGGGCATGTGTCAATGCTCCTTATACTACAACCAGAATTAGTAGTCATCTTGAGGTAATTACAGATGATTGTGATGAGACAACATTAGTAGTTTATGATGTTGACGAGACTTTAGTGCAACCCAGCGACTCGTTTCTATCAAACGAGCATACAGTGCAGGGAAGGAATTTTCTTTCAGAATTAGTGAAAAAATATCCTAAAAAAACTGATTGGGGAAGATTTAGAGCAATTCTCTTAAGGGATGCTTCGATGCCGATGATTGAAGTGGGTGTTTTAAATGTTATCAAAAAATTCAGAGAGAAAGGTGCTAAAGTAATTGCTTTAACGAGTATGAATACAGGAAAGATAGGGTTTTACCAACGTCTGGAAGCTTGGCGATATGAACAGCTTAAGAGTTTAGGGTTTGAAGGTGATTTTCCATGGGAGCATTTTCCCCTAAGAGGGTTTAAGCGTAACCCAGTTTTCTATAGGGGTGTTCTTGCTGCTGACCTAGAAAACAAAGGGGAGGTTTTGGCTGCATTTCTAAAAAAAGTCCAACTGCATCCACGTAAGATTATAGCTATTGATGATGATATCAAAGCTTTAAATCAGGTAGGAGATTTATGTAAGAGGCAGGGTATGTCGTTTCAAGGATACCTTTATTCAGGTGCTAAACAAGTACTATGGAAACAAAAAGTAATTGATGCTCAGGCAGAGCACCTTATTAATAATGGTGTGTGGATTGATGATCAAAAAATACAAGGGCTCTTTAAAACCAATTAGACTTTTTATTGAAGATGATGACGATAAAGGACAATTTGAATTGTATTACAATAAAGGTGAAAAAAGAAAACGATTGAATGATGGTGATGAAGACTTTCACGATATATATAATTATTTAGTCCAAAAAGAGAGGAAAGAAAAATATGGTGAGTAGTTTTAGAAATAAGAGGTAAAAATGAAGGGCTATCCATATAAAGAATTAGAAAAATTAAAAGCGTGGAAGATTGTAAATGACAGCATCAAAGATCTTGAAGACAACCAGGATATTATTTTGCAAACTCAGGAATCATATGTAGTCGGATATATTTTAAAAAACTTGTATGAAAAAGAGTTTTTGAAAGAATAATGTTAAAACTATCAAAACAAAAACTATTAAAACATTTAAAAATTATATGGAAAAGATAGATTACCAGGAAATAAAGGAGAGCGATAATGCAGGAAAGACTATTTGCGCCAGGGGGTGTTCATTTAGTTGGTATACGGTTGATTTTCAAGCGAGATATTAAAAATACTTTTTATGTCTGGGAAAAAAATGATCCAGTAATAGAAAACCTCTTAAAACAAAGCAATTTTTTTGAAGGAATGAAATTTTGGTGGATTGGGTTAACGTATTTATACGGAATGAAGAACGAGCTAACGCCTCAGTATTTCAGGATTAGTAAGAAGTATGGTGATCTGCCTATTGAAATAAAGGGAAAACTATACTTGCTTTATAAGAAAATATCCTTATGTTACTTTTATGTATGGAATAGATAAAAAGGAGATTTTCCCCATGAAAAAATTATCAATCGTATTGCTCACAGTATTTTTAGCCATAAGCACTACAGAAACTAGGGCAGCAGCGGCAGCCGCAGGAACAGACTTAAGTACTTTCTTTGAATTAGAAGATATGAATGGTTTTGTTCGTCGCAAAGCTGTCTCAATTGTAGATATGGTGGATGCGGATAAAAGAGAAGGTGTAGTTGCAGAAACTGTGCGTTATATTACTTCCGCTCCTAAGTTTTTTAAAGACTCAGACGTACATATACGTGCCGTAGATGTTTTGGAAGCAATTGCAAGCCTCAATAACAACCCAACTGATATTGTTGACTATATGCTTAGACTTCATGCTAATGTAGGAAAAGAGATCATTGATGAACATGGGCATATAGATTTTATTATGCATCCAGGGCCACTAAGGTCACTAACGATACTGGACTTTATGAAAGAAGATGCGCATAGAGGTTTATTTGCAGAAAAAGGATTAGGTTGGGATACAGAAATTCGTGCAACAAAAGATAAAGCAGCTATCAATATCCAAAAAATAGTAAGAGGCCACCTAGCCAGAAAAGCTGCACGTGGGGGCGCTGCTGCTGCAGGAGCTGAGTAAACATACTCTTAAACTAAACAATTTAGTTTTGTAAACCCGGAAGGTATTTCCGGGTTTTTCCTTAGTGGGGAAAAACCTATCTAATATGTTGAAATATATAGGTAAAGATTAAACTTTGTGTTTTCCATAATATATATTATTGTGTCGACGGATATCTTTAAACATTGAACCCTTTCCTAATCTAAAATTTTAATCCTTAACTAGACTATAGCCAACTTTATTTTCGTAGGAAATTATATTACTGGTACGAGATCTTTTATTCCATTTATTTCTTCTTCATCAATCTCAGATAAGGAGACTACAGATTCTGGGGATTTTTCCATAAAATATCTAGGATCCATACCATCCGGCTTGGCAACGCTTAAAATAACACCCTCAGCATGATATGAAAGATATTTTGAAAGATATCTAAAGACTTCAATAACTGAATTTGTTTTAACTTTATCTGATCTATCAGCTAAAGTTTTTACTATAACAAGAAATCTTTTTACAATAGTTAAAGATTTATAAACCCTCTCATAGAAAAGAGAATTTTTAATAATGATTTCTGCCTCTACTGCAGATTCTATGATTTCAGGGATGGTTCTGAACATTTCTGTTGGCTTCCACTTTCGTATCTTGTCTAAAAAGTCTTCAGGCAAATACTTGGATGAAGGCAACCCCATTCTTATATAGTGAGGCTCTTTATAATGATTAAATATTCCATTTATATGATTTTCATTATCGATAGAGACGACGCTTAATTTTGGTTCGGGGGTTATACCTCTCCTGATCATAATATTTCGTCCCACCATATATCTGTGGGCCAAAATTCCAATAGCTATTCTAAATTCAGCAATTCTATCGGGATCTATTAAGTCAGAAACACCTCCTCCATCTATAGGGCAGTCGCCAAGACATACAGCACCATAAGAATCAATGAAGCCCTTTAATCTTCCTTCAAAGTCGTGTGGTTCTATGCCAGAGGAAATAACCTCGGAAAAAAGCAATGAAGGTCTATAAGGCCCTTCTAAGTTTAATCCCATTATTTCGTCAGGAAAGAAACTTCCAAAACCACATTCATTCATTATTGCTGAATTAAGGAACCTTAGAAAGTTTTCCGTTTGGTCACTTGTCATAGGCCTAACAACAAACAGACGATCCCCTATATTAGTAATCCGGAGCCCTTTTCTTTTTGAGGTTCCTTCACCTGGTAATACTTCTTTGTATTCTTTAGCAGCATCAACCCCTTCTTCCTCAAAGTTTGTTGAAAAATAAACATGTGATTCACCCCTATATTTTATAGTAGTTCGTCGGCATTCTTCCTCCCCACTACTTGCAAAAGCTGCTGCAGATTCCGCAAATTCTCAGGAGGGCAAAGCCAAATTTTTTTAATATAAACATATAAACCTTCTATCATTTAATATAGATATTTTATATTAATAAATCATTAAATTTTCAACATAAAATTACTTTTTCCCTTGTTTTAAAGGGAACATCTGTGAATTTGCCATCCTTCCTGTTAATATGTGTTTATGAAATTTGAATTACATCCAAACTTTTCTGAAAAAGAACTCATTACAGATTTAAACTTGTGCAAGGTTTTGGCAAATAATGTTGCAGATTTTCCGTGGCTGTTTTTAATTCCTATGCGTCCAAACATTAAACAAATTCATGATCTTTCAAAGACAGATCAACATTTATTGATGGATGAAATTAATCATTGTTCAAAAGTTATGAAACAATTATTTAATCCAGACCAACTGAATGTTGCCGCTATTGGCAATATTACACCCCAGTTACATGTTCATATAATATGTCGTCATAAAAATGATCCCTATTGGCCTGATGTTGTTTGGAACAAACCGACGAACCCAATTTCAATCAATGATTTCCATCATCAAATAAATTTAATTAAAAAGCATATTTAAAAAGACCTATTTCCTTTTAAAAGTATTTCATTATTCCGCCGTTGTTATATACTGTAAGTAGACTTTATAAAAATTAATAAAACTAACAGGAGGCAATAATGACAAGAAAAAATACCCTGATTATCCTATGTGCATTATCTGTTTTGTCAGCCTCTGTTAGTTACGCAGATCCTGATTTTACAGAAGAAATCCAGGAAAACCAGAAAACATGGAAAGTTGTGGCAAAAATCAGTAAAATCGCCATTTCCGGTGCTTATGGCGTTTTCTCAGGTGGCGACCCCTATCATGCGCCTCACGAAGATATGGAAAACTATACATCCCATCAATCTGTTCGTGTTATAGAAAAAACAATGCATACGGTTACTAGAGAGAAAAAAGGTTTTTCTTTTGTTGAGGCCACAATGCGCGCAACAGAAATTTCAATCAGAAGTGCCTATGGCGTCAATACTGGTGCGGGGTTAACTGACTCTGCTTTAGAGGATATTGAACGACATGCCCCATGGCAAGTAATGTCGAAACATCTTTTATCAGACCAAGAAAAACTTGAAGAGCTTGAGCGCGAAACCAAAGCCTTACGCAGTAAATTAGAAATAGTGGAGGAAGACGAGAAACCCACATGGTGGCAAAGAACAAAGCAAACTTTTACAGCCGTCAAAGAGACTGTTGGTATCGTTGGCGTTGTTCTTGGAATCGTCATTGCCATTATCGCCCTGGTTTAAAAAGTATGGCCCCAACAAATGAAGCTATACTTTTCTGAAGTTCGCCCTAAATATCATTTGGGCAATAACTTTTTTAACAGCAGCTGCTGCTGCTGTGTAAGATGGATCCTCCTTTGCAGCAGCCAATCTCTCAAGATGAGATCTTAGACCTGCATCTACAATAGCCTCATTATCAGGGGTAACTTCTGATTTTATAAAAACCCCTGCTGTATAATGGAAGGTAGCTTTCGAATTTCCCCCACCTAACTGCCTTAGTTCAAACTCCGGTGTTTCAAGGTCTTCAGTACTTTCAACTTCAAATCCTAAGTTACGCATTAATCTACTTAAGTTTTCTGCTGAAATATCACAAAAAACGGCTGTACCTTGAAATTTTCTAGCCGTTTCCATATAAGCAGATACTGCAGGGTGAACAAGGTTTCCACCCCATGGTTTGCTCACATCATTGCCTTTTGCCATAAGTGCCTCGCGAGAATGGCTTGCTGTCCAACCTCGCCCTAAATTTCTAGCTAAGAAAGAGTATTCCGCTTGAAGCCACTTAGGGTCTTTGGTTGAGCGTCCTGCGTATATTAGCTTCCCTCCTGGCTTTAAAACCCGGTGAATCCCTTTGATGGCTTTAACATACTGTAGGGGCTGTAAGAAATGTAATACCCAAGATGCATATACGATATCTTGGCTTTCATCTTCTATTTTTTCATCTATGTCTGTCGTAAAAAATACCCCTGGGATTGAGGCCCCCGTGAGTAAAACAGGGTCGGTCACCCCAAATCTAGCAAAGCCCTGTGCTGCACGTGCTGTGCTTTCTGGGTTGTTATCCAAAAGTGTGACAGAGGTCATTCCTGGAAATTCTTTGGCAACACTTAAAGCAGCAGATGAGTCAAGTGTTCCAAAGCCAAGCTCTAAAATACTAAGTCTTTTACCTTCTGCTGTTGATCGAACAGCATCGTGTAAAGAATCATAGGCTGCTTTAAAAGCAGCTGGGGATGTTCTGTATTGTCCGTCAGGGCCTTGAACAGAAATTAATTGGGAAGGCGTAACCACTCTAGAACTAGCTGCTGCGGCACTTTCCTCGACTGATGCAGGAAAAGCGTTAGCAGAAAAAGCATCAGCGGTATATAGGCTAAAAGTAATCGCAATTATAAATTTAAAATTAGTCATCTCTTATTCTCTTTTCTCTAAAATTAATACACATATAAAATTAATATGCATGTATTTCAAGAGAATAATCTAAAAGAAATGATTTGAACCTTAGAAATTTCTTTAATTATCTTCTTAATATGGAATAAATCGGGAAAAAACAAAGTTCAACCATAAAAATTAATAATCTCCCTAAAAAAACTTAAGAAACCTATTGAAATTTATGTAAAGTTTGATTAGATTACACCCATACATATTTATTGTGTAAAGGTGATTGGCAGGGCATGCCTCATCGCCTAAATGTTGACTAAAATTATAAGGAGAATGAAATGCCCAAGATGAAAACGAACAGTAGCGCCAAAAAACGCTTCAAAATTTCCGGTTCCGGAAAGGTACGCTTCTACTCCGCTGGCAAACGCCACGGTATGCGTAAAAGATCCCAAAGCATGATTCGCAAATCACGTGGTCCACAAACAATGAAGGACTGCGATGCAGGATTAATCTTAAAAATTATGCCTTACGCAAATAAATAAGGAGACGTACACATGGCAAGAGTTAAAAGAGGCGTAACAACACACGCTAGACATAAAAAAATTATCAAGATGGCCAAAGGCTATCGTGGGCGTTCAAAAAACTGTTTCCGCATTGCAGTACAAAAAGTTGAAAAGGCCTTACAATATGCTTATCGCGATCGTCGCAACCGTAAGCGTGAATTTCGCGCATTGTGGATTCAACGTATCAACGCAGCAGTTCGTGAACATGGTATGACTTATTCCCAATTCATGAATGGCATTACAAAAGCAAATGTTGAAGTTGACCGTAAGATGTTGGCTGACATGGCTGTGCGTGATAAAGCCGCATTTAAAGGCCTTGTTGATGTTGCCCAATCTGCAATTAAATAAACATAAGAGTTTTATCAAGCGGTATACTGTACAAGGAACAAGCAACTACGCCTAAGAATTTAGGCAAAAAGTGAAATGACAACGTACAGAATTTAAATCGATAAAATAAATTTGAAAGATGGGGCTCGCTTTGAATTAAGGCAAGCCCCTTTTTTATATAACTAAAACAATTACGAATGGCACAAGGCCTCAGCAAAGCCTACCGCTACAAAACAGTGGGGTAGAAGTGCAGGAACGATGTGTCAGTATTAAGTGTTTTTGTTATAATAATGGTGATAGTGAATCATGGCGAATATAACCGATATCAAATCACAATCCCTTCAAGAGGTTAATCAAACCCAAACTGTTGCAGAACTTGAAGAGTTTCGTCTTAAGTATTTTGGTAAAAAAGGTCTTGTAACAAGTATGTTAAAAGGCATGGGATCCCTGTCACCTGAAGAACGTCAAGTTCAAGGGCCGGCCATTAACGCCTTAAAAACAGAATTGCTTGAAGCTGTTGAATCAAAGAAAAATGAATTAGAACTGTCAGAATTAAATGAAAAATTAAAGACAGAAAAAATTGATATTACCCTTCCTGGGCGTCCAGAAGAGCCTGGAAAGATACACCCCATCAGCCAAACAATTGATGAATTGGTCACCTTGTTTGGGGACATGGGCTTTGCATTGGCTGAAGGGCCAAATATTGAAGATGACTATCATAATTTCACAGCATTGAATATTGCGGAAGATCACCCTGCCCGCCAAGAACAAGATACTTTCTATATGAAAGAAAAGAAAGATGGCGCCCCTTTGGTGTTGCGCACGCATACATCCCCTGTCCAGATTCGCACGATGATGGATAAGAATCCCCCCCATCGCATTGTTTCAATTGGGCGTGTTTTTCGGGCAGATTATGACATAACGCATACCCCGATGTTCCACCAAATTGAAGGTCTGTTAATTGATAAGAACATTAATATGGGCCATTTAAAAGGCTGTTTAATTGAATTCTTGGAAACATTCTTTGGGGTAAAAGATTTACCTGTTCGTTTCCGCCCAAGTTATTTTCCGTTCACGGAACCTTCTGCCGAAGTTGATATTGGATATTCACGTGAAGACGGCGATTTCAAAATTGGCAAGGGGGCCGATTGGATGGAGATTTTGGGTTGCGGTATGGTTCACCCAAATGTCTTGCGCAATTGCAATTTGGATCCTGAAGAATATCAAGGCTTTGCTTTTGGTATGGGGGTTGAACGTATTGCCATGTTAAAATATGGTATTCCAGACTTAAGAACATTCTATGAATCTGACTTGCGTTGGTTACGTCATTATGGATTTCGTTCTTTGGATATACCATGTGCCTTAAATAAAACATCAGGAGACGTCTAATGAAAATCACCCTTTCCTGGTTAAAAGATCATTTAGATACAAATTATACAGCGCAGCAACTTGCAGAAAAACTGACAGATTTGGGACATGAAGTTGATGGAATTACAAATCCTGCAGAAATCCTAAAGCCTTTTATTGTTGGTGAAGTTTTATCTGCTGAAAAACATCCCAATGCCGACAAATTAAAAGTTTGCACAGTGAATATTGGGGAAAAAGATTCTGTTCAGGTTGTTTGCGGTGCACCAAATGCCCGTGCCGGGATCAAGGTCGTTTTTGCCGCGCCCGGGGCCTATATCCCTGCAAAAGATTTTACGATCAAAGCCGCCAAAATTCGCGACGTGGAAAGCTTTGGCATGATGTGTTCTGAATCTGAACTGGATTTAGGCGACAGTCATGATGGTATTATTGAATTGCCAGCAGATGCACCTGTTGGGATATCTTTCGTTGATTATAAAAAATTGGATGATGCTGTTATTGATGTCTCTTTAACCCCTAACCGCGCCGACTGTTTTGGCATTCGTGGGCTGGCACAGGACTTGGCAGCTGCAGGTTATGGAAAGTTAAAACCCTTAACTGTCCCCAATATTAAAGGGTCTGCCCTCTGTCCCATTTCTGTTAAACGTGATTTTAATGAAGTTACCCAAAGTGCCTGTCCACATTTTCGTGGACGCTTAATTAAAGGGGTCAAAAATGGCCCAAGCCCTGAATGGTTGCAGAACCGTATGAAGGCTGTGGGATTAAAATCCATTTCCACTTTGGTAGACATTACAAATTATCTAACCTATGATCTTTGTCGCCCACTGCATGTCTTTGATGCCAGTAAAATTAAAGATAACAGCCTGACAGTTCGCCTGGCAAAATCTGATGAAACAATGGAAGCCTTGGATGAATCAACCTATACTTTGACCAATGAAATGACCGTCATTGCAGATGCGGATAAAGTTTTATCTATTGCTGGCATTATGGGATCTTTGGCGTCCGGATGTTCTGATGATACTTCAGATGTTTTTGTTGAATGTGCCTATTTTGATCCTGGCCGTACGGCAAAAACGGGGCGTTCTTTAAATATTATCAGCGATGCCCGCACCCGTTTTGAACGGGGAATTGATCCAAATGGCACAGAATCTGGGCTTGAAATTGCCACCCAGATGATTCTGGATCTGTGCGGAGGGACGCCAACAGATGTTGTTGAAAGTGGTTCTGCCCCTTATAATTTGACTGATATCCATTTTAAATTGGATAAAACGAAAAAATTAACGGGCGTTGACGTTTCGCAAGAAAGATCTATTGAAATTTTAAAAAGCCTTGGGTTTGGGGTTAAAAAATTATCAGATCAAGAAATTGATGTAACAAGTCCATCTTGGCGGTATGATATAAATCATGCCGAAGATCTTGTAGAAGAAATTGTTCGTATTGAAGGATATGATAAGATTAAAGCCGTTCCAGTCCCTCGCCCATCTACGCGGGTAAATCCTTTATCTCTGACCCAACAACGTGTTTCAAAAATTCGTCGATTGTTGACTGAACGGCAGATGATGGAAACAGTAACGTGGTCTATGATGGGGAAAAAACTGGCAACAGCCTTTGGTGGTGGCCAAGAAAATATGCAAATTGCCAATCCAATTACGGTTGATTTGGAATATATGCGCCCATCCATATTGCCCAATCTTTTGACCGGGATTAAAAATAATGTAAAACGTGGATTGCGCCCCATTAACTTGCATGAAGTTGGGCCTGTTTATAAAGGGACAGCAGCCGAAGATCAAGAAACTGTTGCAACGGGCGTTCGTTTTGGCTTGGTGACAGATAATCATTGGTCAGGGGAAACCCGTCCATATGATATATTTGATGTAAAAAATGATGCAGTTGCTGTCTTAGCGTCTGCTGGTATTTCTGAATCTGCCATGCAGATCAAGGCGGAACAAATTCCAGAATGGATGCACCCTTATCGATCTGGTGTTATTTTTCAAGGGCCCAAGAAAATATTGGGGTACTATGGGGAAATTCATCCGTTGATTTCAAAAATGTTTGGCATTAGGCAACCTGTTTTGGCTTTTGAATTATTTATATCCAGATTGGCTGACCCCAAAAAGGCAAAACCCCACAAGGGAAAATTACATCTTTCATCTTTACAACCAGTTGAAAAAGATCTGGCCTTTATTGTTGATGAACATGTGCCGGCACAACCAATATTGAACGCTGTTCGTAAGGCCGATAAAAACTTAATTACTTGCATCCATATTTTTGATACCTATATTGGATCAAATGTTGATGATGGGAAAAAGTCAATTGGGGTGCGCTTTCGTCTAGAGCCCCATAAAATAACTTTAAAAGATGCGGATATTGCAGAAATTTTTGATAAAATTGTAAAAAATGTTTATGCCACCACCGGTGGTATTTTAAGAGACGGGAAATAAAATGTCACATGACTTAAGTTTAATCAGAAACTTTTCCATTATTGCCCATATTGATCATGGAAAATCAACTTTGGCGGATCGTATGATTCAGTTAAGTGGTGGATTAACCGAACGTGAATTAAAAGAACAGGTTCTTGATTCCATGGATATTGAACGTGAACGAGGTATTACGATCAAGGCCCAAACAGTTCGCCTTGAATACAAAGCAGAAGATGGGAAAACATATATTTTAAACCTTATGGATACCCCTGGTCATGTTGACTTTGCTTATGAAGTCAGTCGTTCCTTGGCGGCTTGCGAAGGATCATTATTAATTGTTGATGCCAGCCAAGGGGTTGAAGCCCAAACATTGGCAAACGTCTATCAAGCCCTGAACAATGATCATGAAATTATTCCTGTGTTAAACAAGATTGATTTACCTGCTGCGGACCCAGATCGTGTCAAAGAACAAATCGAAGAAGTCATCGGCTTGGATACATCTGATGCCATTGAAGTTTCTGCGAAAACAGGTATTGGTGTTGAAAAAGTATTCGAAGCCATTATCAAACGATTACCTGCCCCTGAAGGAAATATTAATGCGCCCCTTAAAGCCATGCTTGTTGACAGTTGGTATGACGCCTATCTTGGTGTGGTTACCCTTGTCCGTATCAGGGACGGTGTTTTAAAAGCAGGAATGAAAATCAAAATGATTGCTGCTGAAGCCTCTTATTTAGTTGATCATGTTGGTGTTTTTACCCCCAAAAAAGAAAAAGTGGCCCAGCTGGCTCCTGGGGATATTGGATATATTATTTCAGGGATCAAGCAAGTTGCAGACTGTCAAATTGGGGATACCATTACAGAAGACAAAAAACCATGTGCAGAAGCTTTGCCTGGATTTAACCCTTCTATTCCTGTTGTCTTTTGCGGGCTTTTCCCTGCGGATGCCTCTGAATATGAAAACTTAAAACAAAGCTTGGGGAAGTTGCGCTTGAACGATGCCAGTTTTCAGTACGAAGTTGAAAGTTCTGCAGCCCTTGGATTTGGTTTTCGTTGTGGGTTTCTAGGGCTTTTGCATCTTGAAATTATTCAAGAACGCCTGGAACGTGAATTTGACTTGGATATTGTTACAACAGCGCCAAGTGTTGTTTACAAAATTCATACCAAAAAAGGAACTGTCCTTGAATTGCACAACCCAGCTGATATGCCAGACGTGGTGTATATTGAAAAAGTAGAAGAACCGTGGATCAAAGCCACAATTATGGTTCCTGATGAATATTTAGGTGGTGTTTTAACTTTGTGTACAGAACGTCGTGGCGAACAAATTGACCTAACCTATGTTGGAAGTCGGGCCATGGCGGTTTATAAATTGCCCTTGAACGAAATCGTTTTTGATTTTTATGATCGCCTAAAATCAATTTCCAAAGGATATGCCAGCTTTGATTATCAATTGGATAGTTATGAAACCTCTGATTTGGTTAAGGTTGCCATTTTAATCAATTCTGAACCGGCAGATTCACTGTCTTTTATTTCCCACAAAGACCGTGCTGAAGCCAGAGGCCGCGAAATATGCGAACGCTTAAAAGATTTAATTCCAAGACAATTATTTAAGATTGCCTTGCAAGCCGCAATTGGGGGAAAAGTTATTGCCCGTGAAACAATTTCAGCCATGCGAAAAGATGTGACTGCGAAGTGTTACGGTGGTGATATCAGTCGAAAACGAAAGCTTTTAGACAAACAGAAAAAAGGAAAGAAACGGATGCGCCAAATTGGTAACGTTGAAGTTCCCCACACTGCTTTCATCGAAGCACTTAAAAGAAAAGATTAGAAAGTGATATTCAAAAAAGTCTATCACTAGGAAAATAAATAAGCCTTTTTCGTCATCCTGTGGCTTGATACCAGGACGACGATGTCAAAAGGTAAAGAAAAAGTTTAGGATCAAAAAATGATTGACGAAATCTTTAATGCATTAGCCTATTTTAACGATACCATTTTATGGGGGTATCTTGGCATTGGGTTAATTTTAACATCTGGCCTTTATTTATCTTTCAAAGCGCGCTTTGCCCAATTTTTTAAATTCCACAAAGTTGTCCTTCACTTTATCCATTGTGCAAAAGGGGCAAAAGGTCATGATATGCATGACGAAGGCGTTTCCCCCATTCGCGTTTTCTTTGCATCAATTGGTGGATGCATTGGCATTGGAAATATTACAGGGATTGTTCTTGGTGTTCAAATTGGGGGCCCAGGTGCCTTAGTTTGGGTTCTGACCATTGCCATTTTGGGATCAATTATTAAATACTCTGAAATATATCTTGGAGTTAAATATCGCCGCCGTGGGAAAAAATCTGGCTTTGACGGTGGGCCCATGTATTTCTTACAAAAAGCCTTTCCAAAAGCAAAATGGGTTGCGGGAATTATGGCCTTTTTCTTGTGCATTTATGGTATTGAAATATATATGTTCAGCGTTATTAAATCATCTTTTGTTGCCAATTTTGGTTTAAATCAATGGGTTGTGATGCTGGGTCTTTTGGCTTTGATTCTTATTACTGTTGCCGGCGGTATTCAACGTGTGGGCGCCATCAGCAGCTACCTGATTCCCTTATTCGTGGTTATATATTTGGGGATGACAATTTATGTTTTGACGGTTAATGCTGAACAAATCCCCTCCTTAATCAAGCTTGTTCTAAGATCTGCTTTTGAAGGCCATGCCCCCCTTGGTGGCTTTGCTGGAAGTACTGCCTTGATTGCCTTATCAAAAGGATTTTCAAGTGCGGCGTATTCTGGGGATGTTGGGATTGGGTATGCATCAATTATCAATAGTGAAACCCGATTTACAGATCCAAAAAACCAGGCCATGTTTGCCATTTTTGCCATTTTCTTAGATACGTATGTCGTTTGTACTTGCACAATATTACTGGTTTTGATGACAGGGGCTTGGACCCAACCTATTGATAGTACATTAATGGTTCAGCACGCCTTGGCGCAGTATTTTCCTTACATGGAATATTTTATGCCCATCTTTTTGTTTGTCTTGGCGTTTTCCACAATTGCAACGTATATGATTGCTGGCATGAAATGTGCCGCGTTTTTGGCGCCTAAGAATGGGATTAAATTATATGTTTCTTATGCCATTTTTGCCTTTTTATTCTTTTCATTTTACGAATCAAAATATGCTTTCTTAGTTATGAATATTGCTGGTGGGTTTTTAATGTTAATCAATATTGCCGGTATCTTGAAACTTAGAAATGAAATAGATTATAAAATATAGAGACAAAAAAATGACACTTACAAAAGAAAAAATTGGATTTTGGACAATATTATCCTTGGTTGTTGGAAATATGATTGGGGCAGGTATTTTCACCATCCCGGCAGCCCTTGCGAAATATGGTAGCATCAGTTTGTTAAGTTGGTCTTTTACCGGGGCTGGGGCTGTATTGCTTGCCTTGGTTTTTTCAAGGTTGGCAACAAAACATCCTGCGGTTGGGGGGCCTTATGCCTATTGTCACGAAGCCTTTGGGGATTACATGGGTTTCCAAGTTGCATGGACTTATTGGATTTCCATGTGGGTTGGAAGTGTTGCAACAATCGTCATGACCGTGGGGTATATCAGTGTTTTTATCCCTGCCATTAATAAAGATCCAAATCTAAGTTTTATAACAGGGCTTGGAATTATTTGGACTCTCACCTTTTTAAATATCAAAAGTGTTAAGGCATCGGGGGTTTTACAAATTTTAACAACTGTCCTGAAAATTGCCCCAATATTTGTTGTTATTGCTTTTGCCATTCCCGAAGTTAATGTTGCAAATTATGAACCCTTTAATGCCACGGATGCAACAGATATGACGGCTTTTATGGCTGCCAGTACCATTACGATGTGGACATTTATTGGCCTTGAAAGTGCGACAATTCCATCAGATAATATTGAAAATCCAAAGCGTACCATTCCCATGGCAACGGTTATTGGGACCTTGTTTGTTGCGTTGTTATACATTGGCACTGTCGCCATTATCGATGGCATGATTCCAAATAATGTTTTACAAAACTCCCCTGCCCCATTTGCCACCGTGGCTGAAAAATTATTTGGGTCAACCGGTGGCTGGATTATTGCTTTTGGGGCTGTATTTGCCGCGCTTGGATCCTTGAATGGATTTATTTTAATTCAGGCACAGGTGCCTTTGGCCGCGGCAAAAGATAAACTTTTCCCCAAACAATTTGCCCGTCAAAATGAAAAAGGTATTCCGAATGTTGCCTTGATTATAAATGCGACAATCATGTCGATTGTCTTGTACACAAATTATAACAAAAGTTTGATCAATCAATTTACATTTCTGGCGACACTGGCAACATTGGCGGCCTTAACAACTTATATGTTTTCCACCGTTGCAGAAATGGTATTGCACGTTCGTCATAAATATGAATATAAAAATGATCGTAAAACCAACGGAGTCATGGTTATTTCATTTTTGGCTTTTGCTTATACAATCTGGGCTATTGTTGGGGCTGGGGCAGAAATTGTTTATATGGGGGCCTTGTTGTTTTTTGGCAGTACTCCAATCTATGCTTTCATTAAATGGCAGAATTCAAAATGACTTCAAATTCCCGTAAAATAGGTTTTTTCACCGTTCTTGCCCTTGTTATTGGAAACACAGTCGGCAATGGTATTTTCCTTATTCCATCAAGTCTGGCCCGATTTGGCAGCATAAGTTTACTGGGGTGGATATTTACATCCCTTGGGGTTATCACAATTGCCATGTCTTATGCCAGATTAAGCCGTATGCATCCAGCTGTTGGCGGGCCTTATGCCTATTGCCGTAAGGGATTTGGTGATTATATTGGCTTTCAGGTTGCTTGGAATTATTGGATTTCCAACTGGACAAGTAACGCAGGGGTTATTGTTGGGTTGATTGGATATCTTTCCATTTGTTACGAGCCTATTGGATCAAACCCTTTGTTTTCCTTTCTTGTTTCCACCACCATTCTTTGGTTGATCACACTTTTGAATATCATTAATATTAAAAAGGCAGGAAACCTGCAAGTTATTACAACTGTTTTAAAATTACTGCCGTTGTTTGCTTTGTTGATTTTTGGCGTTGGACATATAAATACTGACAATTTTGTTCCCTTTAATACAAGTGGTGAAACACATCTAACAGCCATCGTTGGGGCATCTACCATTACTATGTGGGCATTTGCAGGGTTTGAAACAGGCACTGTTCCTGCAGATAATGTAGGCAATGCAAATAAAGTAATTCCACGTGCCACAATTATTGGGACTTTAATTACCATGGGGATTTACATAGGCATTTCTGGCATTGTTTTGGGCATTATTCCAGCTTGTGACTTGATAAATAATAATGCCCCTATTGCAGATGTTGGGGAAATTGTTTTTGGCCCTATTGGAAAATGGGTTGTTACCATCGGGGCCATTGTATCATCAATCGGAACATTAAATGGTCTGGTTTTGGTTCAAGCAAAAATTCCTTATGCAGCGGCAAAAGATAAATTATTTCCTAAAAGCTTTGCCAAAACAACAAAAAATGGGGAACCTATTGTGGCCCATATTGTTTCCAGCTTGTTAATTACCGCCCTTCTTGTCATGGGATTCAACGATAATTTAATCGATAAATATACCTATATTATTATTTTTTCCAGCTTGACTACATTAATCACTTATTTATTCTCTGTGGTTTCAGAGGTTATGTTTTACATTCAAAACAAGCAGCTTGACAAGCTTCCGAAGGGGCCCATTTTTAATGCTTTCCTGGCGTTCTTATATATATTCTGGGCGTTGTACGGGGCTGGATCGACACAAGTTTATATGGGATGTCTTTTGTTCTTTATAAGCACCCCAATTTATGCCTATCTAAAATACAAAAATCCATAAACTACGGTTGTTTTTTGGGGCAAACCTCCTTATCCTATGGTTATGAGAATAGGAGAACGCAAATAAATACTTTATCATTATTCATCGGAAGCACTGTAATTTGGGGAACAACATGGTTGGCATTAAAAGCACAGGCAGGTGTTGTTGATCCAAGTGTATCCATCGCCTATCGTTTTTTAATTGGAAGTTGCCTATTCTTTATTTTACATTATATTCGCACCCAGAAATTTTTACCTAAACTTCCTAAAAGAATGCACTTGATGGTTTTCTTTCAAGGAATCTTTATGTTTGGATTGGCATACGAACCTTTCTTTCCGGCATCAAAGTATATGGCAAGTGGATTGCTGGCTGTTATTTTCTCAGCCATTGCTTTGCCAAATATTTTTTTAGGGGCTTTATTCTTTAAGACCCCCATTCGTCCCCAAGTCATATTGGGGTCCCTTCTTGGTATTGCAGGTGTTGTTGCCACTTTTTGGAAAGACGTTGAAACCTTAGACATTGCTGATAATGCTGTTTATGGCATTTTACTGGGGCTGACCGGCACCTTATTGGCATCCTTCGGGCAAATTATTGCCGCCAAGGTCAGTCGTTCAGGGGTTCGTGTTACGGATTCTGCCCCCTATGCCATGCTTTATGGTGCCTTGTTTATGTTAATTTATTGTATTGCAAAAGGGGAAACCATTACCATTGACTGGTCAATATCTTATGTTGCCCCAACCTTGTACCTTGGGGTTATGGGATCTTTCATTGCATTCTGGGCCTATTTGACATTAATTGGGCGCATTGGCCCAGGTCGTGCGGCCTATGTTTTGGTTGCTACGCCTATTATTGCCTTATGTATCTCCAGTATTTATGAGGGCTATACCTGGACCATCGCAACCTTTATCGGCATGTCATTGGTTGTTGCTGGAAATGTTTTGGTATTGCGCGGCAAGACATAAAAAAACACCTGATAAATACCAGGTGTTTAGAGTCGTTAATAAAATATTTAAAATACTTTAAAGTTCAGTTACTTAGGCATCTGGCGCGTCTTGTAATGCTTTTGCCATAGCCGCATCAGCTTCTTCTTGCTCTTTTATTCTTGCGGCTTCTGCTTCTTGCTCTTGAGTATGAAATGCTCTTGCTGCAGCCGCATCAGCTTCTTCTTGTTCTTTTATTCTTGCGGCTTCTGCTGCAGCAAAACCTTTTGCAAAAATTTCATCAGCTTCCGCCGTTCTTTCATTATCCACTCGACGCATCTCTGCCGCATGCCGATCTGAACGCCAATGTGTAGGTCTTCCTTCATATTCAGATGCTACGGAGTCATCATCTTCGCTTTCTGCTGGCGCAGCGGCTGCAGCAGCAGCGGATGTTGGTGATTGTTCAAAACCTACATAACCTTCTTCTTGGTCAGGCAATGCTTTTTCTGCTGGCGCAGAGGCAGCAGCGGCAGCAGCAGCTGGTTCGGGTAAACCTACATCAGCGTCTTCTAATTTTTCTCCTGCAGCTAACCTTGCTGCCATAGCCGCATCAGCTTCTTCTTGTGCTTTTATTCTTGCGGCTTTTTCTTCTTCACCTCTTTGTAGTTGTTCTGCCAAAGTTTTTGACTCTTCCGCATCAGCTAATTCCCTGTGGAATTTGTCAAGCACATCAGATGCGTTGTTCAAATGTCCAAGAAAAGCTGCTAGAGTTGGGAAGTATTCTGCTAAATCATTTAATTGCTGATAGTCACCACTTAATGCCGCAGATATTGATCTTTCATCGATAGCAAGAGGCAATTCATCTAAAATACCTCTAATTTTTATTGCATTGTCAGCGTTCTCTATGACTAATTCATTATACCTACTTTGACTCAATCTAGATTGGGCGATTGAATGTTCAGGTTCAGCCGCTGCTGCACTAGCGTCTGTCGTAGAAAACGCAAGTGTCGTCGTTAATAAAATATTTAAAATATGTTTTCTCATCTTAATCTCCTTATAATATTCAGATATACTACATATAATAATATTTAAAATATATTCAATCGTAAAAAATCATTTATTTTTTTATTATATAAACTTCACTTGATTTTTTGACGAAATTACAGCAAAAATGTAGGAGTATATTTTTCCAGAAAGTTATTCATGATCGAAGCCGCAAATAAAACCGACACTTCCTTGCTGAAAGTAAATGCCATCCCTGTAAATTACGAGGCGGAGCAAGCTTTGTTAGGGGCCCTTCTTCATAATAATGAAGCCCTTGAAAAGGTTCAGGAATTTTTAAAAGCTGACCATTTTGCCAATGCCGTGAATGGTAAGATTTATGCATCAATCTGTACGTTGTGTGATCGTGGACAAGTTGCCGACCCCATTACTTTGCGTGATTATTTTGCGACAGATACAGAATTATCCGAAGCTGGCGGTGTGGAATACTTGATCAACCTTGCTGATTCTGTTGTTTCCATTATCAATACAGAAAATTACGGCCGCGTTATTGAAGACCTTTATACCCGTCGACAATTAATCAATGTTGGGGAAGATTTGGTTATTAACGCCAAAAAAATTGATGTTTCCAGCAATGCTGTGGAACAAATTGAAAAGGCTGAACAGAAACTTTTTAACTTAGCTGTCTCTGGTAATTCAAAAAACCAATTTCAATCTCTTCAAAGTGCCGTTAAAACATCCATTGATATGGCCGAGACTGCCTATAAAAGGGATAGCCACGTTGTTGGTGTTACAAGTGGTTTTAGGGATTTAGATCGGTGGTTAGGCGGCCTTCACCCTTCTGACTTACTTATTCTTGCCGCGCGTCCGTCCATGGGGAAAACTGCCTTGGCAACCAACATCGCCTTTAATGCTGCCAAAGCTGTCCTAAAGGAAAACACTGGCGGCGGACATGTTGCTTTCTTTTCCTTGGAAATGTCTGCAGACCAATTGGCCACACGTATTTTATCCCAAGAATGCGGGGTACCTTCAGATAAAATTCGACGAGGAGAATTATCACAACAAAATTTTGAAAGCCTGACAAAAATCAGTCGGGAAATTAATAACCTTCCCCTGTTTATTGATGATACCCCTGCCCTGACAATTTCTGCGTTAAGAACCCGTGCCAGACGCTTGCAACGACAACAAGGGCTTGATTTAATTGTCGTGGACTATTTACAATTACTTCAAGGAACAAACAGTAGCGATAACCGCGTAAATGAAATTTCTGAAATTTCCCGTGGCCTAAAAGCCATTGCCAAGGAATTGGAAGTTCCTGTTATTGCCCTATCCCAGCTGTCTCGTGCAGTTGAACAACGTGATGATAAACGCCCTATGTTGTCGGACTTAAGGGAATCTGGTTCGATCGAGCAAGACGCCGACGTTGTTATGTTTATCTTTCGTGAAGAATATTATTTAGGGCGTCAAGAACCATCGGAAACCGGAACAGAAAAATATTTAAACTGGCAAGAAAGTATGGAACGCGTCCAAAACAAGGCAGACGTTATTATTGCAAAACAACGGCACGGACCCATTGGCAATATAAAATTATTTTTCGAAGGCCGCTTTACCAAGTTTGGCAACTTAGACACACAACATACAGAGTAAAATATGACTTACGATTTATCTTTTAATAATGATCAATTGCGTATCACAATCAATTTAAGTAAAATTCAAAAGAACTATCAACAGTTTCGTGAAATAACCAAGACGGATGTTGGGTATGTTTGCAAAGCAAATGCCTACAGCCTGGGGGCTGCACCTGTCGCAAAAGCTGTTTATGAAGTTGGATGCCGCACTTTCTTTGTTGCCACCACACAAGAAGGTATTTATGTCAGACAATCCCTTTCAAAAGATGCCAAAATATATATTCTGCATGGCCCTGATCAAAATGATTTAGACCAACTTATTGAAAATGACTTAATACCTGTTTTGAATAACCAACATCAAATTGATCTATGGGTTAAAAAATCCTTGCAAATATCCCAAAAATTAAAGGCAGCCCTTCATTTTGACACAGGCATGAATCGCCTTGGTTTATCGGTTAAGGAAATGCAACCAATTATCGATGCTACTAAGAACATTGATATTGTTCATGTCTTAAGTCACCTGGCTTGTGCCAGTGAAATTGATCATCCTTATAATAAACAGCAAAAAGACCTTTTTCAATATGTGATTGATGCCTTTTCTGGAACAGAAACTTCCTTAGTTGCAGCAGAAGGCGTTTCCTTAGGAACAGATTATTATTATGATATGGCCCGTGTGGGAATTGGTCTTTATGGGGTGTTACCCCATGAACAAGGATCCATAAATCACAAATTTGATTTGGCCTTCCTGCCCCAAGCAAAAATTATTCAGACCCGCGAAATAGACAAAGGGGAATCTGTTGGATATGGCCAAAGCTTTGTTGCCAAGAAAAAAATAAGAACAGCTGTCATCGGGATTGGTTTTGCGGATGGTTTCCCCAGAGAGGCCTCTAACAAAGCCAATGTTTATATAGGAAAAAACAAAGCCGCGGTCATCGGACGTATCTCTATGGACTTAACCATTATTGATGTGACAGATCTTCCTGAAGATGTTTCGTCTATTGGAAATTGGGTTGATATATTCCAAGACAGTGCAACTTTTAATGACTTATCTAAAAATAGTGGACGTTCTATCTATGAATTAATGGCATTATTTGCCGGAGTCCGATATAATAGAATTTATAAAAATTAAAGAATATGAATATTATAGCAAATACAGGACGCATTTTTTTATCATTTATGGCTTACTTAGGGGGCTTGTTGCTTTTTGCAATAAAAACGGTGACCCATATTATTCGTCCGCCCTATTACCCAAGTCAGATTTTCCGGCAGATTTTTGAAATTGGGTATTTATCTTTACCGGTTGTTGGGCTTACGGCAATTTTCACAGGAATGGTTTTGGCCTTGCAAAGTTATACGGGGCTTTCAAGATTTTCAGGGGAAAGTGCCATTGCCACAATTGTTGTTTTATCTGTCACCCGTGAACTGGGCCCTGTCCTTGCAGGATTGATGGTGGCTGGTCGTGTTGGTGCCTCTATTGCAGCAGAAATTGGAACAATGCGCGTGACAGAGCAAGTTGATGCCCTGGTTACCTTAAACACAAATCCTTTTAAATACTTGGTTGCGCCCCGCGTATTGGCCTGTACCTTGATGCTTCCTTTATTGGTCCTTTGCGCAGACGTCATTGGTGTTCTTGGTGGGTACTTAGTTAGTATTCATAAACTTGGATTTAATCCTGCCCTTTATATTGAAAAAACTTTTAAATATTTAGAAGTTCAAGATGTTATGTCAGGCTTAATTAAGGCAACTGTATTTGGATTTATGATTGCCTTATTTGGATGTTATCAAGGATATCATTCCAAAGGGGGCGCCCAAGGTGTTGGTCAATCAACAACCAGTGCCGTGGTATCGTCTTCAATTTCAATTTTGATTTTAAACTATGCATTAACAGCAACTTTATTTACAAATTAAATGACAAAAAATACAAAAATACAAATTCGGGATTTACATAAAAGCTTTGGCAACAATCATGTCTTGCGTGGCGTGAATATGGATGTGCGCGAAGGGGAATCCGTTGTTGTAATTGGCGGCTCTGGTACTGGGAAATCAGTCTTACTTAAATGTATTTTGGGGTTGGTTACGCCGGACAAGGGATCTATTAAAGTTGACGGTGAAGAACTGACAACAATGTCCCCCAGTCAACGTGATAAAGTTTTGCAAAAATTTGGGATGTTATTTCAAGGGGGGGCCTTGTTTGACAGTTTACCTGTATGGCGAAATGTCAGTTTTGATTTAATTCATAATAAAAAATCCAGTCTGTCAAAATCCCGTGAAATTGCCTTAGAAAAATTAAAAGAAGTTGGGTTAAGTGACAGGATCTTAGATCTTTCCCCTTCAGAACTTTCAGGTGGAATGCAGAAACGTGTCGGCCTTGCCCGTGCCATCGCCTCAAACCCAGAGATATTATTTTTTGACGAACCTACGACAGGTTTGGATCCAATCATGTGTGGAACAATTGACAACTTGATTAAATCATCCGTAAAACATCTTGGGGCCACCGCCATCAGCATTACCCATGATATGACAAGTGCCAAATTTATTGCCGATCGACTGGCCATGATTTATGAAGGTGCCATTATTTGGGAAGGCACCGTAAAAGAACTTAGCACCTGTAAAAATGAAATTGTTCAACATTTTATTAACGGACACAAGCATTACCAAACTTCAAAAAAATAGGACTTAAATTGGCAAAATCAACAGCGGAATATATTTGTCAACAATGTGGAAGTTCCCATCCAAAATGGTCAGGAAAATGTTTGGATTGTGGCGCCTGGAATTCTTTAGTCGAAGAACACGACCAGTCCGTTCCCAAAGGTGTAAAAGGGGCAAACAAGGCTTCGTCCATTGAATTTGTTGGCTTGGATGGGCCAAATCAAGAACAGCTTCGAAAAAAAACAACCATTTCTGAGCTTGATCGTGTGACAGGGGGCGGCCTTGTTCCAGGATCTGTAGTCCTTGTTGGTGGTGATCCAGGTATTGGAAAGTCCACCCTTTTGTTACAGGCCATTGCGGGCTTGTCCAAAAATTACAAGTGTGCCTATATTTCTGGTGAAGAAGGTGTTGACCAAGTTCGCCTACGGGCAAAACGCTTGCATGTGGAAAATCAACCTGTTGAATTGGCCACTGAAACCAATATTAAATCCATTATAAAATCATTAAATGGCCCGACCCCCCCTGAAATTGTTGTGATTGATTCCATTCAAACCATGTATTTGGATGATTTGGATTCGTCACCTGGCTCTGTTTCCCAAGTTCGCACCTGTTCACAAGAACTGATCCGCCTGGCGAAGAAAAAAAATATTGTTATGATATTGGTTGGACATGTTACTAAAGAAGGGGCCATCGCAGGCCCACGTGTTTTAGAACACATGGTTGATACCGTGCTTTACTTTGAAGGGGATCGTGGGCATCAGTTCCGAATTTTACGTTCCGTTAAAAATAGATTTGGTCCCACAGATGAAATTGGTGTCTTTGAAATGACGTCACTTGGGCTTCAAGAGGTCAGTAATCCCTCTGCCATTTTTTTAGAAAATCGTCATGACGATATTAATGGAAGTGCTGTGTTTGCCGGCATTGAAGGGACACGACCTGTTCTTGTTGAAATTCAATCGCTGGTTGCCCCCTCACCCTTTGCATCGCCGCGCCGCAATGTTATCGGCTGGGATAGTGGCCGTCTGGCCATGATCATCGCCGTACTGGAATCCCGTTGTGGTATGTCTTTTGCGGGTAAAGATGTTTATTTGAATATTGCAGGGGGACTTAGAATTTCAGAACCCGCCGCAGATTTGGCTGTTGCCGCAGCTTTATTATCTTCGTTAACGGCCCAACCTATACCAGCCCAAGCTGTTTTATTTGGGGAAATTGGTTTATCAGGGGAAATTCGATCCGTCAGCCAACCCTCTTTAAGGCTGAAAGAGGCTGAAAAATTGGGCTTTTCCCAGGCCTATATCCCAAAATTATCCGGCAAAGAATCCAAAGGAATGAAATCAAAAATTGAAATTAAAGAGGTCAAAACCTTAATAGACTTAATTCATGAATTGGGAATTCCGAAACTAACTAAAACAACAGAGGCAGAACATGCAATTATTTAATTTTTTTGACTATGGCTTAATTCTATTTTTATTATTCTTTGGAATTTTTGGATTCATAAAAGGCTTTACCCAAAAAATTCTTTCTATTTTTAGTTGGGGGGGCGCCATTGGATTATCTTTTTACCTTTACCCTTTTGCAAAACCATTTATAGGTAGATATATAGAAAATAAATTAATTGTTACATTGCTAACCTGTATTCTATTATTCATTTTCTTTCTGGTTATATTCAAAATTATTACGGCAACAATTACCAATAATATTCAAAAAAGCAGTATAGGCTTTCTTGATAGAGTCCTTGGATTTATTATTGGTACCTTGACGGGTTTCTTAATTGTTTCTTTGGTTGCCATTATTATGCATGTCTTACTGCCGCTGCGGTCCTATCCAACCATGATGCAAAAATCAGCCTTGTGGCCATTTGCAGAACAAAGTGGAAAATATATTCAAAACATTAAGCCTTTAATCAAAGGGTATAATGCCAGTAAAGGTGATTTAAAAAGCGGTCTGAACTCTATAGAATTTTCAAAAATTAAAGCTACTAAAAATCTTGGCGATGAAACGGCTTACAGAAAAAAAGATCGTGGGATGTTGGATAGCCTTGTTCAAGCGAATGATTAAACTTGAATATTCAAAAGCACTTCCGTTTGGTGAAAGTTCAAAATTATAATTTAAGGAAGCAAAATGAAATATACTGGATCCTGCCACTGTCAAAAGGTTAAATTCACATGTGAGTTGGAATTAAAAACACCGATTGTTTGCAATTGCTCTTACCACAGTATGAATAATGCCACAGTTCATGTGGCTGATAGCATTATAATTCAAGAGGGGGCATCAGATTTGACTTGTTATACATTCAACACAATGAAGGGAAACCATCACTTCTGCAAACATTGTGGTGTTTATATTTATGGACCAACCCCAACTTTAGAAAAACATACAGTAAACTTACGTACACTTAAGGATTGCGATTGGCAAAAATTGGATGTTTATAATTTCGATGGCAAAGCTTTATAATTACTGATGAACAGATACGCCTTTAATTGATTCCAGTGAATCAATTAAAGAATCATCTATTTTGAATCTGGCTGGCAAGGCAATATTAACAGACTTGTTTTCCACGCCAGAAAGAATCAACGAAATACTGTTTCTTCCGCCTTTGTATGATTCCAAGGTCCGAAGAATATCTTCAACAGGTGTTCCTTTGTTGACATTTAAAATCAGATCTTTTCTGTTCTTTTGACTTTCTTTTGAAAGATCTTGAAAACGATTGGCTGTTAACCTTGGATTTCCTTCATCATCATAACGAATGGCCACATTAACAACCATTGGTTGGCTTGATTCTAAAATATCTTGATATTCTCGCAATGTTTCTTCAAAAACCATAACTTCAAAATCCCCGGTTGCATCTGTCAAGGACACAAAGGCAAACCGCTTTCCTTTTTTGGAAACTTTCTTTTTGATACTTGTGGCAATCCCCGCCATGCGGGCACCTGTATCTGTTGTATTTTGCAAAGCAGCTGCGGATAATATTTTCATATCACTTAATTGTTTTTGATAGTCATCTAATGGATGGGCCGATAAATAAAAGCCAACGGCAGAAAATTCATTGTAAAGCCGATCCACGGATTTCCATTCAACCGTGCCAGCCAGATTGGGTTTATTAACACTATCTTTGCCGGCCCCAAACAGGCTTGCTTGATTGCTTGCTTTATCCGCGTGTACAGCTGACGCATACCCCAATATCATTTCCAGGGAGTCAAAAAGTTGTTTCCGACAATCATGCATGAGATCAAAAGCCCCTGCCTTAATTAAATTTTCCATTTGGCGCTTGTTTAAAACTTTCGACCCATTTCTGGCAACAAAATCAAAAATATCTTTATACGGACCATTTTCTTTGCGTTCCGCGACCACATCTTGCATGGCGGCTTCGCCCACATTTTTGATGGCACCCAAAGCATAACGAACGGCTTTCCTTTTACCTTGGGGATCCACACTAAATATATCCATAGAGTGGTTAACATCAGGCGGCAAAAGATCAATTTCCATATTGACCAATTCTTGCTTATAAAAAGCCAATTTATCTGTATTGTGCAAATCATATGTCATGGTGGCGGCCATAAATTCATGCGGATAGTTGGCTTTCATATAGGCCGTTTGATACGCAATCAACCCATAAGGCGCAGAGTGTGATTTGTTAAAACCATACCCAGCAAACTTGGCAATAGAATCAAATATCTTGTTTGATTCTTTTTCTGAAATATTGAAACATTTTTTTGCCCCTTCTGTGAATATATGACGCTGGGCATCCATTTCAGATTTTATTTTCTTCCCCATGGCACGGCGTAATAAATCGGCACCTCCAAGCGTATATCCCCCAAGAACCTGGGCAATTTTCATAACCTGTTCTTGGTAAACCATGACGCCAAAAGTTTCTTTAAGGATGGGTTCAATTTCTGGATGCATATACGTAACTTTTTGATCCCCATGTTTACACGCAACATAAGTGGGAATATCATCCATTGGGCCAGGACGATATAAGGCAACCAAGGCAATAATTTCTTCGAATCGGTCTGGTTTCAATCGGCGAATAACATCCCGCATTCCCTGGCTTTCCAATTGAAAGACACCCGTTGTTTCAATACGGTTTAACAAATCAAACGTCTTTTTATCATCCAAAGGGATTTCAGAAATATGAATATCATTTCCCTGTGACCGGGCCATTTTGGCAGATTCTTCCAAAATCGTCAGCGTCTTCAATCCCAAAAAGTCAAATTTGACCAACCCTGCCATTTCAACATATTTCATACTGAATTGGGTGACTTGCATATCAGAACGGGGATCGCAATAAGTTGGAACCAATTCATCCAAGGATCTGTCTCCGATAATAATGCCTGCCGCATGTGTTGATGCGTGACGGTAAAGCCCTTCAAGTTTCAGGCCAATATCCATCAACTTATCAACGGTCGGATCAGATCGCCGCATACGCATTAAATCAGGTTCTTGGTTCAGGGCCTCTTGTAAAGTAAGGGGGTTTGCCGGGTTGCTTGGGACCATCTTACTGATTTTATCCACTTGCCCATAAGGCATTTGCAGAACCCGCCCCACATCACGAAGAACAGCCCGCGCTTGTAATTTACCAAAAGTAATAATTTGGGCAACTTTGTCTTCGCCATAACGTTTTTTGACATAGCTAATGACTTCTTCACGGCGGTCCTGGCAAAAATCGATATCAAAGTCTGGCATGGACACACGCTCTGGGTTCAAAAAGCGTTCAAAAATTAGCCCGAATCGAATGGGATCAATATCGGTAATCAACAAAGACCAAGCAACCAAAGACCCTGCCCCAGATCCACGACCTGGCCCCACAGGTATTTCTTGTGATTTTGCATACTTGATAAAGTCAGATACAATCAAAAAGTATCCCGGAAAGCCCATCTGGTTAATAATCCCAAGTTCATAATACAACCGATCAAAGTAGTCTTTATACTTTGCCTTTTTGTCCTCTGGGGACATTTCGTTTGTGTAAATCTGGGTTTCCAGACGCTTTCGAAGGCCTTCTTCTGCCTGTGCTTTCAATTCGTCTTCTTCATTATTTCCATTATCTGATGGAAAAGCCGGCAATAAAGGTTTGTGTGGCGTTGGCATAAAATAACAACGCTGGGCAATCGCAACTGTATTTTCCAGGGCCTCTGGCATATCTTGGAACAGTTCGTGCATTTCTTCCGGGCTTTTAAAATAATGGTGTTTGGTCGCTTTACGCCTGTCTTGTTCTGTCACATAAGATCCTGCTGACACACATAATAATGCATCATGGGCTTCGTGCATATCTGGTGATATAAAATAGGATTCGTTTGTCGCAACCAAAGGAATTGTATGGTCATAGGCAATTTTCAAAAAGGCATCTTCTGTTTCAAATTCTTCAGGCATACCATGCCGTTGAATTTCTATATAGAATCGACCCTCAAAAATATCTTTTAATTTTAGGGCAAACTTTTCAGCCTCTTTATCTTTTTTATCCAACAGCAACCATCCAAGGGGGCCATTAACACCCCCGGACAAGCAAATAACCCCTTCCCTATGTTTTTCTAATTCCGCCATAGAAATGTGGGGTTCTTGGTGTTCATTCGTTTCAAGGTGGGATTTACTGCTTAGTTTTAAAAGATTCTTATAACCAACTTCGTTTTGGGCAATTAAGACAATAGATGGGCGATGCGTCCATCGTTTAAGACCCACATTAATGCCCATATTTAATTTAATTTGGGTCCCAATAATTGGCTGAATACCTGCCTTGGAACAGGCAACAGAAAATTCCAACGCCCCAAACATATTATCTGTGTCTGTGATTGCCACTGCCGCCATTTTGTTTTTTTGACAACTATTAATAATTTCAGGAAAACGCAGGGCCCCTTCGGATAAAGAATAAGGTGTATGATTTCGTAAATGGACAAAAGCCTTTGACGTCATTTAACCGTTACCTTTGATAACTTACCTTTTTCTAAGTTATAAACTACTGTCATTTTCTTAACAAGTTGCATATCATGCGTGGCAATTAAACAAGCTGTTTTCTTTAGCTTTGCCGCATTCAGTAAATATTCAAAAACTTCGTGGGCCAACGATTCATCAAGGTTACCTGTTGGTTCATCTGCAATAATAATGCTTGGGTCATTCATAAACGCCCTGGCAATGGCCAAGCGTTGTTGTTCCCCACCCGACATTTGGGATGGATAATGATCTTTACGTTTGTATATATCAAACTGCTTTAACAAAGGTTCTGCTTTTTCCAAGGCCTCTGTTCTTGATTTTCCGGCGATCATGGCGGGCATTGCCACATTTTCAATGGCTGTAAATTCCCCCAGTAAGTGATGAAATTGATAAATAAACCCAATGTTTTGACCGCGCAGTTTGGTGACTTGGTCGTTTGATTTAAATTCAACTTTTTGACCGTTAATACAGACATCCCCACTATCTGCCATATCCAATAGGCCCGCAACATGTAGTAACGTTGATTTTCCTGATCCCGAAGCCCCAATAATCCCCACAACTTCGGATTGGTTAATGTCCAAATCAATCCCTTTTAGAACATTTAAAGTTTCTGCTTTTGTCTTGTAAGCTTTTTGAATATTTTGGAGTGATAAGATTTTAGTCATATCTTAATGCCTTTACAGGTTCAAGGTTCGCTGCCTTCCAGGCTGGATATAAAGTCGCCAGAAAACTGACGATCAAAGCCATACTAACAATCCCAATTATTTCCTGAGGATCAATAATAACCGGCAATTGGGATAAATAATATATTTCTGCATCGAAAATGGTTTGCCCTGTTATTTTCTCTAAGAATTGCCGAATTGATTCAATGTTTTGACAAAAGATAAGCCCCAGAATTGTTCCTAAAATACTGCCGATCACTCCAACCGATGACCCCACAATTAAGAACAATCCCAATATTGATCGCCTTGATGCCCCCATAGTGCGAAGAATGGCAATGTCCTGGGTTTTATCTTTTACAATCATTATCAATCCTGAAATAACATTAAAGGCCGCAATAATAACAATCAAACTTAAAATTAAGAACATAACGTTGCGTTCAATTTTTACGGCCTGAAAAAGGGCTGAATGCGCCCTATTCCATCCGATGAACCTTAACTGTGTTGGGTTTTCCCTATGTATTTTATCCATAACATAGTCCGTCATGAAGGGATCTTTTAAATAGATTTCAATTTCATCAGCCCCCTTATTAACCTTGTAAAACTCTACAGCTGTTTCATAAGGAAGGTAGACAACATTCATATCATATTGAAACATGCCAACCTCAAACACACCGCCAACAACAAATGTTTTCATCCTGGGAATGACGCCGAAGGGGCTGATGTTTCCCTCGGGTGAAATAAGACTTAATTTATCCCCCACAGATAACCTGAATTTTTCCGCAAGACGTTGCCCAATTAATATGGAATTTCCTGATTGAACAGAGGCTAAACTGCCACCAACAATATTATTGGCAATGATTTCTTTTTCTTTCAAATCATTGTATTGAAGCGCCCTGGCAGAAACTCCGTGGGCATTTCCTTTAAAGGTTAACATTCCTTGCCGGTTAATCAGTTTATCAGCGGACGTAACTTCAGGAATATGGCGTGCTGAAGTTACCAAATCATCATACGTTGTTTTTTGGTTTTCCGCGGGGATTGAAATTGTTATATGGCTGTTGAATTTTAAGGTTTTATCCAATAATTCATGATGGAAACCATTCATAACTGACATCACGATAATTAACGTCGCAACCCCAAGGCAAATACCTAAAAAAGAAAACCCTGTAATGACCTTAACGAAGGCTTCGCGACGTCCGTTCCATAGGTATCTTAATGCGATTTGCCAAGTGAAATTCATCCTTGCAAAAACCTCTCATATAAAGCTTCGACAGAAATAAGGGTTCGTTCACCTGTTTTTCTATTCTTTAATTCAACTTTGTTTTCTTCAGCATTCTTTGGCCCCACAATGATTTGCCAAGGTAATCCAATTAAATCCATGTCTGAAAATTTTGCCCCAGCCCCTTCTTTGCGGTCATCATACAAGATGGTTTCATTTTGCGCTTGAAAGTGTGCATAAATGTCTTCGCATAACTTTGTTGTTTGTTCATGGGCGATTTTTAAATTTAACAAGCCAAATTTGAAAGGCGCAACCGATTCTGGCCAGACAATGCCATATTCATCATGGGATGCTTCAATAATGGCGGCCACCATCCTGGACACACCGATACCGTAAGACCCGCTGTAAACCGCAGATAGTTTTCCTGATTCATCCATGACTTTGGCATTCATAGGTTTTGAATATTTATCCCCAAAGTAGAATATATGTCCTATTTCTATGCCCTTTTTGTGCCTTAATTGTTCTATTGGAACAGAACAAGATTCAGCATCATGCAATTCATCAGTTGCTGAATAAATTGCCATTAATTTATCCAAATCATCATCTGATCCATCCAATTTTAAATCGTCAAAGGCTTTGTCATAATAAATTGTGCTTTCCCCTGTTTCTGCAACAATCAAAAATTCATGACTTAAATCACCCCCAATTGGCCCCGTATCCGCGCGTACCGGCATTGCTTGTAAGCCAATTCTTTGGAAAATAGAAATATAAGTTTTCATAACTTTTCGGTAGGTTTCTCTGGCAGCTTCCTCGCTTATATCAAAGGAATAGCCATCCTTCATCAAAAATTCACGACCCCGCATAACGCCAAATCTTGGCCTTATTTCATCACGGAACTTCCACTGAATTTGATAAAGAACCGTTGGCAAATCTTTATAACTTTTAACGTATCTGCGAAAGATATCTGTCACGGCTTCTTCTGCTGTGGGTCCGTAAATAAGTTCCCGGTCATGACGATCTTTAATACGCAGCATTTCTTTGCCGTATCCCTCGTATCTATTACTTTCTTGCCATAAATCCGAAGGCTGTAAAGTTGGAATTAATATTTCATTAAAGCCAGCCTTGTCCTGTTCTTCTTGGACGATTCGCATAATATTTCGCAAAACCTTCAACCCTTGCGGTAACCAGTAATATATCCCTGCACATTCTTGTGCAATCAATCCGGCACGCAACATAAGTTGATGCGATGCAACTTGTGCATCAGCAGGAATTTCCTTAATTGTTGGGGAAAAATATTTTGACCATTTCATATTTATATCTCACTTAAAACTTAGTTATTTGATAAACCCGTGCTTGGTAAACCACTTAAATGCCCTGTGGAAAACTCACCTAGATTCTTGAAACCAAAAGTTAACATAATTGTTTTTTCAGGCTTAATATCCCGATCTTTATAATGTTTTTGGGCACCTTCTAATGATAATTTAAAACATTCATCCGTATACACAATACCAACTGATTCTTCAAGCCTTTGGGTCACAGGCTTTACTTGCCTTATTCCCCGCACATAACCTGACCACCTGTCTGTGAATTTTGAATTTGCCCTTGCTGAAACTTGTTCCCTGGCCCCAAATTGACCGGACAAGAAAGAATGATCCAAATAAAAATGGTCAATATCTATGTTAAATATGGCAGGTCCTGCATTTAATTTGACGATACTTCTTTTGATAGATCCAGAATTACGGTCAAGTCGAACCGACCAATCTAAGTAAAAATACGATTCCGGAACGATTCTGATTTTACCAATATAATCCGACCCTTTTTCCCTTATACCCGTATCCTCGGGGAAATCTGTTGTTTTACTGAAACTATAGCTCTGGCCAAAGAAAACATGGGTATTCACACTATTAATCGTTGAAAATTTCAAGTTCAATCCATAGTTTACCCTTTGTCCTGAATCTAAAAGATCATATCCATTGAAACGATTTAACTTAAATAAGGACTGGGTATCCAGTTCAAAGTCCTGACTGTCTTCATTTGGAATGTTGCTTGACCCACTTTTTGTTGGCTGCAAAACGCCACTTACAATAGGTTCAAGAATTATTTTTGATGACGATAACATCGAATAAAAAGGCCACCGCCAAGTTAGCATTGTTCCTGGTATTACCCGCCCCCGTACTTGCTTGATTGGTTGGTTTCGCCCCACAGGCGTATACTTATTTATATCATATAGGTCACTTCGAAGGTTGACCAATCCTTCAAAATTCATCCCTAAATCATTTGTATAAGGGGTAATCGCGGAAAAGTCCCCTGTGACACGATTTACTTGGGCGCCTTGATTTCTTTTGATACTCATCGTATTGGCATCTAATAAGAAATAGCTCCCGTAAAAATCTGTGTTTTTTTCAAAACTAAATTCTGTTACCGGCAAGACATCTGGAACTGTTCTGTTATCAATATCGGCCCTAAGGTTTTGAAAATGATATCCTTTGAACGCCATATAATTAGATTTATTAAAATATTCTGTATTAACAGTACTGGTTAATACATTTTTATGAATATATTTTTCCCCACCAACATAGTCGTATCGTCTTAAATAAGTGGGGTTTGTTGCCCGAATATAAAACGTTTTCAAGCGCCAATTATCATTAATATTCCAGTTAAAATCACCATAATAATGTCCATGATACTGTCCTGGATGTAATTCTTCTTGACCCGGCGCCCCGGTGACAGGCTTTATTCTTGTAATACTTCCCCCCAAATCAAGGGAAGCTTTTCTAAATCTGTGGCGGTATTCCCCGGAAAGGACTGGATTTTGCTTGCTAAAATAATAAGGTGTTAGGGTCATATCGCTGTGATCATTTAAAACAAGATACACGGGTAAACTTGCAAATGCCCCCAGTTTTGTACTATTCCCAAAAGAAGGGGCCAATAGGCCACTTTGTCTTTTTATTGTTGGGTCAGGATGCTTAAAATAAGGCGTATAAAAAACGGGGACCCCTTTTATTTCCATACTGACATTTCGATAAATAATTTCTTTATTTTCTTGGTCGTGATGAATTCTTTCTGCTTTAAGCTGCCACAGGGGATTGTAATTTCCACATTCTTGACAGACCAAGCAAGGCGAATACACCCCGTTTGTATAGTAGACAGAATCTTTTTCACGTCGGGCTTTTGTTGCGGCAATAAATTCTTTGTCAGACGTTGTGATTCTTCCGTTTTGAAGGAAACCAAATTCAAACTTGTCTGTTACTTCTGCATATTTTGCGAATATTTTATTCCCATCTACATCAAAAACCCGCACATTTCCAGTGGCTTTGAATACTTTAAGGGTTTTATTGTAAATGACTTCGTCAGCTTCTAATATCTGCGTTCCATTAGAAACGGCCACATCCCCTTTGGCCAAAATAATATTATTAATATCATCGTTCTGCATATCATCCGCATGCAGAACAACATCATCATTCCCTTTGTTGTCTTTGGCCACACAGGCAAAGGGTAAAAGGGCGATAAAAACGATACATAAAATAAATTTCATAATTAATGTTCTTCCAATTGAATTAACAAAGAAAGGCTTACAACAACCCCTAAAAACAGCGGGATTAAAATCCCAACAGAAATAGGAACTGTCCTAGACAAGCCTAACGCATGGGAAAAATTGGTCACCAAAAAATAACCATACCCTGCAAACAATCCTGTCATGACAAATTTTAATCCGCCTGACTTTTGTCTTGAAAAATTATAAGCACACATACCGGCAAGAGCAATCATAATAATAAGTTTTAATGGAAGTGATAACAGATCATAAAAATAAAGCAAGTGATCCAACCCTGACAGTCCCGTGCTTTCCAACATATCTATATAAGCCGGCAACTTCCAAATAGAAATTGTCAAAGGGTTATCAAAATTTTCCTGGATATTTGAAATGGTCAAATCTGTTTCCCAGAAAAGATCGCCAACAGGTTGGGTAAGGATTGTTTGTTCCGACAACAGCGCGCTTTTTAGCCTCCACCCCCCTGGAACGATTGTCACAAAATCTGAATCTAACCTATTAATAAATTCATTATCATCGTTGTAAGTATATATTGTTACTTTTTGCAGTTCATTTGTTGACCGCCCAATTTTTTTAACATGTACAATGGAATAACTATCTTCTTTGGACTGCTTTAGCCAAACCCCCGAACTGGACAAAGAAAACAGATTTCTTCCTTGGTTAAAAAGAACTGAATTTAACTTGTCATATTTGGCTGTCAGCTCGGCTGACACAGGATTTATCAAAGTAAAGAATAGGAAGGAATAAAGAATGGCAGCCCCAGATAAACTGATAAGGATATTCCATATGGAAAGCCCCATACTTCTTGCAATCACAAGTTCCGATCGTTTATTCAGCTGCCACAAAACCAGCATCGCCGAAAAAAGAAAGATAAAAGGCATAAGCTTGTCCAAAATCTCGGGCAATTGATAAATGGATAAACTCATAATATGTTTAAACAAAATATGTGGTTTATTCTGGGCGCGCCGTAAAAGTTCAATGATACTAAAAATGGTTGATATTGTCCCAAGGGCAAGTGTCACAGCCAAAAACCATTTAAAAAATGTTTTTATTAGGTAAACTGAAAAGGTATATGAATTTTTCATGATTTATACTTGCTTTTGTCTTTAAAATATAAATAAAGTGTCCCTGCCAAAATCGTTGCAAACATAATAAGGCCAGCGGCGTACAAGGCTTCTATTCTTTTTGTTCCAATATTAATCAGGCCCATGCACAGGACCTGTAAGGTAATTGCAGATACTATTATATATATAACTGTACTGATTTTTCCATTTCTTGAATAGGCACTGCCTAAAATAAAAATCAAGGCAAGCAGGGTATAAGCAATGGGATATAAAGGGGAAATCAATCGTTGGCCCAACTCTACAAACATTCTTAGTTTCTGGCCTTTTTCTTGTGGTTTTTGACTTCGGGTCGCCAATTCCATTATTGAAAATTCATAGGGTTTTTTGGCCCGTTGAATAGTCGTTTTCTCTGGCCCCGTAATGGCAATAACCGTTTCATCAAAATAAACAATGGATAATTTCTTTGTGACGGGATTGAAAACCTGGCGATTTCCATCCTTCATAAGGATATGGGGTACGTCATTTTTGGTAATCAACTTACCTTCTTTGGCGGTAATTGTATAAGGTGACCCATCTTTTTTATCCACATAGGCCGTAATGCCTATTAAATTATTCCGCCCCAGTTTTTGGCGGACATAAATCATTGAATCCCCCATTGGGTTAAAAACCCCCGAGGTTACAATTAAGTTGGGAAAAGAATTTTTTAACTTGTGTTCAACGTCCCGAACCTGGCGAAAACTTTCATGCAAAACAAATATGTTAATAAAATAAATAAATCCTGTAACAAGAATTGCAAAAAATATTGAAGGCTTTGCCAATGACCAATTACTGTACCCACACGCAGACATTACCACTAATTCCCTGTCATTTTGTAATCTGTTATAGACGAAAATTATTGAAATAAGGGTGGTAATGGGTAAAACGATCACTAATAAATCAGGAACGGTTAACAACATAAGCTTGAAAAAAGTAAAAAAGGATTCACTTGATTTTAAAATAAGCTCCACTATCCGCATAGAGTGGACAAGCCACATGCAGCCCAGCAACACAAATGTCAGGGAAAGACATAAAGTTGCGACTTGTCTAAAAATTAATTTACTTGCTATTAACATTCTTCTTATCGTGCTTTAATATATGTTTACATATTCATATCATTATTACACGTGAATTCAAATTGTTTGACATAAAAAAATTTACAAGCTAATAAGAGAGACAACTGGAATTTTTAAAATGACTTATAAATATATATTTTTACTATCTTTTGTTTTGGCTGGTTTTACCAATGCGTCCAAGGCCAGCAATTATGTCGTCCCTACTTTTACCAAAGTATCTGACACCGCCAAAAATAAAAAGAAATACACATACGACGAAAGTAAGATTTGTCAAAATGTTACCATTGTTGCCGTTGTTAATGGGGAACCCATTACATCGACAGAACTGACCAATCGCCTGTTAATGATGACAAATGGGGATCTTTCAAAGATTCCGCAAGAACATATTTCCCAGGCAAAAAAGACGATTTTAAACCAACTGATCAATGAACGCATTCAATTACAAACCATTAAACTGGCGGGCCTTACAGTTGATGAAGAAGATATTAACCGGGCCATTGAACATGCGGAACATCAAAATAATATGAAGCCTGGTCAACTTATTAAAGAACTTAAATCAAAAGGGGTTCCTGAAAAAACGGTTCGTCAACACTTTGCGGCAAAAGTTGGGTGGTATAAATTTATCAGTAATTATTATAGAAATCTTATTGAAGTCAGCAAATCGGACCTAGAAAACAAAGAACTTCCCCAAAGTAAACGAAGCCCCAGATACCACTTGGCGGAAATTGTCATTAATTTCGAAAGCTTTACAGATGAAGGTCAAGCCCGCGAAATTGCCTATCAATTGAACCAGCAACTTAAAGAAGGGCGTCATTTCAGTGAAGCCGCCGTTGCCGTTTCAACATCTCCCTCTGCTGCAAATGGGGGGGATATTGGATGGATTATTGCAGAACAGCTTCAACCTGAAATCCAAGAAGCCTTAAAAGATATGAAACCAAACCAACTTAGTGAACCTATAAGAACGCCAAATTCTTATAAAATCATCTTTTTCAGAAATATCAAAACACCGGATAATAAATCTGAAACAATTGATGCACGCCAGTTGGATATAAAGCTTTCCGATAGTTTGCCTGACGATCAAAAGGAAGAAGAAATCACCCGACTAAATGACATGTTTGAATTAATTAAAAGCTGTCGCGAATTTGAAAAAGTAGCCGAACAAATTGAACATTCACAATTGCATGTATATAAGGATGTTAGCCTGCCAGAACTATCCACGGATCTACAGACGATTCTGGCTGACCTTCCACTGGGCAAGGTTTCTGACGGCATTAAAAATAATGACTCTGTGGTATATTTCATGGTTTGTGGCAAAGATGTAAAAATCGCAGAAAAACTTGATGAAGAAGAACAATACGATAAAATTGCAAGTTCCCGCTTGAATGCCATTGCAACGCAAAAAATTAATGACTTAAGGCGCACAGCTTCCGTCGATGTCAGAATATAATCCCAACCTATTTTCAGCAAAGAAAAGTTTGGGCCAGAACTTTTTAATTGACCTGAATATTATTCAGAAAATAGTCAGAGCAGCAGATATATCCTCTGAAGACATCATCATAGAAGTTGGCCCTGGTCCGGGCGCCCTAACCTATCCAATCATTACAAGCGCACCAAGGCACCTTTATTTAGTTGAAAAAGATACATCCATTGCTGAACACTGGCAAAAATATGAAGCAAAGACAGTTACTGTCGTTAATCAAGATGCTTTAAAGCTGAACATAGGTGATCTAACTGACGGCAAGCCTTGTAAAATAATTTCAAATCTTCCTTATAATGTGGGGACAGAATTGCTGATTGGCTGGCTGGGGCATCCAAATATCCAATCAATGGTTTTAATGTTTCAAAAGGAAGTTGTGGATCGTATTGTTGCAAAACCTGGTACCAAAGCTTATGGGCGTTTATCAATTCTAACCCAATGGCTTTGTGAAATTGAAAAGCTGTTTGATGTGCCCCCGAATGCCTTTAAGCCTGCGCCCAAAGTCACTTCTTCGGTTGTGCGTGTTATTCCACGTAGCAAACCATTGTTTGCAGTGGATCAAAATAAATTGGAACATCTTACCCAGGCCTGTTTTCATCAACGTCGTAAAATGCTTCGTAAATCCTTAAAAGCTTTGTTTGGAGATAACACTGAAAGCATCTGTCAGCAATCAGGTGTTAACCCCCTATCCCGTCCTGAAGAACTTTCAATTGAACAGTTCTGTGCACTGGCAAATAAAATTTAAAAACAGCGGAAAAATATTTTCCACTGCCTATATTTTTAATTTAAGGGTTATAGCCTTCAAAGGCAGATTGTTTTTCTATTGTTACGCAGCCTTTTCCCACACCGCCTTTTAGGGTTAAGAACTTTAAAGCGTCGACCAAAGAGGGTGGTGATGGAATCTTAGATATTAAACTAAAAAAAACAGGGGGGCCGGCAATTTCAGATTTAACATAGTTACCGTCTGGTACTTTGATCTTGATACAGCCGTTCCCCAAATTAACTGTCACTGTTTGTGGTAACAAATTTTTCCAAGAAAAGTCCAAGTTTCCTGAGCCAACATCAAACAACATGTTCCCTGTGATTTCTGAAACACTAATATTCCCCATACCTATCTTAGTTACTATTTTAACCTCTGTTGGCATAGATAATTTAAAACTTGCTGATCTGGAGTCAGAAGATAATTCTGAAGTCTTTTTCCCTTTGATATTAATGATGCCTCCGTCTCTAGATATATCAATATTATATTCTTCAGCAGCACAAGATCGACGATAACTAATGTTAGCAGCAGATCCTTCAGTCAACGCATTTATTTCCACATCCCCTTTATCATTTTCAATAACAACCTGCCGAATTTTTCCAGGCGAAAGATTGTAAGAAGTCCAATTGTTTTTTCCTTGACCAACTGCAGGGAATAAAACCATCCCATACAAGCCTGTCAAAATTACTGTATAATGTAATAATTTACTTTTCATAAAACAGCCCTCTTATATTTTGAACGGTGATTATTATATTTAATGCGATTATTTATTTTCTCTATAATATATAGAAAGTTTATATTGATGTATATTAAACATTATCAATTTAATAGAATGGTAAAGTAATGATAAAAAAATGGACAAAGATTACTGAAAAACCCTTCTTTTTCATCCGCCATGGTCAGACTGATTGGAATGTAAAACATCATGTGATGGGCGTAACAGACATTCCGTTAAACCAAGTTGGAACGATGCAAGCCCAATCTGCCCATCAACAATTTAAAGGGATTAAGATTGAAAATATATGTTATTCCCCGCTAAAACGTGCCTCTTGTACAGCTGAAATTCTTAATGACGTTTTGCAATGTAAAATGCACCCAATTGAAGAACTCAAAGAATTTAATATAGGTAACTTCGCAGGCAAAAAAATTGGGGACTGGTTTGATGAATGGATACAAGGCAAAAATATTCCGGGCGCCGAACATTTTCATGAGTTTGTAGAAAGATCTATTCTTGGGATAAATAAAGCCTTGGAACACAAAGGGCCCGTTCTTATTGTTGCACATGGCGGTGTTTATTGGGCTATAAAACGAGCCATTGAACAACCACATCTTGCGGATTTACCCAACTGTATTCTTAGTTTTTTTAGCCCACAGCAGACAACTGGTATATGGAAATGCACCCAATTGAAGAACCAGAAAATTTAATATAGGTCACTTCGCAAGATTATAACCATCGCCATCTGCACCTCCAACCTTGTCGCCCCGCACTTGATGCGGGGTCCAGGGCGGCATTCATCGGATACAACCCGCTTGCCTTTTAGATTATGACTGGATCCCACGGTCAAGCCGTGGGATGACGGTAAACTAAGAAGTATCCTTACCCACTCCCTTGTTCCGTCATCGCGAGCATCCACACAGAGTACGCGGCGATCTACACCAGTCACCCGCTATTGCGAGAACCCGCAGGATGCGTGGTGCTTCATGCTCTATCATAACACCCTTTCACCTTCGTCGCCCCGCACTTGATGAGGGGTCCAGGGCGGTGTTCACCAGATACAACCCGCTTGCCTTTTAGTTAAGGACACCCTCCAACTTCGTCGCCCCGTGCTTGACATGGGGTCTAGGGCGGTGTTCACCAGATACAACCCGCCTGCCTTTTAGTTTATGACTGGATCC
>TARA_R110002050_G_scaffold106801_3_pt1 | contig 44952 bp, 29 predicted proteins | sample TARA_R110002050 | Tara Oceans TARA_R110002050 (sample SAMEA4396988) | marine metagenome | biome: Polar Biome; feature: [DCM] deep chlorophyll maximum layer (ENVO:01000326); material: water (ENVO:00002006), including particulate matter (ENVO:01000060) such as... | depth 25 m
GCGGCACTATTATGCACAACTGGGGTTGAAAAATTTAAAATTAGGGATCACTGTTTTGAATTCAAATTAATGCAATTGATGTCAAAAAATATTAAAGTATTGTTAAAATCAGATACTATGCACAAAGTATGCACATTTACGATGTTTAGCGGTATTTTGAATTTCTCTAAAACGACGAAACCCCCAGTAAATACTGAGGGTTTCTTGTCGTGATGGCAGAAGGATTCGAACCTTCGACCGCCTGCTTAGAAGGCAGGTGCTCTATCCAGCTGAGCTATGCCACCATTCACTAAATATGACAGGTTCTGCCTTTAGCGGCTGCAAATATACAATTATCATTAATTATTGCGCAACTTAATTCATAAAAAAAATACCAGTCCGTTTCAACACCAAATCCGACAGATAGTTACCCCCAATACAAATATCCCTGATTCAATTAAATAACTTATTAATTCCACCCCATATATTACTAAGAATTTATCATTGCCCTATAATAGTTCTTGGTGCAATCATATATTTTAATGCCATTTGTAGATTTTAATAAATATTATTCATATGTTAATACCGTCTTTACATTAAGTTGTAAAAAATTATCAATTGAATTAACGTAATTAACATATGACTCCAAATTATATACGAGTTTTTGTAAACTACGTCTTACTTATTTATTGTTTTTCCGTACAATCACAAAAACAAGTCACCTTTCGTCCATTGTCCGTAAAGGATGGATTGTCCCAAAATTCGGCAATTTCAATAGCCCAAGACCAAACTGGATTTTTATGGATCGCAACACAGGACGGACTAAACAAATATGATGGCAGAAGTTTTGAAAAGTACAAACAGTACTTTAAGGATATCACCAACCCCACCTATAGTAAATTAGGAAAGGTATTTGTAGATAGCAACGATGAATTATGGATAATTCCCATATCGCAAATACCACACAAATTAAATAAGGACAACAACTCTTTTGAACCCCTTAACGGAATAGAGGATGCCAGTACCATCTTTGAAGACCAACAAAAAAACATTTGGTTCGGAAGCTATTCAACCGGACTTTACAAACTATCGTTCCAAACCAAAAAAATAGAGCATATTATCGGCCCTGATAAAATTAGCTCCATAAATTCCATTACCCAAGATCACTTTGGTAATCTTTGGCTCAGTTGCGAAAAATATATTATAAAATTAGACCCCCAACAACCGGAAAACATACACTATCGTTATCCCGATGGCAATAAAAATTCCACTTCCAATTATAGCTTTATTCTTTTTGACCATAAAAGCAATCAGTGGGTTGGGACTTTTGGCCAAGGTGTTTGGTACAGGGAATCTAGCAACAGCTTGTTTAAACGTCCGGATATTTTTATCGAAGATTTAAAAAATAGCCTAAATACCATTTATGTACTTACCATGTTACTGGACACTAAAAATCAATTGTGGATTGGCACCTATGGCGATGGACTTTTTAAAATTGATATTGCACAAAGTCAATTAAACCAATATTTACCAGAAAAACACAACCCCAAAACAATTCAGTACAAAGATATCCTCAGTATTTACGAGGACTATACAGGTACCATCTGGTTTGGAACCGATGGCGCAGGCTTAAATTATTATGATCCCCTCTTGGAAAAATTCAACTCCGTAATCAACTTTCAAACACCGGAGAATATTAACATAGACGTGGTAAGATCCATAACATTGGATGCGCAAAACAATGTTTGGATAGGAACAAGTGGCAAGGGCCTGTCCAGGTTCTCCCCACGCAAAAATGAATGGCACACCTATCAGACCGATAATAAAAAGGGGCTCAGATCCAATAGAATTATGAGCCTGCTCAGCGATAATGATGGGGATCTATGGATTGGCACCCAGGAAGGCGGACTACACATTATGGATGTCAAAGAGAATATAATTGAATATCCAAATCTCAAAAACCTAGAAAATGTTACCATATGGTGTATACAGAATGATACTGACGACAATAAATGGGTAGGTACTAGGGAGAGCGGACTTTTCAAGGTAAATAAATACAAGGGCATCCTAAGATCATTTAAAAAAAGTAAATCCGGCAAAGGACTTCCTTCCAACAATATTAGGGCAATTGCCCAGGAAGCCGGTCAATTTATTTGGATAGGTACCCAGGACGATGGCATTTGCAAGATAAACCTTAAAACCAATGAAGTTAAAGTATATAGACATCAACCCGGAAATGCAAATTCCTTGGCCAGTAATCATATAAAATCCCTTTACTACGACAATAAGGGGATCTTATGGGTCGGCACCAACGGCAATGGTCTTTGTGCCTTTGATGTTGTAAAGGAACAATTCTATAATTACACCGTAAAAGAAGGGCTGGCCAATGATGTGGTCTATGCCGTTTTGCCAGATGAACAAAACAATTTATGGTTAAGTTCCAATAGGGGCATCACCAAATTTTATGTGCCGCAAAAACTGGATTCTACACCAAAAATTGTCAATTACACCAATTATGACGGACTTGCCACTGAATTTAATACGGGGGCATATTTTAAGGCAAGAAATGGCAACTTGTATTTTGGGGGATTGGATGGTTATTATTGGTTTAACCCTTCGGACATAGAAATAAGTACAGTGCTCCCAAAAACGGTAATCACCAAGTTTGAAGTTTTCAACACGGCAAAGCCCCTAATTCCCAATGTAAAGCTCAACTATAAGGAAAACACCGTCGCGTTTTCATTTGCCAGTTTACAATACTCCCTTCCCATAAAAAATCAGTATCAATTTAAGCTTGAGGGTTACGATACCGATTGGACCTTATCTGGTAACGAAAATAGTGCACGATATACCAATTTACCCCCAGGGAACTACACTTTTAAGGTTATTTCCAGTAATTATGACGGGGTTTGGAACAACAAGGAAGATTCTTATAGCTTTGCTATTAATAAACCTTGGTACTTGACCAATAGTGCCATTCTGATATATGCACTGATATTTTTAACTGCTATATATTTAATATACAGATATTTTAAATGGAGGTGGAATATAAAAATGCAATTAAAATTTGAGCGCCAAGAAACCATTAGGTTAAAAGAACTGAATGAATTCAAAGCAAAATTTTACTCCAATATTTCCCACGAATTCAGAACACCTTTGACATTAATTAACGGGCCAATTAAAAATCAGTTGGAAAAGGACCTAAAGCCCGATTTAAAAAAGGACCTGATGTTGGTAGATAAAAATACCCAAAGACTTCTGGATTTAGTGGATCAAATGATGGAATTGAATAAATTGGATACCGGTTCCCTAAAACTGAATCCAGAAAAAATCCATTTGGGAGGCTTTATCCTATCCCTTCTGGAACCCTTTGAATATCTTGCTAAAAACCACAATCTAATTTTCTCCCACACCGTGGGAAATATGTCCATGACTTTATTTGATCCAGATATTATGGAAAAGATTGTTGGTAATCTCTTAAGTAATGCCATAAAATACACTTCAGCCAATGGACATATAGACTTTAACGCTAGTGTATCGGAAAACGACTACTTAACAATAAACGTTTCCAATGACATAGATAACACTACAGAAAAAGATACCGATAAACTATTTGAAAGATTCTTTCAGACAAGTCCCACCAATGAAGGAACGGGAATTGGACTATCCTTGGTCAAGGAATTGGTTGAACACCTGCAAGGAACCGTAAACGCCTCCTACTCCAATGATCATAAAAAAATATTCTTTAATTTGGAAATTCCTGTCCATCCAATCAATGATGACAAAATTCCTGCAGAAACAGTTACTCCAACAAATGACCCGGGAACCATCTCCAAAAAGTCCAATGAAGTACAACCTCTAATATTATTGGTGGAAGACAATCTATCCCTATTAAATTTTATGTCTTCCATTTTGAAGGACAATTACAAGGTCATTACCGCCAAAAATGGGAAGGAAGGGGTACAGATAGCCCTCAAAAAAATTCCCGATCTTATAATTACAGATCTAATGATGCCCAAATTAAATGGGATAGAACTTTGCAACGAATTAAAGAACGATGAAAAAACTTCCCATATCCCGATCATAATGCTGACGGGGAAAACCGATCCGGAAAACGAAATTGCCGGCTTGCAAAGTGGTGTGGAGGAATACATGATTAAACCGTTCAACCCAAAAACCTTTCAAATAAGAATAGAGAACATTATAACAACTAGGAAAAAACTTAGGGCACATTACAACAAAGAGAATGTTTTTAAGCCCAAGGACATTGCCTTTACCTCAGCCGATGAGAAATTCCTTTTAAAGGTAGAAGATATCCTGAATAATTATTTACAGGATACTGATTTTTCCGTCAAAAAATTCAGCCAACTTTTGGGAATGAGCCGAATGCAGTTGCATAGAAAATTAATTGCCCTGACCGGACATAACACTACTGCATTTATACGGCTGGAAAGACTAAAACAAGCTCAAAAATTGCTTAAAAAACCAGGGTTAACCATAGCAGAAGTTGCTTATTCCACCGGATTCAACAGTCCTTCGTATTTTATAAAATGCTATAAAAAAACCTTCGGAAAAACTCCTACATCCTAAATCCAAAGGGTAGTATCATCAAAAAGGTTACATCTGTTCTATCTTATGTTACAATTGATTTACTGTTTGTCATACACATAATAGAAATTTGATCGAACAAACAATAGATCAAATTTTAACCTTCCAGTATATAGTGATAAATGAAAACAATAAGCCAAGTCGCCAGATTATCCATTCTTCCATTTCCATATTCTGTAGGTGCCCTAACCTACCACGCCCAATTCCTTGAAAAAATAGGGTAAAGGCCTGAAAATACATTACCTGTAGAATATCAATAAAAGTTACGTATGTAACAAATAAGTCCTGAATACCATTATGGATAGTAATAACAACAATAGAGTAGAAAAAGAATACCTACTAACGAAAAATGCATTATTGACAACTATTATGGAATAGTAAAAGAGATTTTCTAACTAAATATTAAATATAAATTACAATTAAAATGAAAAAAACAAAGAAAAGTCACATTGGATTATTGTACATCGCCAGCAACTTATTAGTGCTGTCAGGGTTTGTTGGATGTAGCAAAGATGATGGTATAGGTACCGCCGGCTGTACCAATTGGTCGGAAAAATACCTTTCCCAGGCCGAATCATATACCAACGCCTTAACGGCCTATAGCAATGACCCAAGTGTTTCCAATTGTAATAAATTAAAAACAGAGGGATTGAGCTACGTAAAAGCACTTGAAGGAATTTTAAACTGTGTCCCCACCGCCAATCTGGCAAACTATAAATCGGACATAAGTGATTTAAAAGCAGAGATCAACAGCACGGCCTGTGATGAATAATTATAAAGAAATACGAATATGGAAACAACGAATAACAAGACAAGCGTGGCAAGTGAAGGTAAGAACATTGCCATTATATCCTATATCACCATCATTGGCCTTATCATAGCTTTTGTAATGAACAATGACAAAAAGGACGCCTTTGCATCCTACCATATTAAACAATCCCTTGGCCTTGCCTGTTTAGGTCTTGCGTTAGGGGCCATAGGCATGATCCCCATATTGGGGTGGATCATTAATTTCCTTGGCATTTTTGTTCTACTCTATATGTGGATTATGGGATTAATGAACGCTTTTAATGGCAAAGAAAGTCCTGTACCCTTCTTAGGTGATAAATTTGTAGAGTGGTTTAAGAATATTTAAACAGCTACCGTTATCAATAACCGTTTCAAAAACCACAATGCCATGCGCTTCCTATACCTATTCTCTTTATCATTGATTTTGCTTGCATGCAATGAAAGCAACAAGGATAAGGCCAGCGCGATAAATGAAGTTTTGGATGATTTTTCCAAAATGCCGGATTCAGTGATCCTAAAAGGGTTTTCCATTATAGATACCATTCAACTAAAACCGGTAGCGGAAATGGTAAAAGAACTTAGGTTAATACCTGAACTACAAGAAATAGGTGTAGGAGGCGAATTATTGAGTTTTAGACTCAAAAATGGCCCCACAATGTTAATTAAGCTTAAGGAATTTTCATCCGAAACAAAAGGTGGTAATGCAAGTGTTACAGTACCACCTATCACGGTTCTTAACAATTCCGTGCCTGACGAAAATCCCGCCAATGTGGTAGGTGCACAACGGGGCGAAAACCGACAAAATAAGAAAGCTATTCTGTTGGCTCCTTACGCATGGCAATTTGGTGTAGCTGATGATCCTTTAATTCCATTTAATAAGTTGCCCGGGTATCGTAATTATAAAGGTAGGGTTACCTATAAAGCCAATAAAACAGAAAGCGAACAGCGTATCTCGTTTGAAGATTACTTATCCTTTAACGATTATGATGTAGTGCACTTTAGCTCACATGCCCTTAAAACTTGTGAAGTGGAAGAAGGGGATGTGGAGCCTTCAAGTAAGTGTCGTACCTATATTTCTTCAGGGATTAAATATGAAAAAAAAGACCGACAAGAATTAATTAATTTAATTAAGAGCAAAAACGTTAGGGGTATTTCATTGGAGTACGGGGAATTATTTTTTATACCCAAGTTTTTTTCAGACGCTTATCCTAAAATTAACAATAAGCTATTTGTATTTAGTGCATGTGAATTAGGTCAGCAGGGTGACCTGCAAACTACTTTCAATAGTATTTTGCAAAATGGACAACTCTTTTATTGGCAAAATACCATTCATCCCCTAGACGCCTATAAATCCTTTCACAATCTGTACGATAGGATGCTTCAATATGGAGAACCTGCACCAACCGCATTTCAAAACATGCCAAATTCCCTAAAAAACAATATTCCTTTTTATAAAAATTTAAAAACGGGTAGCGATACCGAACAGATATATAACTTCCTAAAAATGGCCACCCAGGGCAATGCCATGCACATTATAGAACCGGTTAGTTTTATAGACCCTAAAACAGGGGAAGAATTACAGGAAGGACTTGTTTATCCCTTTGAGGGTATCCTGGAAGATGACCAACCGGATGAGGCTAGTTTTACTATGGAATTTTTGGGCTATACCACTAAAGAGATGGAAGACAAAGGCATGAGCTTTTCTTTGAAAATTGATGGCAAAACGGTACTAGATCATATTTCCTTTGTTCCAGATACCGACCCCAATGATAATATAGAAGTAAAAGCGGGCAAAAACGAAAAAACCACCTTGGTCACCTTTAAAGGCGTTCATCTAAAGAAAGACCTAAAAAAAACCAGTTCGGTAAAATTGGAAGCCTTTTTTCATTTTAGTGAAAAGAATTATGGGTATCAAATGATCAATGTATCCACAGGGAGTTCAGATATGCGTATAGTCGTTTCATCATCAGACGCAACCATCACAATGTTTTTTGATGCCGATAATTATGGTCTTAAGGCGATCTACCCCAGTGAAAACAAAATTTTATATTCAGACGAAGAGGGCTACATATATATTAACGCCCCTGGTAAAGGTTGGTTAAAAACCAAGATGATCCAAATGTTTGGTGCAGTAGCACATCTTGCCCCTATTGACATGGACCTTACGGGCTTATCGATGAACAAAGGCTCGGTGATGCACAAAATACCCAACTTTGCGTCAAAGATCACCATTTCTAGCTTAGAAAAAGAGCCAAGAGCCGTAAAAATTATTGATGGCGTTGGCCCAGAAAACACCGTTTTTCTTTTCGATGGTAGGGTAACCGTGACTTTTGATAGTCAAAATAGACTGGAATCCATTGTTGAGGGAGCGTCAACTTTCAATTATTATTATGAAGAACAACATATAACATTCCCCAATGCGCAAATATTTTCAATGCCATCATTTCAATAATCGACACTTAAAAAACAACATAAAATAGGCAGTATTGATATCCGCCCCCACGGTTGACACATCTTCCTCCAAAATGAAAGTTTAAAGTACTATTAAGAACCAATAACTACAAAATCATGCATATGCAATTTATACTACTATTGGCAGTCTTACTATTTTCCAGAAACATGAATGGTCAATTGAGTTTTTACAACCTTGATGCAGACGGGAGTTTTCCCAAAATTGAGATCAACAATGGCAACACTACCCTTTTCGCTAAAATTGGAGAAAAAACGAAGCCTTGGTTACATTGGAACGAAGTGCCCAAAAATATAGAAAATGGTAATGGGCGTACTATATTTAAAATGACCGTTTACAACAACAATGGTATAGCCAACAGGACTTTTGAAATATCCTACACCATTCCTTATGGCCAGCCCAATACCAATCCCACTGCCAATATAAAAGCCACTTACATCTACAGGGATAAAAGACCCAATAAAGTTTTGGATGAACATTTTAAATTAATACCATAATCATTTATACGTATGAAAACCAATCTATTTTATGTACTGATTATTCTCTTGGCAGCCGCCTGTCAAGAGGGCTCCAAAACAGATAAAAAAGAAGTTGTGGACACAAAGGTCACTTCTCCTACCCAAAAAGGGAACACAACTAAGAATCCATACCAAGATTCCGAAAATCAAAAAGCTCTTTATAAAGCTTTAAAAAAGAAAGCGCCTTTAACGGGTGAACAATTATTAGCCATAATACCGGAACATATTAACGGTAATGCAAAATTAGGTGAACACAGATACGAGGCCAGCAGTCAAGCTGCCAATGGAGCGTATGGTTCTTTTGATAGTCCCTATAATTTCTGGATAGAGGACGGGTCGGGCTCAAAGGCCATAGTTCGCAACTTTTTTGATAGCTTAAAATTCAAGAATCAGGGTCCGGAAGGAACAGAATACGTATACCAAGAACGAGATGGCTACAAAACCGTTGCTTTTTTACAACCAAAAATTAAAAGAAACCAAATTTCTTTTATCTACAATGATAGATTCCGAATTTCTTTAGAAGGATCGGACTCCCCTGATGACTTATGGTCATACATCGACTTTGAAAATTTAAAAAAATTAGATCAATACAATTAAAAAAAATGAAAAATCTACTAAAATCGGCCTTTGTCATTCTGCTTTTGGTTTCATGTAAAGAAACTCCAAAAACGTCAGATCCCTCAGCATCCAAAGTTTTGGATGGGGCAATAAATGAAGTTAGCGGAAAGAATGGAGATATCAATAAAAAATATGATGATCTACGCAAGGATTTAGGCACCAAGACCCCACTAACAGATGACCAACTAATAGAGGCATTCCCGAAAAAACTGAGCAATCTAAGTTTGGATCCTTCGGAACAGAACAAAATAGAACCCAAAATTACCGATACCCAACTTGTTGTAGGCAGCTTTGGAGATGACACCATTAGAATGGAAATTTTGGATGCCGCCGGCCAGAAAGCGATTGGTGCCATTATACCCTTAAAAATGTTACACCTAAACAAAATAACTTCCGAGAGCAACAATACCATAAGATATTCCAAAGTAGAGCGCAACGGAATTTTAACTTTTGGTACCGATCGGGATGCAGATACCAAAGCAGATTTTCAATCCGAACTTAGATTTCTTTACGAAAATAGGTTTTATGTAACCGTGGAAGCCAAGGAAATGGACACCAATGCACTTTGGAAAGCCATGGGCATTGATAATTTGAGTAGATTTAAAAACTAAAATGAATAATACCTAAAGTCATGCAATACTTTGAATCCCTTAGTCAATTTCAAATAGCAGGTCTTGTTCTGCAATTGGTACTTCTACCATTTTTATTTACCACATTTCGTCGTTGGTGGTGGGCCAAACAATCCCATCAATGGCCAAAAGTTAAAGGTGTGGTTACAAAGGGACTCGATTTCCCCATATCCAAAATAATCGATTTTATTTATACCTATGAATTAAACGGGACCACTTATACAGGAAAAAAACCATTTTTCGCCAATTCCTTTAAAAATTTAAACCAAAAGAAAGCTTCAGGTTTAATCGCCAAATATGTCCAGGGAAAACAGCTTACAGTTTTCTACAACCCATCAAACCCCGGCATATCCACCTTGGAACCTGGAAGAAAAGATGGTGTAATGGAGGCTTTACTACTATTATCCATGCTTTTTTCATTAGGAGCCATATCTTTTTATCGCCCCTCCTTAATTGTGGAGATCATAGAGTACGTATCTACCCCTTAAAACAAATATTCAATGAAAAAGTCAATGCTGTATTTTATGCTTTTTATCCTTATCCATAGTTTGGTCCAATCACAACCAATAATCAGGGATTACCCCCTAAAGGCTATGAATGTGGTGCTGAATACCTTTGGAACGGATAGTCCAATACCCATAGGAACTATCTCGGATTCAGGGGAATTGGATTTTAAATTTCCAAAAGATTTAAATTTTATTTCCGATGCTACAAAAGCGAATTACATGTCGGACACGGCCTATACCCTATTTTCCAAGTGTGATAATAGTTATGACCTTCTATCAGAGGATAAAAATGTGAAAGCCGTAAATGCTGGGTACATTTCATTAAACTCAAAGGATAATCCGTATTCCGGCCTGATCTTTATGGTCACGGATAAAGCGTTGGTGCCTTGGCTGGAAGACACCTTTTCCAATAACGCCATAATCGGATCTTATTTTGAACTGGTTTATATCGAATCGGACTTTAATTATCAAGGGGAATGCACTTCCACAATCGCCAACACGGAAAAAGACAATATTGTAACCTCGTACTCTTACAATATACAACTGAAAGCCGGATTTAATTTCGTTGAGTATAAAATTGAAAACGTTGCCGAATACACTATACCTAGCATGTATGAAGAAAATGTATTCGACAAAATAATAAAGCCACTTAAAATAACCGTTACTTCCTCGCAATCCATACCGTCTGATATCGTATGGACGGGTAAATATTTTTAAAAAATGGAAAATGCCAGTTCTAAAACACCAAGCTTTCCGCAATACCGTTTTGACTATGGTCTATGCGAAAGGTATTGGTTTTAAGATTCGCTCTCAACTGCGCCATGGCTCCATTATTTGTCCAAACAATATCCAATTCACTCTCCGGAGTTTCATTAATTTTTACGGAGCCTAAAAATGCCTTGGAAGTATTTCTTAATTTGATTATGGCGAGTTGATTCTTTACGATGTCCCTTTTTATACCCTGTTCCACCTCCTGCATGGTTAAATTTGTTCTATTAATTTCCTTATGGCCCGAACTACCCCCCATATCCGCAGCAGTATAATCGTTCTTTCCTGCAAAAACATCCAAATACCACACTTGAGGAATCCCTGGCATAAACATTTGAATGGCCCTAGCCAATAACAGTTTTTGTTCATCCTCTCCCAAGGCACTAAAAAAAGTTGCGTTTACCTGGTAATAAGAAATCTTTTTCCCTGATGGATCATACAGATTTTTAACCCTTCCACCCCTTTCCATAATCCTATTCATTATATCCTCTATCTCCTTATCCTGCAGCAAACCTTTGTGGTAAACACCATCCACCTCCTTGCCTTTTAGGTCCAACACAGGTATCCCGTCGTGACAGCCCAACATGTTTACGGTTTTGTAACCCTTTTCCAGTATTTCGCCAACCCATACCAACAGTGCCTTGTTACTCGCATTTTCAATAGTGTGAATAGTGAGTCCCGGCAAGAAAAAATCGTAAATACAATAGCCCTCTGCGGCCACCTCATCGTGCAAATGAAGTCCGTATTCTGCATGAATCTCCGGTAGTAACATTAAACCGTTCTTTCGGGCAATTTTCTTAATGCGGTCCAGATACTCCCAAGTACCCGGCTTATTGAAAAAGTTGGATTGCCCAACCTCCTTATGCAGATAGGCGAAGGCATCCAACCTTAAAATCTTACCGCCAAAACCCCTCACCTTTTCCAGGGTTTCTTCGTAAAAATTCCACACCAGTGGCGATTTGGCATTCACATCCATTTGCCCCAAATAGGACCGATTTCGGTTCACAATCTTCAGGATCTCACTTTTGAACTGATTGCCGTCTTCAAAATCAAAATCGTTAAAGTCCGCACCTTTGGATATGGCCTCATTTACCCGATCACAGATTGATGATATCTGACCACTTGATAGACCTTTTATACCATCAAGATCTTTGGGACTTATTTTCTTATAATCTATACGCTGATAAAAAGTATTCCAAAAGGGCCTTTCCGTACCATCTGGAAAAACTACTTTTAAAATGGGCAATCCGGATTTCCTCATAAAAAGTTTTTTAAGAAACTCTTTTTTGGGGATTATAACCCCATTGGCATCCATATGTCCATTACCTTCCCAAAACTCGTTCCAATTGATAAAAAAGTCTTTGTATTTTGAGTCATCGCCATGTTTCAATACGTCCTGAAACTGTGGCGAAGCCACCGATAAATGGTTTAAAACAATATCGAACTTGAGCTTTATGTTTAGCCTATCCAGAGCTTTAAGATCTTCTTCGGAAACCAATGCCTTATTTAAATCATAATTTATTATGGAAAAGCCTCTGTCCAAATCACTATTAAAAAAAGTAGGCAAAACATAAAACAACGAAAACACATCTTTGAACTCGGGCATTTCCAACATACCCACCAGATCGTGCAAATTGCTTCCTATGCTATCCGGATAGGCATTGAACATTACACCCCTACCAATGGTATTGCTAATTGGTTTGTTTTCTGAGCACATTTACTTTAGTGAATTCAATATTGACCTTTCAGTCAACGGATTAAAATTTATAGAAGTTTGGATATTATATTGATATTATCCGGCAACCTACCTACGTTCTGAAGTTTTAGTGCCGCAAGCTGCAAGGCAACCTTCAAGCATTTTTCAATAGGCTTTTCTTTGATATAGGCAAACAAAAACCCTGACCAAAATGCGTCTCCGGCTCCAGTGGCGTCCATCACATTATCAACCTTTATGGCAGGCAATTGAACAACCCCTTTGCCTTTTTGCGACAATTTAACCCCAAGGCTGCCCAGCGTCAAACATACCGTCCCTACACCTGCCTCATGAAAGAAAGTAAATATTTCATCGTGTGGCAACTTCTTCTCAAAAAGTCGCAACATATCGTCCTCACTGATCTTCACCAGAGGATCAAACTTACAATATGCCTTGATCACTTCTAGCGCTACGGCCTGACTGTTCCATAACTTTTTGGCATAATTTACGTCAATGCTCAACTTGCAACCTAAATGGTAAGCTTCTTCCGCTTTTTTTAAAATGGTAGTTTGGGCAGGATCTTTGCTTAGGGCAAAACAGGTTGTGTGAAATATGGTGGTATTCTCAAGGAGGCCTTTGTTGATCTGGTCTTCGGTAATACGATAATCGGCCTCGCGAAAAGGAATAAAATCCGGAGTATTCTCGGTCCTTGAAACAAAAATAACACTGGTGGGCTTGGCCTCTACGGCCTTGATATATTTTGTTTCAACCCCAACTTCTGCGAGTCGCTTAAATACATAATCCCCAAAAGCATCATTCCCGACCGTGGCTACCAAAACCGATTTCAACCCCAATCTGGCAGAATTCATGGCCACATTGGTTGGGGAACCTCCCAAATATCTGTGATAATCCCTTGTTTCATTAATATTAACCCCTGGCTGGTGCCCAATAAAATCAACAAGTACTTCTCCAATACATAGAATATCTATGCTTCCCATATAGTCTTACTATTTATAATTCCTGAAATGTTTTTCACTTACCCCCTATACTCCCAAAAACCCATTAATGTTATCCACTACACTGGTCTGTCCCCCTTATCTAATCAACTTGTATCTTGGCATAATCCTTGGAAATAAAGAAACAAGAAATAGCTCCCAGAATAAAACAGACCCCTACAAAAGCCAAGGCATTTCGAGGGTCCCCAAGAAACAAAGCATCGTAGTAAAACGGTACGGTAGCCATACTTATAAATTGTGGAACCACAATAAACATATTAAAAATGCCCATATAGACCCCCATGCGGTCCTTGGGGACGGAAAACGAAAGTATTACATAGGGAACGGCCATTATGGAGGCCCATGCCATTCCCACCAAAAACATACATAAGTAAAACATGTTGGTAGTGGTCGCTATTTGCATTGTAAGAAAACCTATGGCTCCTATTGCCAAGAAAACGGCATGTGTTAACCTGTGGCCCAATTTTTTTCCTATCCATGGAATGGCAAAGGAAATTGTAAAGCAGGCCACACTAAATATGGCCAGACTTATTCCCCCATAAAATGCTCCCTTTTCAAAATCTGGATGTGCCGGTGATGCCGCATCAAATACATGGCGTGCAATGGCCAAGGAGAGATATTGCCACATTAAGGGCAGGCCATACCAAACAAAGAACATAACCCACCAGAGTTGTTTCATGGTTTTGGGCATACTTATAATTGCTTCCTTAACTTCCTTCAAGACACTAGCAATACCTACTTTTTCCTTTTTCAATTTTTCAATATCCTCGGGCGGAAATTCGTCCGTAGTAAAAATGGTCCACAATACGGTACCTAACATTACCGCTGCACCCAAAACAAAGGAATATTTAATAAAATTGGGAATACCGTTTGAGTCTTCCAACTCCGCAATCGCTCCATAAGCCCCAAGGGTTATGATTCCTAAAAACCCCAATAACCAAGGCATTATGTTTGCCGAAAATTGGCCTAATCCAACAAAAAAGCTTTGTACCGAAAATCCCAAGGATCTTTGTTCTCCCGGCAATTTATCCGCAATAAAGGCTCTAAAGGGTTCCATGGCAACATTCATAGAGGCATCCAAAATCCATAACAATCCTGCCGCCATCCAAAGCGTAGAAGAATAGGGCATAAAAATCAGGGCAATACTCGCCAAAATAGCACCTACTAAAAAGTACGGGCGACGGCGTCCCAACTTGGTCCAAGTTTTATCGCTCATAGCCCCTATGATAGGTTGTACCAACAAACCGGTTAAAGGTCCGGCAAGCCAGAGCCAAGGTATTTGTGCCTCATCAGCCCCTAAATATCTATAAATAGGACTCATGTTGGCCTGCTGCAGTCCGAAGCCGAACTGTATACCCAAAAATCCGAAATTCATATTCCAAATTTGCCAGAAACTTAACTTAGGTTTATTTAACATTGGTATATTGATGGAGGTTAGAATACAATTTCTACTAATATGTCAAAAATATACTGGAACCTTCTTCAAGGTTTTCCTTCCACTTCAAAAAATAGACACCAAACCAATAAGTAAAAGCGCTATTTCCAAAATAGTGTATCAAAAGAACCTACTAAAGCTATGCAATTCATCTGATAAACTTGTTTGTTTTTTTAAATAACCCTTTTAGAGTCAGGCAGGAGTTCTTCAATATAGTTGATCTTATTGAACGAAAGACCGCATAAAAAGTAAAAGAGCTGACCTTAGTCACCTAAACATCAACTCTATTTACATTCAATCTAAAAAAACAATCAACCAACCTAAAAAAATCTATATTTCGTCTTAGGCTTTCCAAGCCATCGAGTAACGATGGTATAACTGCCTAATAATTTCATCATGTCATAGTCTGTCCCAGTAAATTGCGCCTCATTTCTCCATTGACCATTTGATAAGGGCCTTTTAATGATATTGGGGACCACTATTTAACAAGGATTGGAACAAACTTGGTGTAATTTATAGCTATTAATGGCTTGAATTATCATATTAGTTAACGAAAACGATTTCGAAATGAACGAAAACGATTTAGATTTTCATTTTTTTAGTATTTTTATTATAAAACTAACCCAGAATGAAACCCGTTACCCTAAAAGAAATTGCAGAACAATTGAATATTTCTGTGACCACCGTTTCAAAAGCGCTCAAAGACTATCCTGATATTAGTAAAAAAACCAAGGCCATGGTGAAAGAGTTGGCCCAAACCCTGAACTATAAACCCAATGCCTTTGCCGTAAATTTAAGGACCAAGGAATCCAAGACCATCGGCCTCATAATTCCTGAAATTGTCCACCATTTTTTCTCCAGTGTCATAAAGGGAATTGTTGCCCAGGCGGAAAAAAAAGGTTATCTGGTCATTATTCTTCAATCGAATGAATCCTATGATTTGGAAAAAAAGCAGATTCAACTGTTGATGAGTCAACGTGTTGATGGTATTTTAATATCCCTGGCCAATGGTACTGCAGAATACAATCACATAACCGATGTCCTGGCACAGGACAAACCCTTGGTGATGTTCGATAAGATTGCCAAAATAGTAAAATGCTCCAAGGTCATTATAGATGATAGAAAAGCAGCCTATACGGCAACGCAACATTTAATAGATACTGGATGCAAAAGAATTGCACATTTTAGGGGAGCACTTTTACCACAAAATTCCATTGATAGGTTTCTTGGTTACAAGAAAGCTTTGTTGGACAACAATATGCCCTATGATCCTTCTTTAGTGTACATCTGCGAATGTGGTGATAATAGCTTTGAAGAAGGAAAAATGAATGCGCGGCAATTGTTAAAAGATCACAATAATGTGGACGGTATCTTTATAAATACGGATTTAGTGGCTATAGGCGCCATTACGGAGTTCAATGAACAAGGTGTCAAAATTCCAGAAGACATATCCATTGTAGGGTTTAGCAATTGGTTTATGTCATCGGTCATCTCCCCTAGCCTAACTACCATTGACCAACCGGGATTCGAAATGGGGAAAGCGGCTTTTAAGCAACTTTACAGGGAAATGCAACAAGTAAAAAAAAAAGAACCCATTGTTTACAAAGAAATCGTTTTGGAAACAGGCCTTATTAAACGGCAATCCACCAAAGAGGTCTTACATAAAATGAAACAGATTTAGATCCAAGTTATAAGAATATTTCCTTTCCAATAATTTCAAATAGCTTTTGCCTGTAACTTCAAAAGGGGACATGCCTATAACCCAAAATACAAATTGGGCACCAACTCAACAAAACACCACAAATTCCCATTTTACTTCCATTTCTGTTGATATACGCGCTGTGGCATCAACATAACCGCCAAGTAATGCATATACCATATTTATAATTATACCATATAATAATTTACGTATTCCCATTTATAAGGACCTTGTGCAACATAATTCTCATTATTTGCTTCATATCTGATATTTCCCAACACAGCCTTGAGTATATATTTGTCCTAATACATCCTCATTTACTTGAAGGTGCATTATTGTAAATCAACTAACTTAAACTGTAAACTATGATTAAATTTAAACACGCAATAATTGCGATTGTTGTATTTATCGGGCATTTTGCCTATTCACAAACATCTACGGTCAGCGGTGTTGTTTCTGATGACACTGGTATTCCATTACCAGGGGCTACCATTGTGATTTCGGGTACCACGATCGGTACCACCAGCGATTTTGATGGAAAATTTACCTTACCCGATGTTCCTTCCAATGCCAGTTTGGTCATTACTTATTTAGGATATGAGAAAATGACAATTGCCCTAAATGGCAGAACATCCATTGATGTAAGCCTTGTTCAGGACCTTGAAGCCTTGGAAGAAGTTGTGGTAGTGGGTTATGGTACCCAGAGTAGATCCGAAGTAACCGGAGCCATTTCCACTATAAAGTCCGAGGACATTACTGCCATACCTGTTACCAATGCCGAATCTGCCTTGCAAGGGAGAGCAGCAGGTATTACGGTTATCAGCAATGGATCTCCAGGTACTGCACCTGAAGTACGGATCCGTGGTTTGGGGACTATGAACAATAGCTCCCCCTTATATGTTATAGATGGTGTTATTTCCAATTCAGGACTTTCAGGATTGAACCCAGGAGATATAGATAACATCAACATTTTAAAGGACGCTTCAACTACTGCCATTTATGGTTCCTTGGGCGCCAATGGTGTTATTATGGTAACCACCAAAAAAGGTAGTCGCAACGGTCTAGTTAGTATTGATTTTGATTCCTATACGGGTGTACAGTTCGTTACCAATAGATATGACTTGCTAAATACGGAACAATATTTAAAATATGCCACTGATGCTTTTGGGTTTACCCCGAATACACCGGCCAGTAAATCTGGCCTAAATACCGATTGGCAGGATGAGCTCTTTACTTCAGGCCTCATCCAAAATTTCGATTTGGGGATTTCCGGAGGAGGAGAAAACAGCAATTACAGATTCTCCTCTAATTACCAAGACCAGGAAGGTGCAATAATTGGAACCGGATTTAAACGATATTCCTTTAGGGCCAATAGTAATTTTACTTCTGGAAAATTGCGCTTGGGGGAAACACTCGCACTTTCATTCAATGACCAGAATCCTGAAGGTGGCCTAAACTCCGGTAGATCTTTAATAGAGCACGCCATCAAAATGGCTCCCTATTTACCAGTTTACAATAGTGCCAATTTAGGTGGGTTCCAAGGCCCAAGTAGCTCCAACGATGGACAGGATGCCGAAAACCCTGTTCGAATTCAAAAATTAAGGGATTTCTCCAATAAGAACGTAATTGTAAATGGAAGCATTTATGGGGAATACGAAATTTTGGATGGTCTTAATTTTAAATCACAACTGGGCCTCATCTATGATAATTATCTAAATGAACAATTTACCCCGGCATATAACCAGGATAGTGAAAATACCGGGACAGGGACACAGGTCTATGCCAATATTGTTAAGAACACAGGAATTAATAAGGATATTATTTTCACCAACAGCCTTAATTATACCAAGTCTTTCAATGACCTTCATAATTTTGAACTGCTATTACTATATGAACGCCAAGATGCCAAGAACTCCTACATCAATAATAACAGTAGAAATTACTTGAGCAATACCATCAAGGAACTTTCCAATCAGGATGCCAATATTTCATCTGCCACTACCAAATATGCAAGGGTAAGCTATTTGGGTAGGTTGAACTATAATTATGATCAACGCTATATTTTTGCTGCCTCATTGCGACGGGATGCTTCTTCACGGTTCGGAGCTAACAACAGATGGGGTTGGTTCCCTTCACTGGCTGCAGGCTGGAACCTTGCAAAGGAAGCCTTTTTGGAAGATTCCTCATTTAGTACCTTTAAGCTTAGGGGAAGTTGGGGTATTGTAGGTAATGACAAATCTGAGGATTACACCTATACTACATCCCTCTCTCCCAATTTCAATTACCCTTTTGGAGGAACCAACTATGTTGGTGTTACTGCCGAAGGCGTTTCAAATCCAGATCTAAAATGGGAGGAGACAACCATGGTTAATATTGGGTTGGACCTGGGCCTTATGAACGAAAAGATAACCTTGGCTCTGGAATATTATGACAACACCAGTAACGACCTCTTAATGCAGTTGAACCTTGCAGATTCGTTCGGTTTTCTCAAAAATTACAAATGGTCCAATGTCGGTTCCGTACAAACCAAAGGTTTTGAAATCTCTTTGGGCTATAATGATTTTGAAGGCGATTTTACATGGTCTGCCAATTTAAATCTGGGTACCAGTAAAAATGAAGCTCTTTCCTTGGGTGGCCTTGATCAGCTAGTAGGGGGTGGATTTGAAAATGAGAACCTTACCAGGTTGGCCGTTGGTGAAACCTTGTTTCATTTTTATGGTAAAGTAACCGATGGTGTCTATCAGGACCAAAGTGAGGTAAATGCCGTTTTTACTGCCAACCCATCACAGACTGCCGTACAACCAGGGGACATTCGTTTCAAGGACTTGAACAACGATGGAAACATAAATGATCAGGACCGTACCATTTTGGGAAGCGCCTTCCCTGATCTAACCTATGGCCTTAACTTATCGGCAGGCTATAAGAGATGGGATTTTAATGCTTTTATTAGCGGAGTTTCCGGCAATAGTATTTACAACACCAATATATATGACCTAGAGGGAATGCCACGATTGTTCAATGCGGGCACCGCGGTCCTAAACCGTTGGACAGGACCAGGTACTTCCAACGAAGTGCCACGAGCCTTTGGTTCTACCCAGAACGTTTCGGCCTCTGACCGCTTTATAGAGGATGGGTCCTATACCCGCTTGAAGAATATTTCTTTGGGTTATAGTATTAAAGGTGATATGCTCAACAAACATATTAACAAATTAAGGATGTATATAAGTGGACAGAACCTTGTAACACTTACAGATTATTCCGGCTTAGATCCCGAGATAGGTAAACCCAATAATAACTCAAATTTTGAAGTTGGTATTGATAGAGGTAACTACCCTCAGCCCAAATCCTTACTTCTAGGCATACAAGTTTCATTTTAAAATATAGACATGAGAAAATATAAATATATTACCGCCACCGTAATCGGCCTATTGTTCACTCTTTCGTGTGACAATAGTGGCCTTGAACTTATCAATGAAAACAACATAGCCCCAGAAACTTTTTTCTCGGACGCAGGACAGGTAGAATCATCCGTTACGGCCGTGTACGCCAACCTACAAACACAAGGCCTCTATACCCGGCATATGTTTTTTATGATGGACAATATGTCCCATGAAAATGGCGGCAACTCCCAATTGGAAGCGGATAAAAGGGAATACCTACAATTTTCCTTCAATTCTGCCCACGGTGCCATTGGACTATACTGGAACAGCTGTTATAAAGGTATCAACAAGGCCAACTTCGTCATAGGCAACGAAGAAAAAATAAATGCGATACCCGAAAACAAATTGTCACAGGCCCATAAAAGCAAGTACATAGGGGAGGCCAAATTTTTAAGGGCCCTTTATTATTTCTTTTTGGTAACCCGATTTGGCGATGTGCCACTTATTACTACCATTCCGGACGATATTGTAGGATACCCCAGAAGCCCAAAAGAGCAGGTCTACGAACAAATTATCAATGACTTGACCGATGCATCCAACACCCTACTAGCCAAAGGAGAGGAGACAACCTTGGGAAGGGCTACCAAAGAGGCCGCTTTGGCTTTTTTAGGTAAAGTATATCTGTTTAGAGGGGAACACAGGCTTGCCCTTGACAATTTTGAAAAAGTCTATGGTAAATACCAATTGGAAGAAAACTATTTCGACAATTTTAAGGAACAAACAGAATACGGTCCTGAATCTATTTTTGAAGTAGCCTATGACACATCCATTGGTGGTTCTGGATGGGGAGATGGTAGTTCTGGAGACCGATTGAACGAGATTACCTTTAGAGGCCAGGAATATGGCTTTAACGATTGGTTCAACGTTTATCCATCAGATGATCTTCTAGACGAATATGAGATAGGGGACCCGCGCTTTAAAGACTGCTTCTATTCTGAAGGAGACACTTTTCCAGGAGGAACGGTACGTACCGGGACACCTCCGGATCCCATCCCTGAAGGGGAAGTGTACATTGCTCAAAATAGACGTGCAGGTTGGAAAAAATATCAAAATTATTACCAACGGGCACATGAAGAGACCAATTCGGGAATTAATTTCAAAGTGATGAGATATGCCGACGTACTTCTCATGATGGCGGAATGTGAAAATGAGGTAGGGACCCAGGCAAATGCGGTAGGATACATTAACGAGGTTAGATCAAGACCAAGTGTCATGATGCCCGCATTACCCACCACCCTATCAAAATCAGAGGTTTTTGATGCCATTGTACATGAACGCAAGGTGGAGCTGGCCGGGGAACAGGTTAGGTTCAACGATTTGATCCGTTGGGGAATTGCCGCCGAATTTTTGGAAGGAACAGGCTTTCAAGCCGGCAAGAGCGAACTATTCCCAATACCGCTTTCCGAAATTACTTCAAATGAAAATATAAATTCAGAAGATCAAAATCCTGGCTATTAAAATTATAAATAATTTGGTTGGTTAATTAGTTAGTTTTAAAACAGCGTGCCCAGGTACGCTGTTTTTTATAAGGTATAATTGACGTAAATTATCACCACGAATTAAATATAAAAGCAATGAAAATTACAGAGATTGGGAAAATCGTTCTTGCTTCAATTGGTTTGATGCTATTGGTCAATTGTTCCAAAAACGAGGAATTGAACGGAGGCAAAATATTTAGATCACTGGATCATCCTAAAACGGGAATCACCTTTAGTAACCTCCTTACAGAAAATGATTCCTTAAATTATTTTACCTATTCCTATCTATATATGGGAGGTGGTGTAGCAACCGGTGACATTAACAATGATGGCCTATTGGACATCTATTTCACGGGGAATCAAGTACCCAACAAACTATATTTGAACAAAGGGAACCTAGAATTTGAGGATATTACCGAAAATGCCGGCGTAAGCGGGGACGACCGTTGGTACACCGGGGTAACCATGGCCGATATAAATGGAGACGGATGGCTGGACATCTATTGCTCTGTGGGGGGCAAATTTGGCAAAAAAAACAATCAATTGTTTGTGAATAAAGGCGACGGTACTTTTGAGGAAATGGCCGAGAAATTTGGAGTGGACAATTTGGGAAATAGTGTACAGGCCACTTTTTTCGATTATGACAAAGATGGGGATTTGGATCTATACGTTGCCAATTATCCTCCTACCAAATTTGATTCACCTTCATTTGTCTACCTATATAACATGAAAAACGTATCCGATACCGATATGGATTATCTGTACCGGAACGACGGGGATCAATTTACCAATGTCACCAACGAATCAGGACTTAGAAACTTTGGTCTAACGCTGAGTGCCACCGTGGGGGACCTAAATAATGATACCTGGCCAGACATCTATGTTTCCAACGACTTTAGATCTCCCGATTATATGTTTATCAACAACCAGGATGGCACTTTTAAGGAAGTGGTGAAGAAGGCCACCCAACATACATCCTTCTACGGTATGGGAGCTGACATTGCCGATTTCAACAATGACGGCAACTTGGATATCTTTCAGGTAGATATGGATGCCAAGGACAATAGGCGTAAAAAAACCAATATGGCCAGTATGAACATAGCACTGTTTTGGGACGTTGTCGATTCAGGATTTGGATACCAATATATGCATAACTGTATGCAGTTGAATTCTGGGGTATTTGAAGACGGGATACCACACTTTTCCAATATTTCGAGACTTACGGGAACCTCCTCCACCGATTGGAGCTGGGGGCCTTTATTCGCCGATTTTGATAACGATGGCCTAAAGGATCTCTTTGTATCCAACGGCACAAGAAGGGAAATCAACAACAATGACTATTTTAATAAGTTAAAGGGCATAAAATTAAGTTCAGACAGCCTTTTGCAATTGAGTCAGTCCATCCCTTCCGAAAAAATAGACAACTTTATATTTAGAAACAAAGGAAACTTGGAGTTCGAGAAAGCAAACAAAAGCTGGGGGATTGAATACAAAGGTTTTTCCAATGGGGTGGTATACGCCGATCTTGACAATGACGGGGATCTCGAAATTATCACCAATAACCTTGATGACTATGCCTCGGTTTTTGAGAATAAAAGTTCGGAATTAAATGGGCATCTAAAAATTAAATTTAACGGATTACCCGGTAATAAATTTGGTCTTGGCAACAGGGTGTATCTAACAACCGCAGGACAAACACAGATGCAAGAGCTCACCTTAACAAGAGGGTTTCAATCCTCTGTGGCTCCTGAACTACATTTCGGGCTGGGCAAGTCCCCCAAAATTGACCATTTAAAAGTGGTATGGGCAGATGGTAAAATTGAAGAGCTAAAGAACATAGACCCTAATCAGACCCTAATTTTTGATTATTCCAACGCCCGTATCCATGAAATTCCTGCCACAGACAATAAGTTCCTGTTTACAACGGATAGTAGCGAAGTCTTTCCCAAACACCTTCATCAGGAAAATGACTTTGACGATTTTGGCATACAAGTACTCCTGCCCCATAAGATGTCCGCCTTTGGGCCGGCCATAGCCGTTGGTGATATGAACAACGATGGGATGGATGATTATTTTGTAGGGGGATCAGCGGGATCTCCTGGAAGTGTTTTTATTCAAGAATCCAATACATTTAAAAAAGTGGCCTCCAATTTTTTAGAGGAAGACAAATTAAGCGAGGATTCAGGAGCTATACTTTTCGACGCCGACGGGGATGGGGACAATGATCTTTATGTAGTAAGCGGCGGGTATGAATTCTCCCCAAATTCAGAATCCTTACAAGACAGGTTATACCTAAATGACGGAGCAGGGAGATTCTCAAAAGCCCATAAAAACGCCTTGCCCCCAATAAAAAATAGTGGTTCAAAAGTGTACCATGCAGATTTTAACAATGATGGCAGGGAAGATTTATTGGTCTTGGGCAGACAGATCCCAGGCAACTATCCGTCTCCTGCTACTAGTTATATCCTACAAAATGTAAGCACTGCCAATAATGTTAAATTTGACATTTCTTCAGAAATGCATGCGCCAGGGTTTGAAAACCTAGGAATGGCTACAAGCGCTGTAATCTCAGACATAGACAATGACAATCGGTTGGATATTATTGTAGTCGGTGAATGGATGCCCATAAGGGTTTTTAAAAATACTGTGACCGGATTCAAAGAGGTTTCTGAGGAAATGGGACTTACCAAAGATTCAACCGGATGGTGGTGGAGCATTGAACAAGGAGATTTTGATGGGGATGGCGACATGGATTACATAGTAGGAAACAATGGTTTAAACTACAAGTACAAAGCGACAAAGGAGGAGACATTCGATATTTATGCCAATGACTTTGACAAGGATAACGCCGCCGATATTGTGCTTAGTTATTATAATGATGGGAAGCAATACCCACTAAGGGGAAGGGAATGTTCCTCTCAACAGATACCAGGAATTAAACAAAAATTCCAGGACTATGAAAGTTTTGCCCAGGCTACCCTAGAAGATGTTTATAGTGAAAAGGCACTGGAATCTTCACTGCACTATCAGGTAAAATCGTTTGCCAGTATTTATTTGGAAAATAAAAATGGCAAATTGGTCCAACATCTGCTCCCAAGGGAAGCGCAGACTTCCAGCATCAATAAAATCCTAGTGAAAGACTATGATAAAGATGGTTATTTGGATTGTTTAATTGCAGGCAACCTACATGTCTCCGAAGTTGAAACACCCCGTAATGACGCCGGGCATGGGCTTTTCCTAAAAGGAAATGGAAAAGGCGGTTTTACATCGGTACCTCCCGACCAAAGTGGATTTTTTGTCCCTGGGGATGTTAAGGACATGCTCCCTATAAACACCAATAAAACATCCTATATTATAGCGGCCAAAAACAATGATTACCTTCAATTCATTCAACTTAATTAATGGCAAAACAGCTAACAATTCACGCCCGCCTAAACATTCAAACACCCACTAAGGGGGGTGAAAACGGAAAATTTAAATTTGCAATAAAAGGTATTAAACCTCAGGGTAAACCCTGAACCCAATAATAGGAATCGACCCTAGGGTCGAGGTATTGAACCTTGATCCCGCCAAAAAAGCGGGATTAGTTCAACTTGCAATTTTAAGTGCGTCTTACTGACTTCTCAAAATTGAGTTACACTAATAAATTATTGTAGGGGTCAATAGTTTCTATGCTCCCATCCTGCCTATGGACCAACTCCGTAACCTTAACGGATCTCAAGTGGGTGACTCCTTTGGACAGACTTGAATCGTGATAAAAAAGATACCATTTTCCGTCCACCTCGCAAATGGAATGATGTGATGTCCAACCTACAACGGGGTTTAAAATTCGTCCCGAATACGTAAAAGGGCCATAGGGGCTCTCCCCTACCGCATAGCAAATAAAATGGGTATCCCCTGTAGAATATGAAAAATAGTATTTACCCCCATACCTATGAACCCATGAAGCTTCAAAAAAACGTCTCTGGGTATCTCCTGCCAATAGTAAGTCACCGTATTCGTCCAGTATTTCCATCTGCTTGGGGTCCTCTGCAAATTGCAAAAGGTCATCGGTCATTTTAGCTACCAAGGGCAAGAGGGCTGGTTCATGGGCCAGTGGCAATTCATGCGCATCGTTGTAGCTGTTCTTCCTATACTTCTGAAGCTGTCCTCCCCAAATACCTCCAAAATACATATAATAGCTTCCGTCTTCATCTTCATACACTGCCGGGTCTATGCTATAACTTTTTAAAATAGGTTGCTGTTGGGCTATAAATGGCCCCTCGGGACGGCCCGAAATAGCCACCCCTATTTGAAAAATACCGTCGGCTCTTTTAGCCGGAAAAAAGAGATAATATTTCCCATTTTTATGAGCGGCATCTGGAGCCCATAGCTGTCTTTTCGCCCAGGGAACATCCTTAACATGTAGGGCAACTCCGTGATCCACGGCCGGTCCGTGAATGGTATCCATAGATATTACATGGTAATCCTCCATGGCAAAATGATCCCCGTTATCGTTAAAGGGTACTCCAGCATCAATATCATGGGAGGGGTAAATATAAATCTTACCATCAAACACATGTGCAGAGGGGTCTGCTGTATACAAATGGCTTACAATTGGTTGGGAAATGGCCTTTGAATTTAATTCATCAAAATCGATATGGGATATGGGTTCTTCTGGCATGGTCTATAATTTTTTATCCGTTATTTCTTCGTTCCTTTAAATCAAGTTCTATTTTAACCTCCATTTTTTTATCAATTTCATATAACAGTAGAAGTGCTATGGCAATCAAAAATGGAATGGCAGGAAAAATACTTACCAATAATTTAGTCCCTTGAACAGCAGTTTCCGGTTGCACTATGGCCTCCCCTGCTACAGCAGCCTCTTTGGTTATATAATTATACAGGCCTAAAATCCATGTCACCAGTGCACTACCAATACTCAGACCTCCCTTTAAGCCTACCATCATAGCGGAAAAAATGATGGCTGTGGCCCGGCGGTTGTTTTTCCACTCGGAATAATCCGCCACATCGGCTATCATTGCCCAAAGCAATGGAATTGTAAGTCCATAGAAAAAGCCGTGAAGTATTTGCGAAAGAAAGATCAACACCACCGACTCTTCCGAAAAGAAATAAAAGATAAAGATAAAGAAGGTTGCCATAAACAAGGCCACGCTAAAAACATCCCTTTTACCATACTTATCCGCAAAACCCTTTGAAAGTGTAATGCCTAGGATCATAAATATAATACCCCCGGCATTGAATAGACCAAAACCGGCCGACACTGGATTTTCACCAAAAAAGTTAATACCTATCCCAGCCAAGGTATCCAACATAGGTTTTATAAACTGGGTTAGCTTTTCCTTACTTACATAATTTTCAAAATAATACACATAAGCACCTCCCTTCAGGGCAAGGGTAATAAAAACCAAGGTGGTTACGGACAGAATAATGACCCATGGCCTATTTTTAAACAAATCCTTAATGTCTTCTGCCAGGCTAGAGGATTGCTCTGGCTTAGGAATAATACGTTCTTTGGTGGTAAAGAAAGTGATCAGTAGCATTACGGTCCCAATAATTGCCAACCAAGTCATCACTTTTTCAATTCCGATCGCCTTATCACCACCGCCGGCAGTTTCTATGATGGGCAACATAAAGACCTGCACAAAAAACTGGGCAAACATTACAGCCACAAATCGATAGGCCGATAAACTATTCCTATCGGCCATATTCCCGGTTATTACACCGCTCAAGGCCGAATACGGCAAATTGTTGGCTGCATATAATAGGAGTAATAGCGTATAGGTTACCACCGCGTAAATTACTTTACCCTTATACTCAAAATCCGGGGTACTAAAAGCCAATAACGCCACAACTCCCAAGGGAACGGCAGTCCAAAGAATCCAAGGTCTAAATTTCCCCCATTTGGATTTTGTCCTATCGGCCAATGCTCCTATGATTGGATTAAATCCAAAGGCCGCTACAAGCCCTACCGTTAAAATAATTGCGGAGGCATGGTTGGCCTCAAGACCATAAATATCCGTATAAAAATAGGCCAAATAGGTCATTAAGGTCTGAAAAACCAAGTTGGCGGCCAAGTCCCCCAGACTATATCCAATTTTTTCCCTTATGGATAATTTTTGTGAAATGTTAGTCATGTATACTTTAGTTTAATTTGAGATAAGGCATAATCATAATTTTAGGGCAACTATACTGTCATATGCCATTTTGGGATTAAATTCTCTATCGAAGAGCAAGGGATAGTTTACCCTACCTTTTATGGGCCAGTTATTGAGCCAAGATCCTTGATCGCTTATACCCCAGAAAGTGACCCTATCTATCTTTTCCCTATGCTTTAAAAAGAGCTTAAAAATATCTTGATAACGATTGGCCAATGCCATTTGAACCGAATCCGGTATACGCTCCGGATAGGGGTTCATATATGAGCTCTCGTCGAAATTCTGACTAATTTCTGCCCCTACCAGGTCCCAAGGATTGGGTAGTACACTAATATCCAATTCTGAAAAATGGACTTTTAGCCCTAGTTCATTAAATGTGATAATACTTTGTTCTATATCTACCAGTGAAGGTTCGGATAAATTCCAGTGTCCCTGTAGCCCTACGGCATCTATTTTTATTCCGCTATCCTGTAACCGCTTTACCAACCTAACAACCCCCTTCCTCTTTTCCGGTTTCCATAAATTATAATCGTTGTAGATCAATTGAGCTTCCGGATCGGCCTTTTCCGCCAATTCAAAAGCCCTTTTAATATAATCCTCTCCCAAGAACTTTAAAAAAACACTTTCTCTTAAGGAACCATCTTCGTTTAAAGCCTCATTTACCACATCCCAAGCGGCTATTTTTCCCTTGTATCTGGTTACCAGTGTTTTTACATGATTTTCAAGATACCGGACCAGCGTAGCACTATCGCTTACTTTATTTAAATAATCGGGGGCCTGGCTATGCCAAACAAGGGTGTGCCCTAGCGTATAAAGGTTGTTTGCCATGCCTAAAGCTATATACCTATCGGCCTTTTCAAAATTGAACGTCTTAGGCTCGGGGTGTATGTACATCCACTTCATTACATTTTCCGGGCTTATGGAGTTGTATTCACTGGTCACCAGTTTCAGGGCCAAGGAATCCTTTCCGTCTATCAACTGTTCATTAACTGCGGCCCCAATAAAGAAATCGTTTAAAAAGACATCTTTAAGGCTACATATTTGGGTTGTTTGCGATGTATCCTTTTCCATAACCTTATGCCCACATCCAAATATGCCAAACAACGTGACAAGGAATACGAACATTATTTTACAATTGGGGACCATAATTTAAAATTGAATTTATTTTGGGATCGGTATTGATACTGAGTAAAAATCCTGTGCAAACCTGATTAAAGTTCAAAAGGTAAAAATCGCCATATTCGCAGCCTTTGGATACTACATTTGATGCGGTTTTTAAAACATTTGGGGCATACAGGAAATATGCGATTAACTAAAATCCAATTTGAATATTTGCATATATCCTATCATAGAGCTGCTCAAGGATATCCCATGGATTCCCTATTCTATGTACATGGTACATTACCCTTGAAAAATTTCCTTTATTTTATTTCGGTGGGCAACACCCCAAAATGGGCTTTAAAACATTTGGTAAAGTAGGAAGGTGATGAAAATCCAACTTTGAAACATACTTCACTAATGGATTCATTACCGTTTACCAACATGTGCTTTGCCTTTTCCAATCTTATCTTACGCAAAAACTCATTTGCCGAATACCCGGTCAGCGCTTTTATCTTTCGGTACAATTGACTTCTGCTCAAGTTGAGTTCATCGGCCAAATGTTCTACATTGAGGTTTTCATCGGACATATTTTCAGCAATATGGGCCAAGACTTTGGTGATAAATTTTTTGTCCAGTTGGGTCGAATTACCAGGTATCTGTACGTTGTTGGAATCATTGGAATATTTATTGAAAAGCACTTGCCTACTATGTATTATTTGTTTGAGCTGCGCCTTTAAGACCTTCATATCAAAAGGCTTGCTCAAATATACATCGGCACCGGAATCTATACCCTTGACCCAATCATCGGTCATGGCTTTGGCAGTCAACATCAATAATGGGATATGACTGGTTTTAATATCTTCCCTTATATGTTTACAAAATTCAAATCCGTCCATCTCCGGCATTACTACATCGGTTAGTATCATATCCGGAATTCTTCTAGTAGCCAAATCCAAACCTTGTACACCGTTAACAGCTTCGATAATCATATAATCACCACACAATTCGTTTTTAAGGTAATCCCTTAATTCTGTATTATCCTCAACAATAAGTAAGGTCTTCTGCAAGTTGGTTCCCAATATTTGATGTGTTATTTCCTCCTCAAATTCCTGCCGACCAATGTGGTCAATATCATTCTTAGGAGGTAAAAACAATTCGTTGGGTTTAAAATGGGCATTCCCTAAGGGGAGGAAAACCCTGAATTTGGTCCCCTTGAATTCTTCACTTTCCACTTCTATCTTCCCTTTCAATAGGTCTACAAAATTCTTGACTACCTCTAGGCCGATGCCGGTTCCACCATAATATTGACTGTTCATATTCTCCACCTGATAGAAACGTTCAAAAACCTTGACGATTTCTTCCTTTTTTATACCGCTTCCTGTATCCTGTACATAAATTTCCAGGGCCTGAACAGTCTCTTCGCCATATATCAACGGAAAGCTTACCTTATGGTTGCACCTAAAAACCCCTACGGTAATCTCTCCATTGTCAGGAGTTATCTTGAAGGCATTGGAAAGTATATTGAAAATTATTTTTTCCAACATAGAGGGGTCGCTCCAAAGCGTTATGGGAAAATCATCCGATTCCACTTGAAAAACAATATTCTTAAGTACTGCCTCCTCTTCAAAATGTCCGGCAATTTCCTTGACAAAGGCAATCGCTTCCATTTCAGAAATTTTAATGGACAACTTATTGATTTCCAATTTTCTAAAATCCATCAACTCATCAATTAAACGCTTGAGTCTGGTGGTGTTTTTATGGATAATACGCAATTTTTCCTTCACCGTTCTACTTAACACAAGTCCAGGGTCATCCATGATATCCTCCAAAGGATTGAGTATCAATGTCAGGGGTGTTCTAAATTCATGGGAAATATTGGTAAAAAACTGTATTTTTCTGTCATTCAAGGTTTCCTCCTGTATTCTTCTGTCCCTTTCAAATTGCACAATTCGTTTTTCTCTTATTCTTTGTTTTGCCAAATGCGCCAAAAAATAAGTGATCAAACAAAAAAGAAGTATGTAGGATATCAAGGCATAGTTTGTAGCCCACCATGGAGGAAGAATGCTCAGTTTAAGCGTTTTTGGAGTTTCGTTCCAAATGCCATCATTGTTGGATGCCTTAACTTTAAAGATATAATCCCCTGGAGGCAGATTGGTATAAGTGGCACTTCTATTCTCTCCAACATAATTCCATTTATCCTCAAAGCCTTCCAAATAATAGGCATATTGGTTCTTTTTAGGCCTAGTAAGGTTGATGCCTGCGTATTCGATAGTAAAAACGGACTGGCGGTGGTTTAAACTTAGACTTTCGGTCTGTCCAATTATTTTTTTTAAGGGGGAGTCTTCCTGGTTTGGAACCACCGATTTATTAAAAAGCTTGAAATCAGTAAAATACACCAACGGTTTATTGTTATTGTACTTCATGTTTTTAGGATCTATATAATTGATACCGCCGTAATTACCAAAATACAAAATACCATTTTCGTCTTTATACGAAGAATTGAAATTAAAGTCGTTTGAAAGCAGACCGTCATTCATATCGAAATTCTTGAACGTACCATCAACTACATTCATATGGGACAAACCATTGTTTCCTCCCATCCATATATCCCCATTGTCATCTTCCAAAATAGAGGCTATTGTTTCTTGACCAAGGCCATCTTTATTCCCATACCAAGTATAAGTATCACCTACTGGATCATACCTACAAAGACCCGCACCATCGGTCCCTATCCATAAATGCCCCTTACTGTCTTCATACAAGGACACTATTACATCCACTACAAGTTTGTTTTCTACATCTTGATGCATGCTTTCCCGTAGGGAAATAACCTTTTGGGGCTTGCCAAAATCAGAAGAAATTTTGTACAGGCCACTGGTAGTTCCCATCCAAATAGTGTCATTTTTATCTACCAAAACTATGCGCATTGCTCCTTGTCCAGGACTTGGGTCATCAAAAATAGTATTGTTATGATGGTTAAAACTTTTGCTTCCTGGATCAAAGGAATGCAAACCTTCTACATAGGAACCTATCCAAATAACTCCTTTGGAGTCTTCTGAAAAGCTCATTATACGATTCGATTTTAACCCACCATTGGTATTGGATGTATTGTAATTTATAAAGGCCTTGGCACTATTGGGCAGGTAAAATATTCCCGAATTCCAGGTACCAACCCATAGATTATCATTGCTATCCATAAAAAGGACCACTATATCCCCCGCATTCAATTGGGAAACCAACTTATTGTTCGGGTCTTTCAGATGTACAATATTCTTTTTATTGGGGTCATAGATATCAATACCTCCTCCATCCATACCGATCCATATATTGCCCTTTTTATCATTTACAATACCGGTTACAGACGGTAGCTGCAAGGAATTGTTTAAATTGGCCAGACTTTTTATATCCTTGAACTTGTCATAAAGCCTATCATAGACCCCTACCCCATTATTGTAATACCCTATCCAAATACGGTCTTGGGTATCTACATATAATGACCAAATGGAATTAGACTTTATACTATTGGAGTTAAATTTATTATACCGGTAATTCTTTTGGACGACCCCATTTTTTTTCAACACGAAAAGACCGTCGTTTTCCGTTCCGCACAAAATATTACCGTCAGGTGCTTGGGTCAAAGACAGGATACGTTGATTACTAATTTTATAATTATGTACTTCATATGAATTGAATGGGCTTACTTCCACTTTTATAAGACCATTGGAAAAGGTACCTATCCAAATGGACCCTTCATCATCTTGAAGCATAGACTCTATGTTATACAAGAATTCCGTTTCATCCCCATGGGCCTCAAAGGTGGATAAAATAGGATTGGCAATAGTGCCATTGTATTCAAAAAGACCTTTATTGGATCCCATCAATATTTTTCCGGTACTACTTTGAATTAAACTATTTATTTGTAATTCTGGAATGGGAACGGTAGTTTGAATGGGAATACTATACCCCTTGAGTTGGTTTTGATCTACTTTGAAAAGACCATTAAAATGTGACCCTATAACCAGGGTCCCATCGGAGCTTTCTTGGATTGCCCTAATAGGAACGTTCTCCAAGGCTATGGAATCTTTATATAGAACTACATTTTTAAATTCATCAAAATCGCGATCGTATAAATTTAATCCTGCCTCCGAGCCAATCCACAATCTATTGGATCTATCAACATAAGCTACATATATCAAGGAACTATTGAGGGTTCTTTCATGATTGGAATCCTGTTTATAGGAGCTGATTTCAATACCATTATATTTTTTTAGTCCAACGCCATTGGTACCCATCCAAATCAGTCCCAAACTATCCTGGACTATGCTTGAGACAGCACGTAGTGTATTGTTCTGCTCAATATTAACAAAAGTATAATCCTCCCCATAACTCTGGGCATTTATATTACCTAGGGTTAACATTATACTTACAATGCCGACTTTTAGAATTAGGGCAACTTTCATAATTTTCTAAAATAGTATCAATAGTATATCTACCAAACCAACAATGGTTCTTATAAAATATGGAAATATCCAAAATGGACATAAAAGTAGTCAGAAAACCAGAGGTACCCATCTGGCTTTGCGACAACTATACCACTTAGGACGTATCAATATAATTAGAAAAAATTGCATCCTGATTCAAATGCGCCATAATTACTAGAATGGGCAACATACGTGCTATTCTATTCACTAGGAATCCAACACCTTTGACTGGAAGAAGCCGTTTTAAATGGCCGGATTTGGATAATTTATTATACGGTTTATAACCGGCTTGATTGAATAAAGTCCTGCAATATGCCCTATGCCTGTTTTTTAAAAATTGCCGGCGGATAACACAACACAATTTAATTGTTCCCACTATTAATGTGTCAATTAATTTGTTCATTAATTTTATAGAGTACCTAAAAGTAAAAATTAAAGATTTTATAATGTTCTGTATAAAACCAACAATAATAGTTTTTATGGCATTCATAGCCTGTGCCTTCCCACAATCGCCCGATGGATATCATCTTTGGTTGGGATATGATAAGGTTGGGAAACCATTGCTATTAAAGGAATATAAAGACCTGACCAATTCCATCTATTTTGAAGATGGGAGTGAGGTGCTTAAAGCTGCTAAAAAAGAAATGACCACGGGTCTGGAAAAAATGTTGGGAATCACACTCCATTTTACCGAGGCCCCACATACAAATAACACCTTTCTAATAGCCAAAACTGCTACGCTTGATACTACTCTCAAGAAAAAACTGTCCGATAATCTCGATGAAGTAGGCAACGAGGGGTTTGTCTTAAAATCCGTTACCCATAAGGGAAAAAAACTTATTGTACTTGCTGCCAATGAAGATATTGGAATACTATATGGTGTATTTCGCCTACTAAATTTGATGCAACAACACAAAGAATTAAGCAATGTTTCCCTTTTAGAGTTTCCAAAGATAGACTTGCGAATGCTCAACCACTGGGACAATCTAGACCGCAGTGTGGAAAGGGGCTATGCCGGTTTTTCCTTATGGAATTGGCATAAATTACCAGAGTATCTGGACCCGCGCTATTTGGATTACGCCAGGGCAAATGCCTCCATTGGCATCAACGCCGTCTCCTTGACCAATGTCAATGCCAACTCCCTCATCATGACCCCTATGTATCTGGAAAAAGTTAGTGCCTTGGCCAATGTTTTTAGGCCTTACGGCATTAAAGTCTATCTCACGGCACGGTTTTCCGCCCCTATGGAAATTGGCGGCTTAAAAACTGCCGACCCTTTGGACGCAAAAGTCCAAGAATGGTGGAACGATAAAGTCAGCGAAATCTACTCCTTAATTCCTGATTTTGGCGGTTTTTTGGTGAAAGCCAATTCCGAAGGACAGCCAGGTCCACAAAATTATGGAAGAAATCACGTGGACGGGGCCAATATGATGGCCAGGGCCCTACAACCACACAATGGTCTTGTTATTTGGAGGGCATTTGTTTATTCCGAACACGATCCCGAAGATCGGGCCAAACAGGCTTTCTCGGAATTCGTTCCTTTAGATGGTCTGTTCAACGACAATGTTTTAATTCAAACAAAGAATGGGGCCATTGATTTTCAGCCACGGGAACCCTTTCACCCCATGTTTGGCGCCATGCCCAATACCCAATTGATGATGGAGTTTCAGATAACCCAAGAATATCTGGGTTTTAGTACCCATCTGGTCTTTTTGCCCAAATTGTACGAAGAAGTACTAGATTCCGACACCTATAGCAAAGGCAAGGGATCTACAGTGGCCAAGGTTGTGGATGGCTCCTTGGGTCACCATAAGATATCGGGGATGGCCGGTGTTTCCAATATTGGAAACGATCTTAACTGGACCGGCCATCCTTTTGCCCAAGCCAATTGGTATGGTTTTGGAAGGTTGGCTTGGGATCCCTATATCAGTGCAGGGACCATAGCGGACGAATGGCTTAGAGCTACCTATACCAATGACCCCGATTTTGTTGAACCGGTAAAAAAAATGATGCTCGACTCAAGGGAAGCGGTGGTGAATTACATGAATCCACTAGGGTTACACCATATTTTTGATACTGGCCACCATTACGGCCCAGGGCCTTGGGTGCACGAATTAAGCAGGCCCGAATGGAACCCTACCTACTATCATAAGGCAGATACAAAGGGGATCGGATTTAATCGTAGCCATAGTGGTAGCAATGCCACTGGGCAATATGCTCCAGAAGTGGCAAAAACCTTTAACGACCCCAAAACATGTCCCGAAGAATATCTGTTGTGGTTTCACCACTTACCCTGGGATCATACCTTAAAAAATGGTCATAGCTTATGGGATGGCATGGCCCTAAAATATCAAGAAGGAGTTGATCAAGTAGAAGAAATGATCGAGACTTGGAACAATGCCCGGCCCTATATCACCAAAGAACAATTCCAAGAAGTACAAATGCTCCTGAAAATCCAGTTGCAAGAGGCCAAATGGTGGCGTAATGCCTGCTTGCTCTATTTTCAGACCTATTCGCAAAAAGCGCTCCCCGTGGGGGTTGAAAAATCACCAAAGAGCTTGGAATATTACCAGTCCTTGAAATTTCCATTTGCCCCCGGCATCCGACCTCAATGGGACTGAAAGACCAAGGAATGAATTATTTGGCCATGCCCCAAAAGAATATAAGGAATGAATATTTATAAAACACTTTTAACCAGCGCACTACTGTTATCCGTCAGTATTGTTTTATCCCAACAAAACCAATCCAATCAATTAGGGGGCACAGAAGGTTATTCCATCCCTCATTTAAAAAAACAAGGGAATGCAACCCAACTTATAGTAAAGAACAAACCATATTTAATTTTAGGTGGTGAATTGGGCAACTCTACCTTTACCAGTGTTGAGAACATGGCAACTGTTTGGCCAAAACTAAAGGCAATGAACCTTAACACTATACTAGCTCCTGTTTTTTGGGAACTTATAGAGCCCGAGGAGGGAAAGTTTGACTTTAAATTATTGGACGACCTGCTTCTTGAGGCCAGGAAAAACAATTTCAAAATAGTATTGTTATGGTTTGGTTCATGGAAAAACAGTATGTCCAGCCACGCGCCTGCCTGGGTGAAGACCAATCAAAAAAGATACCCCAGAGCAAAGGATCAAAATGGGATAAGCCAAGAAATATTATCACCGTTTGGCGAAAACAACCTACAGGCAGACCGCTTGGCATTCAAAACCTTAATGCAACACTTAAGAGATATTGACGGCAAAGAACAGACTGTTATAATGGTACAACCAGAAAATGAAATTGGTATGTTACCCTCGGCTCGGGACCATAGTCCACTGGCCAATAAAAAATATAACACTAAAGTTCCAGAGGAATTCATAAATTATTTATCCAAAAACAAAAAAGTACTAGTCCCTGAATTTCATAAGGTTTGGAGTAAAAATGGTTTTAAAACCAATGGCACTTGGGAAGAAATTTTTGGTATAGGGGAGCATACCTCTGAAATCTTTATGGCTTGGTATTTTGCCAAATTCACCCAAGAGGTCATTTCCGCCGGAAAGGAAGTCTATCCGCTTCCCATGTTTGTAAATGCCGCCTTGAATGCAAAAGGGAAAAAACCAGGGGAATATCCAAGTGCAGGTCCGCTTCCCCATTTAATGGACGTATGGAAAGCGGCCGCACCTTCCATAGATTTTTTATCCCCGGATTTTTACAACCCGGATTTCAAGTATTGGAACGACCTTTATGTACGCCAAGGCAACCCCCTTTTTATTCCAGAACATAAATTTGACCATACCGTGGCGGGAAAGGCCGCCTACGCCATTGGTCATTACCAAGCTATGGGCTTCTCCCCTTTTTCCATTGAATCTTCCGTTGATCCACATAATGAGCCCTTGGGCAGAATGTACGACCTTATAGACCAACTTACCCCCCTCATTACAATGAATCAAGGTTTGAACCGTATGGAAGGGGTATTATTGGACAAGGAAAATATAGGGAGCATTGTAAGGTTGGGCAATTATGAATTTACCTTTAATCACAGCTATAAATTAGGTTGGGAGGCCGAAGCCAAAAATGAAACATGGGATATGGCCGGGGCCATAATCATTCAAACGGGAAACAAGGAGTTTTATGTGGCTGGAAATGGTTTTTATGTGACCTTCAAAAATATTAAAGACCCAAATTTAAAAGTAGGTATCCTAAAGGTTGATGAAGGGGTATTTGAAAACATGAAATGGAAAATAATACGACACCTGAACGGAGACCAGACCCATCAAGGTAGGCATCTCCGTATTTTTAAGGAAAACTATAACATTCAACGCCTGGAACTATATGATTATGAATAAGCAACAATAAAAGATATTAAACCTCAGGGCAGGCCTGTCTGCCGACAAAAGCAGGCCTGTCTTCCGACAAAGGCAGGCCCTGACCCAATAATAGGAATCGACCCTAAGGTAGAGGTATTGAACCTAGATCCCGCCGAAAAAGGCGGGATTAGTTCAACTTGCAATTTTAAGTGCGTCTTACCGACTTCTCAAAATTGAGTTTCACTAATAAAGACCTAGACAAAATGAACATTAAAAAAACACTTTTCCTACTGGTTTTAGTTCTGCAATTCCCATTGCTCCAGTGCCAAATAAAACTGCCCAAGCTAATTAGTGATGGTGCTGTATTACAGCGGGGGACCGACATTAAAATTTGGGGCTGGGCCTCAGCTGAAGAAGAAATAATCGTAAAATTTAAAAACAAGGTATACCATACCAAAACGGATAACCAAGGGAAATGGCATGTAACCATTCCAGCTCAAAAGGCTGGCGGCCCCTTTAAAATGGAGTTCAAAGGTCACAGAAACACCATTACCCTTAACAATATTCTCATTGGGGAAGTTTGGCTCTGCTCTGGCCAATCCAATATGGAACTGACCATGAAACGGCTTCAAGACCACTATCCCGAAGCCATAAAAAATTCCAAGAATTCCAAAATTCGGCAATTTTTGGTGCCGGATACCTATAATTTTACCCAAGAACAGACAGATCTAAATAATGGAACTTGGATGGAGGCATCCCCAGAAAATTTAATGGAGTTTTCCGGAGTTGCTTACTTTTTTGCCAAGGAACTATATGAAAAATATCAGGTTCCCATAGGCCTGATCAATGCCGCTTTGGGCGGATCCCCTGTTGAGGCCTGGATGAGCGAGGACGCCTTAAAACCTTTTGATTCCGCTTATAACACACTGCAACGCTTTAAAGATCCAGACCTGATTTCCAATATAGAACAGCAAGACCAGAAGCGTCAACATGATTGGTTTGCCCTACTCAATGAAACGGATAAAGGTTTTGTAAAGGGGTCGGAATGGTTTCTACAGGCCTATAATGATGATACATGGAGCAGTATGCAGGTTCCCGGTTATTGGGAAGATCAAGGTCTCCCTAATGTTGACGGTGTAGTTTGGTTTAGAAGAACCTTTGAAATTCCCCAAAGTATGGTGGATAGGGAAGCAAAATTATGGCTGGGACGAAGCGTAGATCAGGACCATGTATATGTGAACGGTACTTTTATTGGCAGCACTGGATATCAATACCCCCCCAGAAAATATAAAATTCCCAGTAACGTATTGGTTCCTGGAAAAAATACCATCACCGTACGATTGATAAACCAACAGGGAAAGGGCGGTTTTATCATGGATAAACCCTATTTTCTTTCTGTTGGAAAGGACAGCATAGATTTAAAAGGCAGTTGGAAATACCAATTGGGAGCCACTATGGAACCTTTACCAGACCCAACATTTATTAGGTGGCAACCTGCCGGTCTCTTCAACAGCATGATAGCCCCACTATTAAATTACAAAATTAAGGGAACTATATGGTATCAGGGAGAATCCAATACCCAAAATCCAAAATTATATTATCACACTTTTCCTGCCTTGATAAACAACTGGAGAGCTAGATGGAATATGGGGGATTTCCCATTTATTTATGTGCAATTGGCCAATTATATGGAAGAGGCAAAGATGCCTTCGGAAAGCCAATGGGCAGAATTGAGGCAGGCGCAATTGAATACCCTTAAACTTGCCAATACCGGCATGGTGGTTGCTACCGACCTAGGAGAATGGAATGATATACACCCATTGAACAAAGAAAGTGTTGGGCAACGATTGGCTTTGAATGCCCAAAAGCTGGCCTACAACGAAAACGTTGTGAGTTCTGGGCCTATTTTTAAATCCTCAGAAATAAAGGATAGTCAAATTGTAATTTATTTCAAGCAGGTGGGAGGTGGGTTAATGTCCAATGATGGCCTGGCACTGCGACATTTTCAAATATCAGGGCCCGATGAAAACTTTGTCTGGGCAGATGCAAAAATAGTCGGTAATACGGTGGTTGTTAAAAATATTGAGGTTGCTAACCCAACATATGTCCGATACGCCTGGGCAGACAACCCTTTTGGCGCCAATTTATACAACAAGGAAGGCCTTCCGGCCGCTCCGTTTAGAAATTACAATCCCAAACCTTAATCCCAAACCCATGCATCCAGTTCTATAATACCCTAGGATATTCTTATATCCCATTTTGCTGCTACAAGGATTTACAAATATCTTGCCCTTCATTCTACTTGTTCTTTTCAATAAAATGGTAAACCTTATTGATAAGTTCCTTGGGGTCGTCTATAATAAAAGGCGGGGCAAGTATATTTGCAGAATGCACTTGGCTTCTGGTAATGTGGTTGGTTACGGCAAAAACGTGCATCCCGGCAGCAAGACCTGCTTTTATTCCATTTAACGAATCTTCAATAACCAAACATTCATGGAATTCAATTTTGAGCAATTCTTTAACTTTGAGATAAATCTCTGGATGCGGCTTTCCGTGCACAATATCATCGCTCGTAAGGACAATGTCCAGTTTTCCATGGATTCCCATAGCCCCAATTACCTTTTCGGCCTCACGGAGATGGGACATGGTAGCAACGACCGTTCTAAAATTATCATTGTGAACCCTATGCAGCAACTCCAGGTTATATTTGCAAAAATGACTGGACAAGAGTTTTTTATCGTTTAACATTTCATGGTATATGGCAAGTCTGCTACTTATAATCCTCTCTTTTACAGTTTCATTATCAAGACCGTTCAAATGTTCCAATAATGGGCTCTTGTATTCCTCAAAGAGCCCGTTCACAACTCCAGCCCTGGGAAGTCCCACATACTGCCCGAAACTGTCCACTACCATTTTGTGTGTTACCGAGCCATTGGTCAAAATCTGAATGGCCTGGGCATAAGATTCCGCTTTTAATAATTCGGTATGCACCAAGGTTCCATCCAGATCAAAAATTATTGCTTTTATCATCTTGTTGTAAAATTGGCCAAAGTTATTGAAAGGTATAACTTTTTTTCACCATCTCGGTAAGCCTAAAATATCCGTATGCATAATTTTCCGGATTGTCAACATTGATACAATTTCCCTTTAGGGGAACTGGAGTGGAACTAAAAAGGCCAGTCCCCCCGGATTGTTCAATAAGTATCCTTATAAAATTGGAATATTGTTCCGAAATGCCATAAAACTCAATATCGATAATATCACCTGGAACAAATGCCTCTATTTTATCAGTGCTATCATCTTCCTCCTTTTCAAAATACCAACTAATTTCGTTTCCGTTGACAAATTCGTCATCAGCATCTTCCAAATAAGGCAAAAGATCTCCCCGTTCCTTAAACTTGAAAAGGTAATAATTTTCTTCCTCCTCGGGATCTGTAAAAATAACGTTCACTTCAAGATCTTCATCATTGAAACCTTTTTTTCGCGACTGGGTGAGGTCTGAAATATCTACTACCGAAGTTAATTTTTCCGTGGCCGTATAGGTTTCACTATTATAAATAACTTCCAAGGTATAAGTCCCGTTTAAAACCGGTACAAATGACGTAGTGGTATATTCCCCGTTGTTCTGGTCATCAAATACATATGTTGCCCCATTATCATTGTTGGTGACGATTACGGAGGCACCCGTTACACCAGAATTGCTATGGTCTCCAAAATAGGGGGTAGAAGTACTAAGCTTAATTGTTTGTTCGTTCCCCAAAGTTCCCTTTTCCCAATCCAGGGAAGCTTCGATCGTTAATCGAGACGGAGCCGTTTGCACCTCAACATCTATTACATCGGTACATGAGCTAAAGCTTATAAGAATGGAAATAATTGCAAGCGTTATATATGTCTTCATTTTTTATTAAAATTTAAAGTTATAGGTTACTGATGGCACAATGCCGAAAATGGCCGTTCTGGTGGCTTCGTTGGCTCCTGTATCCACATTCTGCCCAAAAGAGATGGAAGCTGCATTTTTGTGATTATATACATTGTACAATCCCAAGACCCACTCCCCTTTCCATCTATTATTGGGCTTTCTATTGGGTTTATAAGTAGCGGAAATATCCAATCTATGATAAGCTGGCAAGCGGTCGGAATTTCGGTCCGAGTAACTGGCAATGGAAAGGTCTTCGTAAGTATACTGACCATTTGGATAGGTAACCGGCCTACCTGTCTGAAAGACCAAATTGGTACCGAACGACCATTTCCCATTTAATTCATAGGCGCCGGTCAAAGAAAAATCATGGGTCCTGTCATAAGCGGTATTGTACCACTTCCCATCATTGATTCCCAAGCCTCCCGCATTGCCGCCCGGAGTTCGCTGTTCGGATTTGGCCAAGGTATAGGAAAACCATCCCGTAAATTTACCTTCATTTTTCCTAGCCAAAAATTCCAACCCATAAGCTCTGGATTCCCCGTTCAAAATTTCTGTTTCAATATTGTTGGTTCCTATGAGGTCAGATCCGTCTATATAATCTATCCTGTTATCCGTAGTCTTGTAGTAGGCTTCCACCTCCAGGGAATACATTTTATCGTAGAAATTTCTAAAATAGCCCAAGGCAAATTGATCGGAAAGTTGTGGTTTTACAAATTCCCCACTGGGTGTCCAAACATCCAGAGGTGTAACCGAAGTGGTATTGGACAATAAATGAATATATTGTGCTGCCCTGGAATAGCCTGCTTTTATGGAAGATAAATCGTTCAACTGATACGCCAGTGAAACCCTAGGTTCAAAATTTCCAAAAGTCTTAATAGTTTCACTTTTCCCATAGGGGGTCTCACCTACTGCAGTGCCTCTTTCGTAAATACCCAATAGCGGGTTATACACCACTGGTTTGTCATCTACATAATCGGTCATGGCCTGTCCTCCCATACGACTAAAAGCGCTATATCGAAGGCCGTACTGTACCGTTAGCCTATCGGTCAGCTTCTGTTCCGCGTTAATGTACAATGCACTTTCAAAAGCCTTTTTCCGGTCTAGGGATAGAGGATTGATTTCGGAGGTTTCGGAAGTAGGTCTAATTTGCCCTGGATCAAAATCGTAATAAATACCACTTGCGCCAAAATCCAGTTTAAATTTTTCACTGGTATAATACTTTAAATCATATTTTATATTGTAGTTGTTTATGGAAGAAATCCAATCGAACTCTTCAATAACAATACCCAAGTCATAATCGTACTTGCTATAGATCAATGATAGGTTGGAGAACAATCTATCATTAAAAATATGGTTCCAGCGCAAATTCCCCGACAAGTTTCCATAGCTGCTGTTAAAGCTTTCCCCGAGTTCAAAGGCGTCCCTTCCAAAATATCCGGAAAGAAAGAGCTGGTTGCTCCCATTTAGGTTGTAATTGGTCTTAAGATTCAAATCATAAAAATTTGCGCTGTTATCCTCTCCTGCAGCCTTCAGTAGCAAATGGGCATATGATCCTCTTCCCGCAATCAAGAAAGATCCTTTTTCCTTGAACATAGGGCCCTCAAGTGCCAATCTGCTAGAGATTATTCCGAGTCCTCCGGTCATGGCGAAATTTTTGCTGTTCCCATCCTTCTGGCGTACATCCAGAACTGAAGAGGTTCTTCCTCCAAATCGTGCCGGAATTCCACCCTTGTACAATTTAATATCCTTGATGGCATCAGCATTAAAGACCGAAAAGAAACCTAACAAATGGGAGGTATTGTAAATAATGGCCTCGTCCAGCAGTACCAAATTTTGGTCGGCCGCACCACCTCTAACATGAAACCCACTGGAACCCTCTCCATTATTGGTGACTCCTGGAAGCATTTGAAGAGATTTTATAATATCCAATTCCCCCAATACCACTGGCATCTGTTTCACTGTATTAATGTTTAGTTTGGAAACGCTCATCTCCGGTTTTCTAAGGATGGCACGTTCCGGTTCCTCGGCAGTCAACACAATTTCGTCCAATTGGGTGGAAAACTCCATGATTTCAAAATCAATTTTATGATCCCGATCTAAGGTTAACTCCTTTTTTAATTCAGTAAATCCGATATAGGAAATAATAATATTGTAATTCCCTTTTGGAGCGGTGATAGAGTAAAAACCGTATTCATTGGTAGTGACACCAATGGTGGTCCCTTCCAAAAAGACCGAGGCCCCAAAGAGGGTTTCCCCATTGCTACTATCCATAATGGTTCCGCTTACGGTATACTTTTCCTGAGCGGATATTATGGCCGTGAATAACATAAATGCTAAAAAAATATTTTTCATTCTTTGTTTGTTGAATATTTCATTATTGATTGTTCGTTTTTTTTTATGTACCTAAGACAGCCTTTTGCCGTTACCTTTTAGTTTTGATTGATGAATAAACCTCCCAAGGTGTTTGGTACCTCTGCTGAATACTTGATAATTTTTGCTACATCTATTTTTCTTTATGATTAAAGGGATTACTAATTATGTTTATGTTTGTCATTATTCCAAAATACCAACAAGGCATATGCCCATGTGCTTGTACCGGCAAGGCTACCTTTTTTAACTAATGGTTCCAATGGGTACTGCCATAATTCATTGGTCATTTTCCTGGCAAAATTGCGCATTCATTTCCTTTCAAACGTTCTGGATTGAAAATCCGAACCTTATTCAGTATTTTCTTAGGGTTTGATATCATAACAGGCAACTATATTGAAAATTGACAATGTTGCACCCCGGCCGCCATACGTATTTCCTTTACCCGTATGTAGATGCCTTATTTCCTTCCTATGATTATTAATGGGTTTGGCAACACCACTATCCGATATTAACCAACCAACATCTAAGGTTCTGCCCTGCTCAATGGGGGATATCTCTTTTCTTCGGTAATTTTTTGATTTCAATTTTTGATATTCATGATTATTATATAGCCTATTGACATTCTAAAAAAGTAAAGGTTGCATATCTTCCCCAAAAAAATTAGGTCAAATTTCGACTGCTGTCTTTATTCTTTGGAAAAGGGCGCTATTTAGGGGCTTTTACAGTGTAGGATTATGAGTGGAATTAAATTCTACAAAAAAAAGTTTCCATTTGATGCAACTTTTTCAACCATTGCTTGTCTATTATTTTGAAATTTCCCCTGATTGGACCGTTAAAACCATTTTTTTAGTTGAAAACCAATATCCGTTTTACACACCAGGAACTTGTTGAAAAAAGCAAGTTGGGCGACCGAAACTCACAGTTTCAATTGTATGAACAGTATGTAGATGCTATGTACAATGTTAGTATGAGGATGTTGTGCAGT
>TARA_R110002050_G_scaffold116946_2_pt1 | contig 44918 bp, 28 predicted proteins | sample TARA_R110002050 | Tara Oceans TARA_R110002050 (sample SAMEA4396988) | marine metagenome | biome: Polar Biome; feature: [DCM] deep chlorophyll maximum layer (ENVO:01000326); material: water (ENVO:00002006), including particulate matter (ENVO:01000060) such as... | depth 25 m
TTTATTTTTAGATCAAAGACCTTTACTAAATAAGGGTAGTAATGATGTATACTGAGTGTCTTGTGTGTGTGAATTATATTCCTGGCCTTGAAAACTAAACTAATCTCAACACTAAAATGATATAAGAGTTACTAAGCAATGAAAATAAACATACTTAGACGCTTATGTGTATTAAGACTACCAAAACTAACCTAATTTAAACATTTGTAATAACTGTATATTAATATATATATAGCTAAAGTTCAGTTATTACACCAAACAAAGTCCAGCTCAATCTGGCATTAAACAAATGGCAAAGATACAATATACACAAGAAGAATTAACATTTAAAGCATCAATACAAGTTGGAGATGTAGGCGCTGTTAATATAAAAAGAACACAACCACCAAGACATAAAGATGGTGCGTTAAAAGGTCAGATAATGACTGATGTAAATGGTAAAGAGGTAGAACAATTCTCTGTTGAGATAGCTGAAAAGCTTGATGGTGTAAGCGGAGAATCAGTAAATCTATTAGAGATGGCTAACCCATTAAACCCAGTATTCAAAAGAGGTGGAGGATTAAGAAATGCTTGGCAAACTGTTTCTAAAGAGTGGGCAGCAAAAGTATTTGGTTGTGATATAGCTGCATTAGATGCGCTACCTATCCATGATAATACTAATCAAGCTAGAGTTTACATTGGTCAACTGAATCCAGGATTTGATATGAATGGATTTACTACTAGACTAAGAATTCAAGTGGTTGCTAAGTTTGCAAGTGAGTTTAAGAATGATAGTTATGAGATAAAAAACCTGAAAGGAGAGAGAGGAAATACAGCTACAGCTAAGAGAGCAGGAGCTACAGGCCGTTGGATAATGGGCTTGAATCCCTTAACAGGTCAAGTTGAGCACATCATCGAAAGAGGTGTTGTAAATACTGATAAAGTATCAAAAGATGGAGAGATAATCAGAAGTTGGGAGCATCAAACTATTGCAGAACATGATGCAACAACTGATGGTATTCCACATCAATTAAATACAGCAACAGGTACAGTTGAGGTAGCTAACGCTCCTCTGCCTGCATTATAATAATCTGGTCGGATTATGATTGAGAGTGTGTGTCCTAGTGACACCACTTCTCTTTCTTTCTACCACAAAACATTAAATCATGAAGAGTAATCTCAAACATTTCGCAGACGTATTAGTAGTAACACTAGCATACATAGGTATGATAGTAGCACCGTTATTCATTCTATTAAACATACTAAATGTATGTAGTTTTAGTAACGGTTTATTTGACTTAGGTAGTATAATATTAGCAGTAATACTTACACTACTGAGTCGTGTAATAACAAATGAAGCAAGAATAGCTCACAATAGAGGTGAGAGATTCTTGTTCTAACAATATAAACTAAAGACTACGTCAATTATATCCTATATGGACACACTGCTCTGGTCTTTAGATACAAAGTAGGTAAATGCCCTAATCCCAGGCACTACACTCGGTAACAGAGTACTGGGCAAGAAATAAATGAATGTAAGGGCGTTTTTGCCGAATAAAAGCTTTTCATTTATAACAGCCGTGATGACCATTCACTTCTTACTTGTCGTAAACACGAGTGCGAGCGGTTACATTATAGGTTAGGGCCCGAGGACGTTACTAAAGTCAGATAAAGCAGTCCACTGACCGTTGCCCTAACCTTTTTTACACAACGCTTGACCCAGTGAGGTCTTAGGTTTATACCCTTTTATAATCATATCCATTAAGAACGCATTCGAGTCTTAGTGAAGCTATGTTTTATAGTATAAACAGCGTTGTTTCTTATTTCCAACCCTAAAAAGTAGAACCCAGAAGCTGCGCTTAATGTTATCGGTCAAAGGATAACGACTTTAGGATGCGTAAAGCTGGTCCCCTGTGTTTTAACAATAATGTCCAAAGGTATTTTTACTTTTGCGTAGTGTGTGTTAAGATAAAGGAGTTGTTCACACGCTTTTTAGGTTAGGATCTGTATGAGTCAGTAATAGTATTGTAACACGGCCCAAGGGCGGTACGTTATTAACGCTATTACTAGACTTATACTATAAAATAAATGTATAAACTAAAACAATAGATATGAAAGATAATAGTAAATTAAGTGATGTAAGTTGGTTGCGTGTGGTGTTATTTATAGTGGTTTGTGTGCTATTATCATCATGTTCATACAATATTACACCACGACAAGAACAAATAAATTATGAATTAGATAAAGCATACCTAGAGTATAGTTATCAAAGAGATTCATTGATTATAGAATATAATAAAGTATTAATTAATAAAGAATAAAAGATTATGGAAATGTTAGCATTTGTATCAGCCTTTGGCTGTGGAGTAGTTTTAGGTGTTTATATAATGACACAGTTCGAAAAGAGAGCAGAAAGAGTACGTTTACAACAACTATTAGAGCTAGAAGATAATATAACTCAACTTAGAGAGCTAAAAGATATTTATAAGAACAATCAATGTACTTGTAAAGATAAGAAGAAATGAAGTTAGATGTAGATACAACTAAGAATCCTATACAATGGGCGTTAGACATGGCAGGAAAGACTGAAGTTCCTTATGCAGCCCAAGTATTGTACAGCAAAAGAGATGAAATCATTAAACAATGCACATATATTGAAAATCTCTCTAAAGGAAAACAAGAATCGCATGAAAGTCAATTACAAAGACAGACATTAAATGCAATGGCTCGAGAACTAGAGCGTGGAGCTGAAATATTAATCATTGGAATATAAATTATGAACAAAGAAGAAAACTTTAGCCTATATTTTGGCTGGATTGGGATATTTAGTACAATTATTTTTGTACTTTTGTCCAAAATCATTTAAAATATGGCTAAAAAGAAGGAAAATAAGTGGAAGAGCTATGGGGTACCCCTAGCTGAACCAATAACAGGTAACGTAGACTCTGCATTCTTTGATATTGATCTTGCTCCTCAACGTAAAGAGGATGAAACCAAAGAAGAATACAAAGCTCGACGAAAAGAAGGAAATAGAAGAATAAAATTGCATCGAAGGGGTAGAAAAGTTAACTAATTTAGTTATCTTCGCTATCCTTTTGGTAAACCTCAACACTACTTAAAGTACAAATGTATGTATAGGGTAGGCAATGTTGGAATGTGCTTCAAAGAGAGAGTATCATGGTGCTCGAAACAGAATTCTGTTTAAGGTTCGAATCCTTACTACTCTGTACATTACATTTTAATAACACATAAAAAGAAGAACAATGGAAGTATCTAACCAGATTCTCAGCGATATAGTCGTCTTTAATAAATACGCAAAGTATTTACCTGAACAAGGTAGAAGAGAGACATTCGATGAGATTTGTGATCGTTATCAAACTATGATGATTACTAAACATCCTCAGATAGCTGAGGATATAAACAAAGCTATAGATTTAGTTAAAGAGAAGAAAATATTACCTTCGATGAGGGCTATGCAGTTCGCGGGAGCTGCTATAACCAAGTCAGAATCAAGGATTTACAACTGTGCATACTTACCAGTAGATGATTATAGAGCATTCTCTGAAATCATGTTCCTTTTATTAGGCGGAACAGGAGTTGGTTACTCTGTGCAGTATAAACACATAAGAAGGTTACCAGAAATAGTTAAACCTCAGAAGAGCCAAAAATACGTAATTGGTGATTCTATAGAGGGATGGGCTGATTCTGTAAGACATCTAGTTGGCAGCTATTTAGGAATTAGGAAGACAAAACCGGTTTTCGATTTCAGTGACATTAGGCCTAAAGGTTCTAGATTAGTAACCGCAGGTGGTAAAGCACCTGGTCCCGAACCATTAAAAACATGCTTATTTCATTTAGAAACATTATTAAACAGAAAAAACACAGGAACTTCTCTTACTCCCCTGGAGGTGCACGATATGGTATGTTACATAGCAGACGCCGTGCTTGCAGGTGGTATTAGGAGAGCAGCATTGATTTCATTATTCTCTATGGATGATGAAGAAATGCTAACAAGTAAATATGGAAATTGGTGGGAGCTGAACCCTCAACGGGGAAGGGCTAACAACAGTGCAGTAATTCGTAGACACAGAGTCACTAAAGTTGAATTCAATACCTTTTGGAAGAAAGTTAAAGAGTCTAACGCAGGTGAACCAGGTATGTATTTCACTAATAATAGTGATTATGGTACAAATCCGTGTTGTGAAATTGCTCTCAAACCCTTTCAATTTTGTAATCTCACTGAGGTTAATGTTTCAAATATACAAAACCAAAAAGATCTTGATGATCGAGTCTACTACGCAACACTACTGGGTACATTACAGGCGTCGTTTTCTGATTTTCACTATCTTAGGTCTGTATGGAAACAAACAACTGATAATGATGCCTTAATTGGTGTCGGGATGACAGGAATAGGAAGTGGTACAGTTTTGAAGTATGATTTAAACCAAGCAGCGAAAGTTGCAATGGACGCTAATGAATACTATGGTGAACTGTTAGGAGTTAATAAAGCAGCAAGGGTGACTACTATCAAACCTTCTGGTTCTACGAGCTGTGTATTGGGGACATCTTCGGGTATCCACGCGTGGCACAACGACTATTATATTAGGCGTATGCAATGCACTAAAGATGAGGAATTATATAAATACCTGGCCAAGGCTCATCCGGAACTGGTAACTGATATGAAACTGATACCAAACTCTGCAGTGATTGAGATCCCTCAAAAGGCTCCCGCTAATTCCATTTTACGACATAAAGAGACTGCTCTTGACTTATTAGAAAGAATTAAATTATTTAATTTAGACTGGGTAAGACAAGGACATCGAACAGGTGATAATACTAACAATGTATCAGCTACTGTATCCATTAAAGAAGATGAATGGAAAGAGGTAGGTGAATGGATGTGGGCTAACAGAGACACATTTAACGGACTGAGTATATTACCATACGATGGAGGGTCATATACACAAGCACCTTTCGAAAACATTTCAAAAACAAAGTACTATTCAATGATTAATGAGCTGACAGCTATAGATTTACGTAAGATTCATGAAAAAGATGATAATACAACATTAAATCAAGAGCTAGCATGTTCAGGCGGATCATGTGAAATAATTTAAAACCATAACAGATTCTACAGGCATATTGTATAATTTAAATAATAAATAGTTATGGCCAAATTGGTAGTTGTATGTCTTGGGATAGGAATTCTAATATTAATATGGAGTATTTTTACTTCTAATGAATGATTATGGGACATATGAAATGGGTTTCTACTCTAGACAGGAATGATCTCGCGAGAATGAAACATTTAGTAAACAAAGCGAAAGAAGGGGACGAACACCTTTTCTTTCAAGACCGTAGGCATGAGATCTCCTACATAAAAGCTGTTATCCTTCTGTTAGAAAATAAATATTTATCAGAAGAGATGAAGCTTCGATTTAGTAATTAATCTTAAAACAATAGATATGATAAAGTTAATTTGTGCACACAAGCAAATAGATCCTTTATTTGAATGTGTGACTATGGAAGATGCTGTAAATTATCTATCTAAACAGACTGTACTTGGCGTCGATACTGAAACATCAGGCAAATGCTTTACCTCTAAAAAGGTAGTGATGTTTCAGATCGGTACTAAGGACGTTCAATATGTAATAGATACTAGATTTATAGGCATAGAACCTCTTATTCCTATTCTTGAGGACGAAAAGATTGTAAAAATATTTCATAACATTAAGTTTGATTATAAGTTTATCAAAGCTCAATGGGGTGCAGATATTAAGAATCCTTATGATACTATGTTAGCAGAAGGAGTAATACATTGTGGTTTAAACGATGTGGGTTACTCTCTTAATGCGCTAACACAGAAATATTTAGGTAAAGAGTTGAATAAAGAAGTAAGAAATAAATTTGTAGGGCTTGATGGTAACCCTTATACCACTGAACAGATATTGTACGGTGCTGAAGATGTAGAGCATTTACTAGACATCAGACAAAAACAATTATTTCTAATCACTAAACATCAATTACATGAAGTAGTAAGGCTAGAGAACCATGTAGCTCTTGCATTTGCTGACATTGAGTTCAATGGATTATCATTTAACTCAGAAAAATGGCTAGAAATAGCTCATGTGTCAGAAGCAGAAGTAGGAGTAATGGAATTAGATTTAGATAAATTAATCTATGCTTTAAAACTTAACCGGTTTATAAAGAGATCATTTCAAACTGATATGTTTATAGATGCAGCTGAGATTCGTAAAATTGATATTAAATGGTCAAGTCCTACTCAAGTACTAGCAGTATTTAGAGAGTATGGTCTTGATATTGAGAAGGTTAATGCTTTTGAACTCTCTAAACATAAGGGTAAAGCATTGATCACTAAGTACTTAAAGTATAAAGAAGTACAAAAGATTGTTTCAACCTATGGTAAGTCTTTTCTTAAGTATGTAATGAAAGACGGTAAAGTTAGAACTAGCTTCTGGCAAATACTTAACACTGGACGTGTATCAAGTGGTATGAAATCAGATAATAAACCTAATATGCAGAATATACCAGCCAATAATAAATTTAGAAATTGCTTTCACGCAAGAGATGGGTATAAATTGGTATCTGTAGATTATTCTGGGCAAGAATTAGGTATTATAGCAGCAGGATCTCAAGACCCTGTATGGATGAAAGCACGTAAAGAAGAGGCAGATCTTCATAGTATATGTGCTGACATGGTATTTAAAGAAGAGTGGCGTGAAGCTGATGCTGATGAAAAGAAGAAACTTAGAAATGCAATCAAGACTATTAACTTTGGTCTTGCGTATGGTATGAGTAAATTTAAATTAGCAGACACTCTTCAGACAAGTGTCGATGAGGCAGATGCATTAATTAAACAGTACTTTACAGAGTTTCCTAAAATTGGAGGTTTTCTAAAGAACTTGGGTAATTATGGTAAGTATCATGGACATATTCGAACATTTAATCCTTTTAGAAGAATTAGATGGTTTGGAAATTGGAGAAAAGATTTACACCCAAAGAAAGACTTTAAAGAGTTCGGTACTATCGAGCGCGCAAGTAAAAATACACCTATTCAAGGTACTGGAGCTGATATGATTAAATTAGCAATGATTAAAATCAGAAATAAGATAAAAGAATTAGATTATCCAGTATATATGGTAACTCAAGTACATGATGAGATAGGTTGTGAGGTTCCTGAAGACAAAGCTGAAGAATGGGCTATGATTCAAGGCGCTTTAATGCGTGAAGCTGGTATGGTAATCGTTAAAGATTTTCCAATGGGAGTAGATCATACTATAACTAGAGAATGGAGTAAATAAATTATTAATTATGAAAGCAAATGATACAAAAGACCAGATTCAACGTCGCGGGTTGAATAAGTGGTGGGCCTATCCAGTAAGTGGGAGAGGGACATTACAATATGCTACAGGTGTTGGTAAAACACGTTGTGGAGTTCTAGCTGCGGCTCTAACGGTTAAACAAACAGGTATGAATTGCAAAATATTAATTCTTACACCTACTGAAACTATTAGAGACAGAGCTTGGAAAGAAGAGTTTATAAAATGGGGAGAATCAGCTATATTCGACAAGTATGTTGAGTGTATATGTATTCAAACTGCATATAAGTGGGTAGGTCAGATTTATGACCTTGTTATTGCAGATGAGATACATAATTATATAGCTCCTGAATATTTCAATTTCTTTGGTAATAACCAGAGTCATAAAGTATTAGGTCTTTCGGCTTATATAGACCCTGTAAAACTACCTTTGTTAAATGCTGTTGCTCCTATATGTGATAGAGTAACAACACATGAAGCTAGTTCACTAGGACTAATCAGTTCATTTACTTTATACAGTGTACCTTTAGAGCTGACCGGACAAGAAAGAATAGATTATAGAAAAGCAAATCAAAACTTTGCAAGACTATTTCCTATGTTCGATAAAGATTTAAAGATTATGTATAAGTGTATGACTCCAAGTGTATATGAAACTCATCTAAATAGAAAAGGACATATATTAGATGAAGAGAACAAAACCTTTCCGTATCAATGTAATGCGGCTATGACAAACAGAAAGAAACTATTATATAATGCTACTGCGAAGCTAGATGCAGTAAAAAAGTTATGTGATGAACATCCTGAGAGGAAAACCATTATTTTTTCTCAAACTATCGACTTTGCTAACAGAGTTACAGAAGAGTTAGGAGATACATGTGTAAGTTTTCACAGTAAGCTAGGTAAGAAAGCACGTAGTGCTAATTTAGACAAGCTTATTGATAACAGAACTAATGTTACACGTATATCAACTGCTAAAGCTTTGAATGAGGGCGTTAACGTCCCAGACATTTCAATGGCTATTATTGCCAGTGGAACTAGTAAAGTAAAAGATCTTATTCAGAGAATAGGTCGTGTTGTGAGATGGGAGGAAGGTAAGCAGGCGCTAATCTTTCATTTACACATCGAGGGTAGTCAAGAGGAGAAATGGGTTTCTTCTTCTCAGATGGGTCATAGTGTTGAGGTTATAAAACTAGGAGAGTATTTATTATTCCGTAAGGATGCTTAATACTCTCCTTTTTTATAGAAAATATTTGCAGAGTTGTTCACTGCAGAGCGGGGACACAGAAAATTGTGCGCTATAGTGTCCGGGAATGCTGGGTCTCGTGGGGGGTTAGTGGTTTTTCGCTTCACGAGATACATTTCTTTTTATTAACCAATTAAAATTAAAATTATGGCAGAAAATGCAAAAGAATTCTTACACTCAGATGAGTTAAGTGAATGGGATACAGTATTCGACCCAGGAGGAAAACAAGAATACACGGAAGAACAGCTAATCCGTTTCGCAGAGATATGGGCAGATAAACAATTCCAAAATATTATAACCGTTATTGAGGAGGGACTAAACCATAAAGGGTAATGGCATATTTAGTAAGCCCGTGTTGCGGAGAAAATTATGAAGAACTAGAATTTAGAACAGAAGAGCATATGTATAAATGTAATGAGTGTGATGAGACATTTGATGTTCCTGAAGAGAGTTATGAATACGAACAGAAGCGTATAGATGATATAGCTGAAGATCGTATGGAAGAAGAACGGCTAGGATTATGAAAACTATAGCCGAAGCAAAACAACACTTAAGAGATAGCTTTAAAACAGGCACAGTGTGCCCATGCTGTAATAAGTATGTAAAAGCTTATAAACGTAAATTAAACTCAGGTATAGCTAGAGCATTAATTATTATGTATAGGCTAGGAGCACATACTGGTAAATATATACATGTGCAAGATGAATTTGCAAAGCTAAAACTAAGAGCAACAACTATGGATTATGCTTATGCAGAAAAATGGAAACTAATAAATGACGGTGAAGACTTAGGTACTTGGACTCTAACAAATAAAGGTGTTTCTTTTGTTAAGAAACAATCATTGTTACCTGACCATTGTCTAGTATATAATGGTAATGTATATAGCTGGAGTACAGATTTAATATCTATTACAGAAGCTTTAACAGAGTCATTTGATTATGATAAAATGATGGATGTATGAGTTTAGTAAAGAAAGTTAAACGGAAAGCTATGATAATAAGGGCTTCTGGGAGATCTACTGATTTTATTACACCGAGTTTTGGTTATGGTTGTTTATACGACTGTTCCTACTGTTATATGAAACGGCATTTACCTAAAGGAGTAACTATTGCTGTAAATGAGCATGATATATTAACTGCGGTTAATAACCATGCTTTCTTTACACCTGTAGATAAACCTAATCAGACACATGCAGACCATACTACTTATGATATTAGCTGTAATGAAGACTTTGCTCTTCATGCTAAACATCATAATTGGGAAAGAATCTTTGAGTTTTTCAGAGACCATCCTATAGCTATGGGAAGTTTTGCAACTAAATATGTAAACAATAAACTATTAAAATTTAATCCTCTAAATAAAATACGTATTAGATTTAGTTTAATGCCACAACATATGTCTGACTTACACGAACCTAACACTTCTAAAATTATTGATAGAATAAAAGCTATTAATATATTTATAGAAGCTGGGTACGATGTACATGTAAACTTTAGTCCAGTTATATTATATAAGAACTGGAAAGAAGATTATAAAAATTTATTCAATATGCTTAATGAATATGTAGAGCACAAAGATTGCGTCCTCGCGGAAGTTATCTTTTTAACTCATAATGAATCTAAGCATATGAAGAATATGGAGAATCATCCTGAGACTGAGAAGCACCTATGGGTACCTAAATTACAAGAAGTTAAAACTTCACAGTATGGTGGTAAAAACTATAGGTATAAACTTGGCCTTAAGAGAAATTATATTAATCAATTTGTAGCGCTTCACGACAGTGTAATACCGTGGAATACTATCAGATATATATTTTAATTATGGAATATCAAGAAGACTCGTATGAAAAAGCTTTGAGGATATATGGCTCAAGAGCTGAGAAAGAAATACTGTATACTACTACGCAAACTATTGGAAAACATACAGTTACAACATATAGAAAAACTAAAAAAAGTAAGAAAAAGATAGTATACAAACTATGAGTTTCTTATATTTGTTAACCTTTTAAAAAAAATAACATATGGCAAATAAAATCTATAGCTGCACAACATCAACTATGGATAACCTAGAAATCGACAAGAGAGTACCTGAGTATTATAAAGGTAAAAATGGGTATGAAGCTCGTAAAGTGTGTGATAACTTTGACCTTCCTTACCATCTCGCAACAGCCGTTACATACATAATCAGAGCGTATCATAAGCATGATACTCCTGTAGACTGTTTAACTAAGGCTATAGCTCACCTAGAGTTTGAATTAGAAAAATTTAATAACTAAAAATTACCTTAATATGGCAAATTTAATTATCATTTGTGGCAAGTCCGGATCTGGAAAGTCTACAAGTGGAAGAAATCTTGATCCAAAAACCACATTATGGATCAACTGTGACCAAAAAGCATTACCATTTAAAGGTTGGAAGAAAAATTATAGTAAAGAGAATAAAAACTATACTAAAACTTCTAATCTCCAAGATGTAGTAAATACTTTGAAGGTTGTACCAGAGAAAGCGAAACATGTAAAAACTATTGTAATCGATACCGTTAACAGATTAATGACTGATAAAGTAATGGGAGAGAGACACATTAAAGGTTTTGAAAAGTGGAGTAATCTTTCAGGTGGTATTTATGATGTATTTACTGTCATAAATCAAGTTTTACCTGATGATGTTGATGTATTTGTATTAGCGCATTCCGATGAGGGATACAGTGATATGGGTGCTCAGTATCGTAAAGTAATGACGGCTGGAAAACAATTAGATAAAATTGTTTTAGAGTCTATGTCAAGTGTAGTACTGTTTACAACTATTGTATCAGATGGTAAAGGAAAGAATGAATATTTCTTTGAAACTCAAACAGATGGCACATCAACTGCGAAGTCGCCAGTAGATATGTTTTCAGAGTACACTATACCAAATGATATGCAGTTAGTAAAGAAAACTATGCACAAATATTATAATGAATAAAAACGAAGTTTAACCTAAATTAATTAAAAGATGAGTATGTATAACATGAACCAAGAGGTTCAATCAGAAGGTATGTCAACCAAACTATTTGAACTAGGTATTAGTGAAGATAATGAAATGACGAATGTAAGTGTTGAAACAGCTAGTAATGGAAATAAGTTTTTAAAGTTTTCTTTTACGAGCTCTGACGGTGGAAACCTAAGTCATTTAGAATGGCCTATCGATTCAGCTGTTGAAGGTTGGGAAAAGAAATTAACTTCACAGATGAAAAGAGTAAAGCATATTATGACTAAGTTTTTAGCAGAAGACAAATGTATGATTACAGCTAATGATTTTGATGGCTTTTGTAATCAAGTAATTGCTTTGTTAGGTAATTCATATGTAGGAAAGAAATTAAGAGTTAAAACTGTATACAGTTATAATAACTATATCTCTATTCCAAAGTATGTTCCATTCTTAGAAGACATGAGCGTTGAAAAAACTAAATTAAATATTTCTAGTTTTGACAAAATGGAGAAAGATGAAGCGGATAACCCTTCTGCTTTAAATTCTAATGCGTTTAACAGCGCAGCAACGGAGCCTGCAGAATCTGATCTACCTTTCTAGGTAGTTAGGTTTTATAGATAGTGGGGGGCGTAAAACTCCCGATCACGGGTTGCCCCCTCTTATCTATTTACAAATGGTAACGTATAAATTAACCCCCTCATTAACTAAAGAAAATGTTCTAAAAAGAATAGGTGAATATCAAATGTTCAGTTACTATTTAGGATGTGATTTTAAATCAGGTGTGATAATGAAGAGTCCGCTCCGACAAGATGATACACCTAGTTTCTCCATTTTTACTGACCGTAAAGGAACTCTGAGATTTAAAGATTTCGGAACAGGAGACACAGGTGATGTATTCACCTTCATTCAAAGACTATTTGGAAATGATTTTTATTCTTGCTTGATAAGACTAAATGAAGATTTCAAATTAGATTTAATGTATAATAAGAAAAATGAGGTGCATAAACCCTTCGATGGGTTTAAAACAGCTATTAAAGAATTAGCATTCGATGCAAAGAAAAGTATAAATGTAAAAACACAACCGTTTACTTTTGTAGATAGACATTATTGGAAAGGCTATGGTATTACTGAAGCAGTGCTTAAGTATTATAATATCTTTTCTTGTAAATGTGTATTTATAGGAGAGAACGTTGTAGGTTACTATAAAAATAATGACCCTATCTATGGTTATATGTTTTATAAAGACGAAGTATATACTTGGAAAATTTACCGTCCTATGTCACTAACCGGGCATAAATGGATGAGTAATACAAATCGAACTATATTCCAAGGCTGGGATCAATTACCTGAGAGAGGTGATTTGATTATTATAACAAAATCACTAAAAGATGTAATGGTTCTTAGAACTCTTGGATTTATTAGTGCTGCATTGCAGAATGAAATTACTAGTATCAAAGATACTGTAGCCCGAGAGTTATATGAAAGATTTAGTACAGTATATATACTAAATGATTTTGATTTGACTGGTGTTAAGGGTGCTAATAACCTAAAGAAGAAATATGGATTCACTCCTATTTTCTTACAAAGGTTTAGTACTAGACACAATGGGTTTAAAGATATTTCTGATTTTAGAAAAGATCATACTGCTGAAGAAACTAAATTAAAAATAGAAAAATTAATATGGAAATAATAAGAGAAAAGACAGTCGATGAGATTATTGGTGATGTAAAAACTAATAAATTCAAGATCGGCGAAGACTCAATGGGGATAATAATAGACTCGTTGATTAATCTGTATTCTGATCCTATTGGTTCTATTGTGAGAGAAGTAACATCTAATTGCTATGATGCGCACCGTGAGAAAGATCTTAAGATTGCTGGTACTATACCAATGACTGATGAAGATGATTCAAAATGGTTCCATCCAAGTTCTAAGAAACCACAAATAGAATTTCAAGAAGAGAATATCCTTTTAGGTGTAGGTAACGCCTTTCTGTTCCGTGATTTTGGAGTAGGTTTAAGTAAAAAACGAGTAGAAGAAGTTTATACACTCTTTGGTAATTCTACTAAAAGAGATAATAATCATCAAATTGGTGGTTTCGGTATTGGTGCTAAATCACCATTTTCGTACACTGATACTTTTTATATTATATGTAACCATAATGGTAAAACATTTAGTTATATGTTGTATAGAGGTAATGAGGCATTTCATATGGACCTCCTTAAAGAAGGAGTTACAACTGAATTGAATTCTACTCAAGTAATCATACCATTAGATAAAGATGAGTCCTATAGAGATATTAAAAGATTTGTTAAAGCTATTAATAATCAGTTAATGTATTTTGAAGACTTAGAGTTTATTAACCTTGTTGAAGGCACTGGCCGTAACGTAGAACAAGCAAAGATTGATTATGAAGATGATGATTTAATAATAGATCTTTCTCAACAAGATAAATATGAGCTTAAAGAGCTGCATTTAATAGTCGGTAGAGTGCGTTATCCTTTAAACCATTCTATGTTTGAAAATAAGCTTTGGAACAATGAAAATATTCCATGTGGTATTAAGTTTGAAGTAGGCGAATTAGATTTAGTTCCGAGTAGAGAAGCAATTCGATATACAGATAGAACTAAAAAAGCTATAACTACTAAGATTGCTAAAATAAAAAGCATACTTAAAATGGAATGTGAGGCTGAGTTAGCTGATACTGATAATATGATAACTTGGCTAACGCAAGCTAGCGCTTTAAAAGAGAATTCTAATAGGTGGAGAAAATCATATGAAACTATATTTAGTGTTAAATCTTATTTAGCAATGCTTACGGATAATAACCTAATATGTAATTTACATGACCAAAAGTTATCAGGTTCTTTATTGGATGATAATTATAGAGATGATAAACTATTTGCTGGATTCAGTGTAATGAAAGTTAGAAGAGAAAGTAATTCAAACTATATAGGAGGTTATAGGTTAACTAAAACAAAACCTCGCTTATCAGATTTGATTACCCTCCCAATATTCTTTCAGCAACAGATAGATCTTGAAGATATTTTATCTAAAGAGAAACGTAAAGTATTTACTAAAAGTAAAGATTTCTTTATATTAACTGATAAGGTGAAAACAATGGGATATGAAGGCTTTATTCAAATAAGAAGAGAGCATAATATAACTGCTAAATCCTTAGAAAGAGAAAATAATTTGTTTAGTTCGGCTGACCCCCGTACTCTAGATGTTATGCAAGAAGATTTTGCAGCTATGAGTGTATTATTTTCTAAAATAAAGTTAATAGATTATGATGGAGTGCAAGTTACCAAGGATTATGATGAACAAACTATAGGTACGTTCGAAAGTGAAGCAGAGAAACGTAAACGATTAGGTAAAGCTTTTATGAGAAGAGGTTATGTAAAAGATATTAGTACTTGGGACGTTGATAAGATGATACAATTTTCAAATAGTGAGTATTTTATTGCAGACTTAGTAGCTTATAGAGATGCTGGTGGTATAGTTATATATGGATATTCTGAACACCAAAGTCTGTTAAAACAAGTAGTAGGTGTTTGCGCTGAAGGACGTTTCTTGCGTAAAAGCTATTATAATACTGTTGAGCTTGATGTAGCAGACAATCCTGTAGTCATACTAAAAGTAGCAGCAACGCTAGGTAAAAGTATGGAGGAAGCTAATTTTATACACATTAATGACTTATTTACTATGAAACATAATCTTTTAAAAAACTGGAATACAGCCAGAAAAACCAAAAACAAAACTGATGAACTGTGTTTTTATTCTATGTTTGAAAAGTTAAACTCGGATTTATATTATAAATGGAAAGCTCTTAAAGAGAATCATGAACAAACTTATAGAGACCATGAGTTTATAACAAAAAGTGGTGCTTTACATTTAGAAAAGATGTGTGATGATAATGATTGTATAAATCATATGATGTTATCTAATCTAAGAGAACTTGATAAGTATGCTGAAGGTTTAGATCTTCTAAGACATCTTGAGTTCTCACTATTAAGTCTTGAAAGCAAATCAACTATTCCTTCTAAAGAAGTATTTTTAGCTATTAGAGAATATCTTAGATTTAAGAATAAAAAAGTAATAAAATTCAGAAAACAACCAAAAAAAGTGGAGAAAGACTCCATGAATACCAATTAAATTAATAAATTTGTAAATGATAAATTCCTATTTAGTCTGTAAAATCGGTAAAGATGATGTTCAAGTCATTATTGATGGACTACCAAAAAGTATCTCAAAACAATTTAAAGAAGCTGACCAAGTTATAGCACTTGCTCGTAATTATAACGCTTCAAGAGATCAAGAAGAACGTAACGCTATACTGGAGAAAGTGAAAACCTTACTTACTCCTGCAAATCGCATTCAGCACGCAACTGATGGCCGTTTTGAGTTTGATGGTGGAAATAAAATGTATCTTAAAGGTACAACGGATCCTATTCCGAATTTCCTAGCTAAAAAACTTATGCAATGGTTAGAAGAAAAAGTGCCGTTAGACGGTTTGATAAATTTCTGGAAGCACCTGTTACTAAATCCTGATAAAGCTGTTAGAAAGCAGCTATATGGGTTTTTAGAGCATAATGGGCACCCTATCACAGATAAAGGTTATTTCTTAGCTTATAAAGCTTGTAAAGTTAAAACGACTTATGATACTGACACCGGTGAGGAGAAGGTTCAGTTTAAGTACAATAGCGATACAGGTGAACAAGAGTCGAAATATACACAGTCACTAACTTTTGCTCCATATCATAGTGGTGCGCACGGGATGGTAATCAAGTGCGGAACACCTATAACTATGCCGAGAGAAGATTGTGATTCAGATCCTGATACTACTTGCTCCGCTGGCCTCCATGTAGGGTCAATGGAATATGTATCAGATTTTGGATACAGTGAAGGTGTAATCCTAGAAGTTCTTGTAAGTCCTCGAAATGTTGTAGCAGTTCCGACTGACTACAATAATACGAAGATGAGAACATGTGAATATTTTCCTATTGCTATAAACAATGGTGAAAATGAAAACATATTCTTAGAGTCTGACTATACTGCATTTGATAACCCTCAGATGAAGAAAGATTTACGAGAATACGAGAATGCTAAAAGACAACAAATCAATGAATTAGAAACTGAGCTTGCTCAAAACTCTGAAATTGCTGAAAGTCTAATAGCTTAATTATAAACAGTAAGCGTGGGCCCACTAATAGGTTTCCTCCATTTGTACCTATGGGCCCACTCCTTACACTGAATTAAATTTATGGCAAACGAGCTTAAGATAGAAATACCGGGATTTATTACTCACATTGCAAAAAGCAAAACCAAATGGGTAAAAATAAACGGACAAAGGCTCTACACCGGAATGAACCACCACCTTCGTGCACTTATTATTAGAAGAATGCATGATTACATTAAGCAATGGATTCCAAACGGTCTAGATATTAGAAAAATGGGACCTCTAAGAATAAAATTAGAGTTACATACCGTAATAAACCATGGAGACATTAGAATGTATAGGGGAGACTTGAGATGGCGTCCACCAAAGAAAGACTACACACCTAAATGGGATGTAGATAATCTATGGATATGGATAAAAGCTTTTCAAGATACTATTGTTGAGATGGGACTGATAGACGATGATAATTGTGCTACTATCCCACAAACAGGAGAAATTGAGTTTATACCAGTAGAAACATTAAATGAAAGAAAATTAGTATTCAAAATAACAAAATATAAAAAAAATGAAAATTGACCATGTAAGTCATTCATCATTAAGCGCTTTAAAAGTTTCACCCCTTTATTTCCAAAAGTATATAGGCAGAGAATTAGAAGATGATAAAAAATCATATAATCTAGGATCTGCTATTCACTGTTATATATTAGAACAAGAAAAGTTCCACTCCAGGTACAGTGTAAGTAATGTACCTGTTGTAGGAGGAATGATGGGAAAATTTATAGAAGCCTTAATAAAGAATGAGAAATTTCTTGTAGAATCTGTATATGATTCTACTGAAGATACGCCTGCAGAGCTTGTAATAAAAAGTATAGATGAACTATATGAACAATGTTACACAATATCAGGTTTTAAAATTCCTATGGCAACTGTGATAAATAAACTAGAAACTGCTGAAAATAAGCAGTATTTAGATTTTCTTAGACAATCAGAGGATAAAACTATACTATCTCAAGAAGATATGGGGATAGTTTTAAACTGCTCAGAAGCAGTAAAAGCACATAGCATCGCTTCACACATATTAAATACATCAGATCTTTCAGGCGCAGAGCCTGAGAAGGAACTTCTTTGGAAACACAAAGATTTTAAAATTAAATCTATTATTGATAACTTAATACTAAACAAAGACCGTAAATTAGTTACTATCGTAGACTTAAAAACTACTGCTAAATCTGTTTATGGATTCTCACGTGCTTATAGCTCGTATGGATACTATAGACAAATTGCTATTTATAAACTAGCTGTGCTAGATTATTTAAAAAGCTTGGGTGAAGACCCTATGGAGTATGATATTAAGTCATATATTGTAGCTGTTCAAACTACGGGATTGTTCGAGTGTGTGGTATATGAGCCAGATAGTCTGGACTTATCTGTGGCCGTCGATGAATTCGAAAGTCTTCTTGCAAGACTTCAATGGCACCAGGACCACAACCATTGGGATTACCCGATGGAGTATTATAAGAATAATGGTGTAATTAAAATTAAATTAAGTGATGAATCTATATCAAGAATTAAAGAAAATTAAGAGTATAGTTAAAACAACTCAAACTATGGAGTTTATGATGCCTTTAACAGGGTATTCAAAAGAAGATTTGTCTCCTTATATAATAAATGCATATCTCGGTGATGTGTCTTTTATAGATAAGTTGGGCACTTCTCCTGATATATATATTTTACTAAGGTTTAGTAAACATATATCATTTTATACCCTAGAAAAGCAAATGAAGGATAATAAATGTTTCAAAAAATCTTATCCATTATTAAGAGGGACGTATATTATGTATGTTTATACTCTAAATAAAAAATTCATAAGTGATTTTGATAGTTTCCTTGTTGGGAAATACTCTACATTTTCAAACCTAGCAAAAACAATGATACTTAAAGATCGTTCTAGCGACAGTCCCATGAAGTCTGTCTTAGAAAAATCTGAGTCTCTGCGGGACTACTGGGAAAATCGATTAGATGAAATGTTACCTGAGAATTCAGAAGTGTGGTCTGCTATAGACTACAACCAAGAACTCTTTGCGTTACAAGAATTCAAAGAAGTTATAGGATATGTTGACTTACCAGCTAGCTTAATGCGTTAGCTGGTAGGTCCTTACCTATAAATCTTCATTTTCAACTCCTAGTCGATAAGTAAACTTTCCCTTTTTTGCGGCACGGGACTTCATGTTTTTAACTCTTTTCTCTTGTAAGCTCTTAAGAATTGCACATTTTTCGTATTCTTCTCTATCCGGGTGTTTAAAGTAATCAATTAAAACATCAAAAACTGATAATGCATCATAATCTGTTAGCAACCAAAACAACTGGTCAGGAAATACTTCAAAATCATAATCATTTATAATGAGTTTATAAGTATTATTCATAGAATGATATTTTATTGTCTCTTCCTCTCTTGAAGAAAGGAATTCTACATCTGAGTCTTCAGGGTCATAAAAAAAATTTTCTAAATCATCGCTCATTTATTTATATTTTAGTTAAACTACAATTATTGTAAATCAAAGAACTTAAGTTTATCTTTAGGGTCACTAAAAAACTCTTTTCCAATAAGTACGTTTCTCCAGTACTTCCCTAGTTTAGCATCTCCTTTTTCAAACTTACCTGATTTTCTTTTGTATCTTTCAAAATCTCCTCCTGTTAATATAGAAGTCATATCAGATACTAATTGAGCACCTAATTTACCATAAGCTTCAATACTTGTTAAATTCGCAGCTGGTGTTCTTAAAATCTCATAGAAAGAACTTCCTAATGGGTTATAGAATAAAAACTCTGATTGCACACGTTTTACATTATAAAGCATTTGATTTTGAAATGCATTTCTTGGTTCATCATCATCTCCTTCAAATAATCCTCCAAGCACAAATAAAACTACTAGTCCTATCGATTCTCCAAGAGATCTACGAAGATTAGCCTGTTGATGGCTGCTAAGTTCTTTATACCTGGCAGGAGAAGTTAAGAATTGTAGTTTAAACAAATCTTGTCTTACTCTCTCAAAAAATCTTATTGTAGTAATATAGTTTCCTTCTACCTCAGTTTGCAAACGTTCATTAAAATCTAACTTCTTAAGGTCAGATTCTTTGTCATAGAACAGTTTCTCTATACCTTGGAATCTACGTAAGTATCCAGGTCTAGCCCATTTACGGAATTGCATAGCCCATCTACCTGCAGTGTACTGCTGTAAAGCACTTTTATCTTTCTCATTATAAATACCATGAATCCTCTGGTATACAGCATGCATCTTTTCAGTAAATTCAGCACGCTGTACCTGGCCAAACTGAGCCTCTACTTCAGGATCTAGCTCTAACCGGCCGTTTACTACTGTATATGCATCATATAAATTAACTTCTCCTTTAGATGTTTGGAATTTTGTATTAAGCATAAGCGCTAAACCCATTTGAGTTTGTATCATATGCTCACCACTACTCATTAAGAAATAAAGAGCTCCTGTATTCCCTCTCAAGGCCATCTGTCTATTACCCATAGGATTTCCATACTCATCGAATTCCTGTAGTACATCAAAGTATTCATTTAGTAAACCAATTTTGGATTCAGGAGCTCTTGCTAATAAGTCCTGGGTCATACCTATCATACCTGCTGTATATAAAGATTTAGCTTTAGTATAATTTTTTAAACTGTAGTGCTCATTAGCAAATCCCTCTATAGCATTCATAAAAGATCCAAATGTTACGTTTGATAAAGCAGCATGTTTATTCATTGCTAAAACTCTTAAACTTCCATATTGTAATAGTGCATCCCATATCTGGTCTGAATTAATTGTTTTCCCTCCTATATTTACTGAAGCACCTTTCTTTTTACGCTTACCATATACCTGCGCTTGGAAAGCATCTTTTAGCCTGTTAAAACTATTAGAATCCATACCTTGCATAGTCTGAGGCTTGTTTGTAACAGGATCTATCTGAGGCATACCAGCTACACGTTTCATAACCTCTCTGTTTTTAACTGTTTCTAGTGTCCCTTCAAGCTCTGGCATAATTTCATTCATATGGTAATAATTTGTAGCCATTGTATAAAATCTCTGTAAACCTGCTCCTAAATCATAGGCCACATCTTCAGGACTTAGTTGTCCATCTTCGTTTCCTATAGTTCTTACATAGTGCACTGGTACATAATCTAGTGGGTTTCCACTTTCATCTGTATATTCTCCATAAGAAACATTATCAACTTGTCTTACCATCATTTCAGATATAGACTCTTTAACTGCATCATAACTTCTAGTAATTATACCTCCTTCTTTTTCCATTATTCTTTCTCCAGCTGAAGCTCTTAATGAAGGTAGTTGTAACTTTTTCTGCTGATTTTTAGGTAATAAAGATTGAGCGTAAAGATAATTCTCTTTATAGAATTCAAAAAACTGCTTTCTAGGGTCATCTTTACTCATTTCAGTTATTGCTTTATACTTTGGACTCAGATAATCATTTGGATTATGCTCTGCATAAAATGCATTCCAGTTTAGTGCGTCTAGATGAGTATTATCTTGTATAAATTTATCTTGAAGCATTCTAAACTCTGGTGTATGTGGATTAACCAGAGCTCCTGTAAGTTTTCCTTCTTTAGTAGTCTCTAACATAAAATCATATACTTCTCGACTTGAGAATAGACTAATACCTTGTGAATGTTGGTATTTTTCTAAAGCTTTCATTACTTTCATAAGGCCTACTGTAGTCTTAGTCCCATACTTTAAGTCAGTAGTAGCTTCTCTAACTTTAATTCTTTGTAAAGAAATAATTTTACTTACCATAGCCAGTGTAGTATCTGTAGAATCTCCTAAGCCATCCATCCATCTAGAAGCAAATGAGGTATCAGTAGAAGCTAGTGTTAACTGCTTTTCCAACTCTTCAACACTCATATCTGGATTCTTAGATAGTTTCCCTAGTGTCTCGGCGACCATAGGTCTTATTAAAGCAGCATGCTCACTTTTTACAAGTTCTCTTTTTGCTATAGCTGGTTGAGCATATTTTTCTAATAAATTTTTATACCCACTGTTTGAAAGAATTGGAGCCATTAAAGTTATATCATCTAATATATCATAAACTGATACAAAATCTAAAATCTGTCCAAGGTTCTTTGGGTTTAAAGATCCAGATTGTTGTAAACTCTTTAACTTCTTATAAGCACTATTAATATCCCTAACAGCTCGTTTAGTGTATAGTATCAATCCTTCTTTTTCTGTAAGCTCTTCAAGTTCTTGATGTAATGTTTCTATAGCTGAAAGATATTCTGTTTTACCGGTTGATTTTTTATATTTAATTATCTTCTTAGCTATTTGATCTTTAGATTTTTCAAATATTGCTAATAACTTATCTGAGTCTTTCTGTTGCGTTGCGCCAGCTTCATCAGTTTCAGGTGATACGTAACTAATCATCTGTTTTAAAAGTTTAGGCTTTATAGGCTCAAGATTATTTAATTTGTTAAGTACTTGTAGACCTCCTTCTGCAAATGCTACTTTTGAGAATGTAATATTTCCTTGAGCATCAACACTTACATCAGCTTCTAGAGGTAATATATTAAGTTGGTCTATTATAATCCCCTTATCCTCTATCATATTTTTATACATAGAAAGCTGTAAACGGTACTTATTAAATATAGTATTAGTTATACCTGATAACACACCTTTAAAGTTAGGTAATTTTTGTTCTATAGTAGCAAACTTCCCTCTAGCTTTAGTTTTTAAATCCCATATTATTTTTCTACCATCTGAGGTAAGTTCAATAATATCTGCTGTACCAGCTAAGAGATCTGATTTATCTGCTATTAAAACCTCTGAATACAATTTGCTACCGGCTTCTTCTCTACCTTTAACCCACTCACGTAATTGTGGTATAGCACTTTTAAAGGCTGTTTGTTGATTTTCTGGTACACTATTTAGTAATTCACTTAAATCTCTCTTTTCTATTATACCTTGCATTAAGTTATGCAGGCCTGTACCCATGTCATCTCTTAAGAAATCCCATAAGTTCTGTACTTTATCCGCAGTATCAAATGGGTCTCCCTCCCTCTTATTTTTCATAGCTACTTTCTCAGCCATTTCTTGCTGTTCAAACGGATCTTGAAATATTTCCATTAAGTTGCTTACTCGGTTTAGCTTCACACCGTCCTGCATATAATAATTATTAGTAGCTGTAGGAGCAACAATCTGCTTACTCTCTGCTATCAACTCGTTCAAAGCTTGTTCCTGAGTAAAAGTTTTTAGATATGGAATCTTTGATGATGCATATCTACCTATACGTCTAAACATACTAGTAGCTTTATCTCCCATATTAACTACATTTCCATCAGCATCCCTGAATTCAATTTTAGAATTTTGTAAAGCATAGTATTTATGTACTCCTATATTTTCTAAGCTTAAGCCTCCAGGATTAACATTATCTATAATAGCTGTTGCTGCGGGCCCTAAAACATCATACAACTCACTGTTTAAATCATTTAAAGATTCTTTTATACCAACTCTATTAAAGAAACGTTTAATAGAATCCCAAACTTTTCTTAAGGTTCCCATTAAACCTGCGCCGTAGTCTTCCTTAGCAACTTCGTTTGTATAAGCTCCTACAATATATTTACCTAATATCTTTCCAGCAGCTTCTTTCTGGAAATCTAACTCGCTAGTATATATATCTTTATACTCCATTAGAACATCTTGGTAAGTTTGTGTTGCTGTTACTAAATTTAATAACCTCTGCATTGGGGCATTATCCATCATCTCAATATAAAAGTGACCTGCTTCTTCAGGTAAAGTATATCTATCTCTTTGAGTGTCTACAGTAACTACTTTATTTATCATATCTGCTACACCTACAGCATCTACACCTAACTTCTGTTTAAGATTGTTTACTTTCTCTACAGGTATATTAAAGTTTTCCATCAACCAAGTCTCTATCTTAAGATCTAAAGAATTAAGAACAGCTGTTTTTACATTAGGAGTTAATCTAGGCATTAACCCACCATTTGTTTCACTAGTTGTTGACTCATCTACAATATCAGTAATAGTTCTTCCTGACGAAGGTGTAACTGGTTCTGGATTTATTACAGTGTTACTCGGGTCCATACTTTCTACTTCTATATTATCAGCTTGCATCTCTACATGTCTAAACCTTGTCCCTAAAGCAGATATTTCTTGGTATACAGCTCCATTATTTACACTGCGTATATATTTAAAGATTCTAAATTTATTCTGTAGATCACCTTCCATAAAAGATTTAAAATATCCTACATACTGTTGTACTCCCGGTTCTAAACTATTAACCATAAGCTGTGGCGCTGTATTTTTATGTAAAAAGTATTGATTTTTACCAAGGCCTAAAGATTTTCTCAGTGCTTCTCCTGTATCTACTTTCTGGGAATCTATATTCATCAAAAGTCCCGGTTCAGTAGACATATTTCTTATAATCTGTTCTACTGCATTATCATCAAAGTAATTTTCATACCCCATACTACGAGCTTCTTTCCTAAAGTATTCAGTTAAGCCAGAAGACTGCCAGTAAGATATTGGTATTAAGTCTACAAATGAATTTGGAGTTAGCATAAACCCTGATGTAAGCACAGAATATTTAACTAAGTTTTCTGCTAAGACTCTTACTTCATCTCTAGGGTCTTGTAAAAGCTCAGACCAACGATCTGTTATTAGGTTTAACTGCGCTGTACCAAGTCTTGTAGTATTATTAAAAGCTATAGTTTGTAAAACATTATCTACACTCACATTACTTTCATGGCCATATAACATACCTAAAAATGGATCATTTGTTAAACCGTATTGTTCTTTTATTCTAGTTAAAGCCTTAAGCAATGAACTTTCTGCAGTAAATAAGTATTTTTGTACTACTTCATTCTTTTCATATATCATTGAACCAAATGGAGATTGTTTCTTAGTAAATGAAAAGTATAGTGCCATTCCATTTATCACATCTGTTAACTCAGGTGTTAATACACCATCTCTTTGTCCTGTAATATTTGCTATTCTCTTCTTTAGCTCAAGGAATCCCGGAACATTATAAGGAATAAAGTTTGATGTGTACTCTACAGCTGCATCTAATCCATATTCTCTAAATGCTTCTAGCCTAGATGTAGAATTCTCAATGTTTAATGTTGATGTATTTTCACTAAGAGAATTAACTGCATTGTTGTAACGTTCAAAATAGCTTAAACGGCTTGTATTTTTTAGAGTCTCAGGGCTTACAGCCATATTGAATTTACTTAAGTCTCTTCCTACTTTGTTATAAAGTAAGAAATCAGAAAGTATTTGTGTTTGCTCTATCGCACTTTCTTTTGCAGTGTAATCAGCTACAAGAGATTCGCCTAAAGAATTTGCAGTTGGTGTAAACATAACTTCATTTCTATAATGCATGCTATCAAACTCCAACGCCGTTCCCATCCTGCTTACTAAATCTTTAGCGATAGTAATATCTTGTATTTCTGGACCTGATATGTCTCGTATTCTAAAAAAGTCCCTTAAAACTGGTTGATTAATAAAATCTAATGTAGCTGAGTTATTAAATCCTGCCCTGTTTAGTAGGGCCACAACACCACTGTTGTAAACACTAACACCTACTCTACCTATTCTCTGGTACTTAGCATTATCAAGAGACTCATTTTGGTCCTCTGATAAGTAAGTAGAAATATACTGACCATCAAAACCAAGTATATTACTTAAGGTCGTATGATATTTTTTACCAGCAGCTGCTATATTAATTGAGTATCCCTCTTTAATAGAAAGACCCATCTGTTGCGCCATAGCATGACCAGTAGCTTGTAGAGAGAAAAGACCTATTAGTCTTCCACCTTCTTTGTTAATTTTTTCTAAATATAAATCTGCAGCAAATGAATTAATATTCATTCCGGACATGTCTTCTATAAATCCTAATTGCTCATACTGTGCTAGTTTTTTGCTATATGTAGGAGAATCTAGAGGATCTAATATCTCTTTAACATGGTCCTTAGAAGTAAGTATTGTATTACCTATATCAAATATTGCATTACTAATAGCTTCATCAGATAATCCTTCAAATGACTTACTCTCTTTGTATCTTTCTAGGCTAAATGCAGATATTTTAGTGTTATCTTTAGATAATTCCGGGAACATTAAATACATCTTGTCTACATCAAAGTCAGAACCCATAATAGTAGTAATCTCTGCTGGAAATAATATTATACCACCCATATTTTCTGGTAATACTCTAGTTATTCTAAGTGATAACATTGAATTCTTACCTTGAGTTGGTATTCTATACCCTATCAAGTCGTATACATCTGAGTTTTCTAGTATATCTCCGGGCTTAAGGCCTAATTTAACTGCTATTTCATAAGGTAAAGCTACTTCAGCATAGATACCACCCTTCTCATGTTTCTTTATTTCTAATGTCTTGTCAGTATTAAATCCAAATTCAGCTACCTGAACTGCACTCATACCATTAAAACGTTGTTTCAAGATTCTATTCTTAAATAGAGATAGTAATATACTTTCAAATCTTTTTGCAAACGGTGGGAATGCTAAAGGCGCTGCAAATCCATACGCATTTATATCATTTACTAACTCTTCTATATTTAAAGCTAAGTAATAGTTATCAGGTAAAGACCTACTGTCTAGACTTTCTATGATAACATCTCGTGTTTTCTGTAAAAATTTTAATTCTTCTTTAGCAAACTGCTCTTCACCTATTTCAACTCTATTATCTAAAGCATCATTATAATCATTGATACCTAACTCTGCTACTAATTTATCATGAGACCTTTTGATACGTTCTGCATAAAGATCGTTATAAAGGTCTTTCATATCCTTACCGTCTATACTAGAATTAAAAACATTGTATTTCGTATTGTCTAATATATTTAGTAAAAGTAATTTAGCTTTCTGTGTACCGTCTAATGTAGTACCAACTTTTGTTTTAATTACTTGTGGACTTCTTAGGTGTTGTGATAATAATGTATTAACTTTGATAGTATTTAAGTCCTCTGTATAATCAAAGACTCCACTAGATCCAATTTTTAAAGCTGATATAAAATTAACCATATCAATAGGATTACTTTTGTTCTCCATACGGATACGTAATTCATTCAATGTAATTTTATTCTCTGCCGGTGTTTCTTTATATAGCTCTGTAAATTCTCTAAGCAATGGGATAGTTGAGTGTTTTATTTGTTCCCATGTAATGCTTTCGTTACCTTGAGAATCAATAGTAACTCGTTCTCCATAGTAATAAGTCTTCCTAGGATCTAGTAACAGCTCACGGCTAGCTCTATCACCCATTAAACCTTTAGACCAATACTTTTTATAAGCTTCGTCATGTTCTTCTAACCAGCTGCCATCAGACTCCATTTCTTTTTTATGGAATTCTAATGTAGTAAACCCTTGCGCATCTGTTGCGTTTATCTTTCTATAAGCGTTTGCTATTCTCTTAGTATCTTTTGGTGTAACTCCAACATCAGTTAATAGGTTAGTTATATATTCCTGACTGTCTTTAAAAATATCATTTAAAATAGCATGTGTGAATGTATTAGGTAAACCATATTGTTTTTCTTCATTCCACACTGCATCAGTTCCTGGAGTAACAGACTGGTAAGCTCTTTTACCGGCATCAATAATAGGATTACCTGTTGAATCTGTTTTATAGTAAGCTAAATCAGGACCAAAAGTTGTGTTAATATAAGGTTTATATACTAAATCATTAACTGCAAACTCTACAAGAGCTGGTGTTATATCTCCCTGAAGTACTTTCCCATCAATAATAGACGTCGGTAAGCTTACATTTCCATATCCATTAGTTGTTTTCTTGATAACACCGGAAGACTCTAATGCTGTAAGTGTAGCAGTTAAATTATCTTTTACATATCTAGTAAGAGCATCTCCTATTGCAATCCTCTGGGATTCAATAGTGGACATAGAACTTAGATTCTCAAACACTTGATTTAGTTTACCCGATGGATTAATAAAGTTATACTGAGGAGAATTCAATAATGGGAATGCTACAAACCTTAATCCGTTACCCTGATTATCTCCTTTTTTATTTTGATAATGTACATTTTGTACCTGCTCATCTACTGGAATAGGGTTATTACCAAATAATTGCTTGTTCGTTCTTGCTATTCTAGCTAGTTCTCCGTATACTGCAGGTTCTAATAGCTTAACAGCAGTATTAACCCATCCAGTGTATGATCTATCATTCCCGGATTTCCATAATCTACTGCTAAACCTTCCATCTGGAGAGATTTTAGGTAGTTGTATGTATTTAGATTGAGATTTATCTCCTTTTGTACCTGTATTAAAGTGGCCAAATGCTAATCCACTGTTGAAATACATAGCTACTCTTGTTTGAGCAGATAATTCTTGACTCATATTATCATATACTGTAGCTCTTCCTCCATAAGCATCTTCTTTTATAGCATCAAATGTACTTAAACGGAAATTAAGACGCATTTCAGGATTCGTTGATAACATATCTAGAATTAAATGTCTCATTCCTGGTGCAGGGCTATAAAACTTATCTCTAAATCTATCTTGTATAACTTGTTCAGACGTTTCATCAGATCTTAATTGTAATGTTATCTTAGAATCATATGTATTAAGATTAATTGCGTAGATAGGTTTCTTATTAGCGCCTAAGAATGATCCAGTGTAATGGTCTATAGAAAATTTAGCTGATAATGAAGCAATACGTCTCAACGAAGATGTTTCACTACCAGGTAAGTATGGGCTTGAAGGAATCTTTTTTTGTAATCCTTTTAAAATATATTCAAAAGACCGTGAACCAACCATATAACTATGAAGATCTTCTATCTGCATAGTGTCATCTTCAAATAAAGCTTTATAAGCATTATCACCTAGCTTCATACCTGCATAATCTAAAGTGCTTTTAAACGCTCTTAAGTATTTTCCTTTATCATTAAGCCTAGATAATCTTTGTGTTTCTTGGTATAACTCAGCAAGTTTAGTAACAGCTTCCGTGTTTATTAAATCTGTTGTTCCTGTAGCCGGGAGGAATAACTCTGTATTAGTTCTACCATCAACCCATTTAGTAATAACTTGTTTTGTTAAATCATTTCTATTTGTTCTTATAACTTTACCAACTCCATCCTGTATAACTAAAGTTAAGAATTCAATATTTTGTTTATTAAAGTGAGATGCAAACTTATTCTGCTGCTGCTTAGTCGCTTTAGTATAAACCTCTACTACTTCTTTTATTAAAGGATGAGCTCCAGTTTCTGCTAATGTACTTAATTTTTCTACTACATTACCACTTGCTGTATTAGCAAGGGCTACAGATAGATAAGAGTATACTTCATCAAATGGATGGAACATATAGTTTCCAAATACATTTCCTTTTTTGGTAGTAGGTATAAAACTTAATAAAATTTTAACATCTCTTGATAAAGTTTCTTTTATAGGAGTATTGTAAAAATTAACATTGTGTATATGCTGTTGCGTTTCTGACTCTACTACTTCTGGATCTGTGATTACTACTTCTTCGCTTCCAATTTCTTCTACAACCTCTTCAGCTTTATTAAAATCTATACTTCCGTTTTGTTTTATTTTGTACTTAATTCCGAGGTTTTCTAATCCTTTTGTAGCTAGAGTAATAAACCCTGGACTTACTATATTGCCATACTGATCAGGTTTATCATACCATATAGAAGGCTCAGAAACTATAGAGTATGTGTTTCCTAATATTCTAAGGTTCTCACTCTTTGTTTCTAATTCTTTTATTTCTATAGCTTTTCTTGCAATATCTTGTCGAACTGCTTCATACGTATTCTTAATTACTTTTCCTTTAACTAATTCATTTGTCCAGTTATCGCCGTAGTTTGCCTTAAGTATTTCTACAAGTTTAAAGTTTATGCCTCCTATAATTTCTTGTACTTGAGGTGTAGTGAATCCTTTCTTCTCTCTTAGCTGGGGTACTTGAGCTTGTGATAAAGCTTCTGCTTCTTCTTTAGTATACTTAGTAAACTCTCTAGTGTTAAGATCTCTGAATAAGCGTTGGATTTCGTTCTTCATCCCCATCATATTCTTTATGTAATACATTAACTCTTTAAAGAATTTTTTTAGTTTAGCTCCTAGACCTTTTGCATTTTCATTTAGTTTAAACTTCATGAACTCATTTGCTAAACGAGTTTGTATAGCATCTTCACCAGATTCGTTAAAGCTTTGTATAACTTCTAATTCTATAGCTGACTTCTCTTCTGGAAGTAAATGTAAATCATAGATACGTCTGAAAGCTTCCCAATATAAAGTACCTTCTTGAGCTTCTTTAGCTATAGTAACCATTCCTTTATGGTAATATCCATATGCTTGTCTACCGTCTTTTAAAGTCATGTACTTTAACCTATCCATAACAGTAAGTCCTTCTTGTCCAAATCTAGATAAGAACCATTGTTCCTCTGTTTCCGTTATTAAAGCTGTATTACCTTCAAGATTTTCATACTCTCTCAGTTTAAATTGGTCATCTATCTTATTTGGATCTATCTCTTCTATTGTTCCATCTGAAACCTCACTACTTTGTTGTGTTGAGTCTTGCTGAGCTATTGCTAAATCTACAACAGCCTGCCCTACAGGAGAAGTAACTCCTCCCTCTAAAACTTTTCCTGTTTTTAAATTTGTTATTGTTCCACTACCAACATTAAAATTAACTGAATATTTAGTGCCTTTGTAAGTTACAGTTTCAACTGGATCTATCTCTACAATAACCTGTTCACCTGCAGTACCCTTTACATAAGTTTCTGCTGTAAGAGGAGTGGTTACTGTCATTGTACCTGCAGTAGTAGTAGGAACCGGTCCAGTCATTAATACATCTAATTCAGTTTCTGGTATAACCATACCTTCTACTTCTACTGCACCAACAAAAGATGGAACTTCTGCTTGTGACGCTTTCGTAAGTTTAGCAGGCACGTCAACATAGATACCTGCATGATGGAACTGCTGTTCACCTTGTCCTGGTAGATCTGTAGTTATAATTCCTTCTGTAGATAAATAGTCTAAATAATTTGTATAAGCCTCTTGTCTTATAGGACTAAAGTAAGAGTCCTTAGTATTAATTTTATTCTTTTCTACATGATAAACCTTAGAAGCTAAGTGTTCTTCTATTGCAAGTTTTAACTCTCCAGGTTTTAGGTTTAATGTACTACTACTCAGTAATGAGTTATTCTGTGTTGCGTTACCCGCAGTTCCTATAATAGGACCCATCCCAGATACTAGGTTACCTTCCATATCATACTCTTTAAAAAAGAATTCTCTATTTTCTAAAGCATTTAATAAATTATTTCTTTTAAACTTCTCACTTCCTTCCATATTATACTGAATCCCAATTACTTTATTTTGAAATGGAATCTTTATTACAAAATTATCCATTGCTAGAATCTTAGACATCTTCCCTCCTAACTTGAACTGATCATCTTTTCGTAGGCCTAATGGTATATGAACTATTTGATTTACAATAGACTGCTTATCACGTGCAGTTATATTATCATTTGTAAGTGTATTCAATATAGTTTGGATAGCCTGCTCACTTAACGTTGATGTTGATAGTCTTACTGGTACCATTCTTCCGCTAGCAGATGTAATACCTGCATACACAAATCCATTTTCAGAATACGAAGACCTATGACTTGGTATATCAGTATTGTTATATACAATACCCTGCTCTCCCTGATGTATACCTAAGTTTAAATCTTTTCCAAGTATTGATATAGACTGTTTTAGAGATTCTCCGTTATTTGTTTTTTGATTAATTACAAATCCATTTGTTTTCCCTGCTATAGTAGCACGAATATCAGTTGTACTACCGTCTATTAAAATTTTATTTATTCTAGCTCTAAGCTTTTCATTTTGTAAACCCTTCATTACTAAATCAGATAAGATAATATCTGTATTAGAAGCTAAACGTACAGTGATAATTGGTTCTGTAGAAGTTGAGTAAGGATTAATAGGTTCTACTCTAAGCACAACTTTTGTACCTATCCCTACTTCAGGACTATTAGTTAAATCTGTTCTGTATACATCAGAAACCTTTACAGAATTTTCATTTACTACTAACACTTGGTACTGGCCATCTACTTTGTATTGACTCAGCATACTTGATTCAACTACTCTATCTCCTTCATTTATAGTTTGGTTATCTTTATTGACCTGTGGTATAAAATAATGTAAAGTCTTTATTCTTTCTGACCCCTGCTCTAATAACCGGTTCTCGCTTTCAGTAAGATCTTTAGCATTTTTAATTGTATATGCATTCCCACTAGGATTAAGATATTTTGGTATAAGATTACCATTTGCATCTCGAACAGTTAAGAAGCCTTTAGGAGCTATCCTACTATCTTTTTCTGGTACAGCTAAGAATTGCGCTGTCCATCCTCTCGGATATGTTCTATTAAGAACACTTGCACTAGCTGTTGTAGGAGTATTTTTAGTGAGTACGGTACTTGTTTCCTCTTCTCTTGTTAGACCAGTCTCTGTATTCACAGTACTTTCAATAATAGCGATTTGCCCATCTCTTGCTTCTAGCTCTTCAGGACTTACTTTCGGTTCTTCAAAAGCTATTTCTAGTTGCTCATTTCTTTCTACCTTAGCCTCTTGGTTTTCTAGTAAAATAGTTTGTGTTTCTTCTTCTTTTACTGTTTGATTTCCTCTTGGGACGGGGTTACTCGTTGTATTGGCTGCGCTAACTTCTGCGTTCTGTTGTTCCTCAGCGCTTTCAACGCTCTCGGGCGCTCCCATACTGGGAGACATAAGATTTGCTTCTGTAACTGGGTTGGGAGCATTGCCAGGAGTTGTGACTGTTTCATTGTATTCTGTTTTTAAATTATTAATTTCATTCTGGATAGCATTACTGAGTTCTATATTAGCTTTTCTTAACACTGTTTCGTTTAAGACTCCAGTTAAAGGTTTACCATCTATATCTTTAGCTACTAGCCTATGAAAACCTCTTGTCTCATATGCAACTATATACTCATTATTATTATGATCAATTACTAAGAAGTCATCTTGTACAAGATCAGTAAACCTACTAATCTTAACTGCTTCTAAAGTTTCAATAACGTTTGCTAATTCATATGTAAGCGCTGGAGCTGTGAATGTCATCTTTGTTCCATCCCATTTTGCTAGAGTTACTGAAACAACATTATCTTGCTTATCATACTCAATAGCTGAAGTTGGATCACTTGCTAAGTTATTATAATATTCTCCATCAATATTTAAAGTTCTACCATCTATAATTTCTATAGAAGTATTTGAACTATTCAGCATTAACATATCTAAATATCCTAGTGTAGCCGATTTAACAGGATTACCCTGACTATCTTGAAATGCTTTACCTTCAATAGTTTCTTGTATAATATACTCTTTATTTGTTTGGCCATCCCGGAATATCAATTCGTTTGTTTGTTCATCTCTATAGATTGCGCCTGTCATCTGGTTCCAGACTACAGGAATTACTTTAGTATAATTATCAAATATATCTTCTACGATTAAGTCTACACTAGTATTGTCTCCATAAAGTTTTCTTGCACCCGCAGCTCCTAACTCTCTATACTCTTGTTCTATCTTAGCTCTACGAGCTGCTTCTTTTCTACTAATCTTTGGATCAAAGATTTCTTTCTTAAATTCTTCAATCCTCTTCTCTACTGCACTTTGCACTTCTTCTCTCACTACTCCTTCTGCTAATAACTGCTCAACAGATGTATGCATTGTATTATTTACATTTGCTTGTACAAACTGTTCAAGCGCTGTTCTTCCTATGTCCTGAATGTACTCATTATCAGGGTATTGCTCAAAGAATGTTCGTACTTGATCTTCGGTTATATTAGGATTAGTTTGTAATAGAGTTTTAAAATCCTCCATTATAGCTCTATTTAATGCAGACTCTGCAATCTCTTCCTGGTTATCTACAACAGCCTTATCTCTAAGTGTACTGTTATCAGCTTCTTTACTAGTACTAAACTCTGTATCTGTAATGTTTCCGTCTTTATCTTTAGTTTTAATACTCAATCCATTTAGTATATCCTGCATAGATTGCCAAGCGCTGTCTCTATTAGCTTTAAACATCTCTTCTTTCATCCGTAACCCTTCCGGACCTCCAGTATTGATTGAGGTTAAAAATTTATTTTCTTTTTCTAAATCTTTAGTGTCATAAGTACTTTCAGAATCAGCCTTTAAAGTAGCCTCTTCTTTTTCTGTAGTATCTAGACCAACTTTAAAAGCTTCTAGAGATGTCTCTGCTAGCTTAAACACTTTCTCTGCATCCTTTCTTTCTTTTTCTGTAAGACTTTTATCCCCCATTTGTTCTAGAGCCCTGTCTCTTATTTTAGTATAAGAAGAAATATTACCTTCTAGCATTTTTCTAGTAAGTAATGCTTCATACCTAGCCTGGGTATTTGGTCCAGTATTAAGTTGTTCTCTAGTATAAGCATCACTATTCTCTTCTTCCTGCAGTTGTGCTGCTACATCTTTAGCTAAACCGTCATAGGTATTAACTAGAGTTTCTAACTGAGTTAGTGCAGCTACTGCTCCAGGTCCCCATTTCTTTCCTGCTAAATGCTGACTATACTTTTGATAAGTTTTTTCTACTTTTAAAATAGTTTCTATAAGTGCGTTTTTATTAGATTCTATATTTTCTTTTGTTACGCCTGCAGCTTCTAACTTCTCTGCGTATGCCGGATCTTTAAGCATCTCTAGTAAAAGTTCTACATTTCCAGCAGCTGCTGCGTTTAATCCTAAGTTCATAGCTAACAGTCTATCTTGTTCTTTAGCTCCATTTATATCTCCTCTTTCTAAAGCTTCGTCTTTCTTAACTTTAGCTTCTTGTATAAACTCAGCACGCTTTGCAATCTCACTAACCTGAGCATCATTTAATGCTTTCTGGGCTTTCCTATTTTTTAAGTTAGATATACTTGTAAATACACCCCCTCCCATAGCTCCGAATATAGTTGAAGACCAAAGCTCTGGTTCATCAAAATATCTATCTCCTCTCTGCATAGCACTTAAAGTTCCTTTAAAGTCTGTATTTTCCCAACCTACATTTCCAGCCATAATATCACCTTTTCGGATACCTTCTTGCATAGATATGTAATTCCATTGTTCTTCTACACCTTCTGAATAAGACCATGCTGCCCATTTTGCTGTAGGTCGTATATAATTTTGGTAAGCTTTCTTAGCCATACTCCTAGTATCTCCACCTTTTAGACTTGCATAGTGAGCATCTCTTACTTTCTTTCCATGTGATGCAGTTCCTGTTCCTCGTGTTCCAAATAACCGTGGACCTTTTATTATAAGAGCAGATTGTGCTATATCAAATACAATATTACCCCAGTTATTTCTATAAGCAAGTCCTGCTGCATTACCTGCTAAATAGTTTGCTGCGGCAAGTGGACCTGGGTTTCCCCCAAATTCATCTTGATATTTTACTCCATCTGGAGAGTTTAAAAAATCTGCAAAGTTATTTCCTTTTTTTAAGAAGTCAAGATTCTTTTCTAAAGCTACTTTATAAGTTTCATTAGCCTCTCTAAAATTTTCCATGTGTCTCATAGCGACACCCATAGTAGTAGCTTTTGCTAAAAATTTTTGTTTAGGTCCTAGAGTAAGAAAATTCTCAGCCTTCTTAAACATATCTGCAACTTTCCCAGTTCCTCGTACAGCTTGTGCGCCTGCAAATCCTTTTGCTGCTTTTCCAACCATAGTGGCTCCTCTCATTATCCCGGCAGCCGGAAGCAATAAAGAGAAAGTAGATCCTATAGTTACTGCGCCATCCCACCAAAACGCTGGGTCTCCCATATCTAAATTAGCTTTTGGATTCCTTTTATGTATAGGAAGGTAATCAGTAATTTCTTCTCTTACCCATCCACCAAGTCGTGTTACTGCATTTTCATAGTCTTGCCCGTACTCATCTGATTCAACTCCCATCCACTTAAGAGGGTAATCTACAAGACTTCCTAAAGCCTCAACAGTTCCTCCAATTATTTCTGCTCCGATAAGTTTACCAAGCATAGAACCAGCCATCTGTACTTTACCCTGATTAGCATTACGCATTTTATCAATGTTACCGGTATTATACACATCCCAAGTAACATCGTCCATACCATAATAGTTCAGCTCAGACATTCGCTGATTCTGGTATTGACCAGGATTGGTTTCGTTTGCACCAACTTGATTATATAATTCTTGAGAGCTTGTTACACTCGGGTCTATGAGGTTCTGTGGAGCTGTTTCCTCAACCGGTAGATTCGTGATTGGATCTAATGCTGGTTCTACAGGGATAGAAAATTTACCCCCTTTGGTTTTTTTTGCCATTTTAAACTAATTTTAGTTTATACTTAATTTGCCCATGAAGGATAGACAAAGCTAGCCCCTGGTTGATTTGTTACTTCTCCATAAGAAAGATGCCACCATTCCTTATTAAACTGCTCAATATTTTGACCTTCTGGCATATTATACACTTTCGACATTTGTTCTGCTACAACCCCCATCTTAACTGGTTTTGTTGTTAAATTTTTAAGTAGAGAGTTTAGACTCTGATTATAAAAGTCTGGCATTAAAAGTTTACCATTTGATAATTTTAATTCATTTATAGCTACACCGTTTCCACCAGACGGACCGTCAGCTGTTTGTAAACCTTGACTACCAACACTACTTCCTCCAATCCCTGTTACAGAGTTATCAGTAGTTAATACCCAATCATAATCAGATTTTGTTTGACTAAGATCTATTGCTTGACCCATAACATGGAACCCACCTTGAGCTGGGTTTGCAATCTGAGGACCTTTTTTACCTCCTGCAATCCATGCATCATATTTATCTAGTTGTCCCTGGTAAGTACGAGGTCCACTTGATACATTCACTGAAAAAGATCCATCTGATACTTGTTGATTTTTAGGTTGAAGTGTTACATATCCAGCAGAGAAAGCATCCTCAAGGCTTATCGTCGATCCATCAGCAAGCGTTACCGGTAATGCCTCCATATTTGCATCAAGTTTATTATTTAGAGTTGTTGCAAATTCATCAGTATAATTTTTAGACCCTTCGTTTAACAATCCTGCAATAGGTTTCTGTAATCCTATAAACTGAGGGTTTATCTTATTTCTAGTTGTAAACTCTTTTGTTGCTCTATCATCTACTAGCATTGTTTGCCCTTCGCCTAAATTAGTCTGGAAAGGAGTACCACTCATATCCATTCCTACTCCTACTGATTTAGTATCTAAAACAGTATTTTCAAGTGCTATAGGTGCTGATGGAGCTTGAGCTTGCTGTAACCAGTAATCTCTATTAGCAGATTTTGTTGGATCATTCATAGCAATCAAGTACCCAAGATCACCGACTTCAGTATCTACATTATAAATTTCATTACCTGTTGTAAAAATAGTACTACCATCTTGTGGGTTTATATCTTTTACTAAACCTGCTCGAGGTTGGAACATATACTGTTCATATTTAATAGGTTGACCATCAGGGCCTTGCGCAAAGTAGTAATAGCCTAAAGGATTACCTTCACCATCTTCATGAGAACTCATTGCTATATCCCCTGGAATAGAACCAGCTAGCCCTATATCTATCTGAGCCATTTTTACATTATCAAACTTAGCTTTTTCTAAAGCTGTTCTAGGCCTTGTTACTTTAATTGTACTACCTACATCATCAATTACTTCTTCAAACTCACCCTGTCTTCTTAAAGTCTCGCCGTATTCTTTTGGTGCTGGGAAGAATAAATCTATACTTGCATTCTCAATATCAGAGCTAAAGAAGTTACTATCATCTGCTAAAGGTACACTAACCATTCCTACATAGTTACCTGTACTTGGGTCTGGAACTAGTGAGAACTGTGAAGTCTGTATCAATTCAGTCATATTATCATGAGTTTCTTGAGTAATCTTCTTTTGTTGTCCTTTATCTTCAATTCCATTTAATAAATTCTTAAGAGTCGTTGGTGTTCCGCCAGACGTTGTGAAATTAAAATCTTCTTTTGTTACTAGATTTGTTAATGATGCATCCATAGCTTCATCCATATCTTTACTTCCTGATGTATTACTTAATTGTAAAACTTTTGTTCTTCCACTAAAGAATCCATCTTTTCCTGTAGTGCTCATTCTAATTTTTGCAGCTTTAGATAATACACCCTCACTTCCTTTACCACCGAGGAATCCTCCTGGTGTAGTCTGAGATAATGAAGTTATACCATTTGCCATACTGCTATTCATGTTAGTATAACTTTGTGGTCCTCTTAGCCTTACACCCTGCTTATAGCTAGCATCTTCTGGATCAAACGGTATACCATTTTCATCAAACTGTATTGTAGACCATCCTCCTGCATTATACTCTGCTGATCCTATTGTTATAGTTTGCTCACCAACTCTTGAAGCATTACTTATACCAAAAGCAAGATCTGTGTCTCGATCAGTTGTAAAGGTTATAGTATTTCCAACTTTTCTAGCATTAAGGTCTTGAGCTGAGTGTTGTAATAAGTTACCAAGTGCAAATGCATTTGATTCGTACTGGTATTGGGCATTGTTTATTTTCTGTTGCCACTCTGCATGATACTCATCATCCATCTCTACCCCACTGTTAACTAAATTATCATATTCAGTTTTTATATCTACTAAATTTTGTCTTTTGTTATCAATAACTTTAGAGTATTCCATGGTAGGTGAAGTAGATTCAGATATATAACCAGATCCATCTAGTGTCATAGGCTTACCAGTTTGTATCTCTGGAGTATCACCTACTACTACTGGTACCCAATCCGTTTTAGGAATTTGTGTGTAACCAGCTCCTTCTGCTTTTCCTGTGAACGTTTGAGACCATGTATCATCTACCATTAGATACTTCTCACCTATACTACCTATCCAAGCCACCTTAGCTAGGTGATATGCATTGTCTTTTGGATTCTCAGCTGTACCTAATGAATCTAGTTGTTCTTGTTTTGCCTCTGCTAACTGTTCGTTTGCAGGGACAGCTCCATATATATTATCTAAAACATTTGCAGCAGATTGGAATACATTCTCTGGTGTCATATCTTGTCTTACTATAACATTTAACTCATCTTGAAAATTATCAGGATAAGATTGTATATCTGAATTGGCTGCTCTATAAATTTTAGATAGAGAGATTTGTTTAAGCTCACTCTGAGAAAGTAATCCTTCTTTAGTCTCTTTTCTAAAGCCATCAATGTCTGGTTTTATTTTATCAAATGTTAACTCATTTGCAAGTTTAGTTTGTTGTACCCCTTGGTGTACTCCGGTATATGCATATGTATCCAAAATCCTACGCCCATCTCCTGTCGTCGTCCATCCCGCATTTGGATCAGTACTCCACATTGCGCGTCCAGGACTATTTGGGTCTTCCATTAAACCTAAATTATAAAAGTCAGTAAACTCACTCTCTGCTCCTAGTCGTGGGCTATACAAATCACTATACTTTTCAGATTCTTCTGATTTTACTACAGCTTTATCTAACTTTCCTTTAAGTCTTGTTGTTTCTTTGATAGAGTATAAACTACCATCTCTAAAGTCTTTATCTAATCTTGTTTTAATTTTATTAAGTTCTGGCACCATATCAGCATATCTACCTCCATGTTTATCTACTAAGTCTTTTAACTCAGTGTCTAAACCAGTTCTAATATTTCCTAACTCTTTAGAGTGTAGCGGTGTAGAGGCTCTTACTTTTAAAAGATCGTCATCTAAAGTCCCCGCTAATGTTTCTGCCTCAGTATGCTCTTTTTGTTTTACTTGATAAGCCATAGACATTTCCTTAAACGGTAAAGGGACATAAGTGTCTAACAAAGGCTGCTCAGCCGGCTTCATGTATTTATTTATTCCTGCCATTTCTTATTAAAATTTATAAGTTTTTTTAAAGTATTCTACCAGTTCTGGATTCTCTCCTAAGATTTTTTCAATATCCATCTCTCCATTTCTATTCATATACATTTCAACATCAGGATATATATCATCTAATAGTCCTCTTAACTGTTCATCTCTTGAAGCGCTGTTAGCCATCTTCTGTTGTAGTTGTCCGTATCCAGAAAGTCCTTCCCAACCTTTCGCAGTGAAAGCTTGTTTAGCTGCTTCAGATTTTAAATCATCGTCAGCCATAGCCAGTCTTTCTGTTCTTTCATTTTCACCCATCTTATAAAGAGCTTCATTAGCAGTATTTAAAGAAGCAGTATCTGCTTTTAGTTTATTCATGTAAGTAGTTCTATCCGCATCTGTTTTAAAGTTTTGCATTCTAGCAAGCGCATTCATATAACCTCCACTAGATCCATCTGAAGCATTTCTCAGCATGTACTTCGACATATTAAGTGTCTGCTCATTTCTATCAAGCTCTTGAGAAATATCTGTGTTACCCATCCTAGCTAGATTGTCTAAAATATTCTGTTCATTTTTATTTCCTATAAACTGAGCTTTAGAAATCTCTTTATTTCCCATACCAAAATTATATAATGATGGAGATAAATTTCCTGTATTATTTCCTAGTCTTTGGAGTATCTCTCCACCGCTTTTTTGTCTAGCTAGTTTTGCTATTTGTTGTTCTGCTTTTTCTGCATCAGTAAGTTCTACAGATTGTTCTGATTTACTTTTTAAAAGATCTAAGTCATTACTTCTTTTAAGTTTTTCTCTATTTAAAATTGAACTAACTTCAGCCTCTGATTTACCATCTGCTTGCAGTTGCTTCTTGAGGTTATTAAAGTACTGTCTATCATTCTGCCCTGCATTAGATCCGTAGTTACTTTCCCAATCCATCGGTATTCCACTATTGTAATACTTCTGTGTAGCCATGGCATTATTATACCCTTCTACATCTACAACTCCATCCTTTGTAAAGTCAGCTTTATTAACTTTACTTGTACTTGTATTATAATTATCTGATAGTTTTGTATTTCTCCAGTCGCTAAAGTCTGATGATAAACGATCAAACATTCCTTTAGGAGTATTAATAGTGTCATCTCCTACTTTGTATCCTCCATCTGGATAGTTTAGAGTTAACTCGTCCATAAGTTGGTTCTTATCTCCCATATAATTTTTATCTAAACTGAAAGCTGCACTCTTGTCACCTATGCTAATCCCAGAATCACTCATAAACTGATTAAAGTTGAAGGGCTCAAAGGCCTCATCATCTCCATACTCTTTCTGTGGTAAACCATACTTAGCACCAACTAGTTCTTGCGCCTCTCCAGATAAAGCAGACATATCAATATTCCCCATAGGATTTGCAGCCATCTGTGCTTCTTGTTCCATTCCTCCTTGTCCCTGTTGCATCTGAGCTTGTTCCTCTAACTGCTGTTCTGCCATAAACTGCTCAAATAAATCTGGGAAAGATTGTTGTAATTCTTCTGATGGAGCCCCGCTTTCCATCATACTCATAAACTTTTCTTGTCTAGCTGTCTCCTGTTCTTGCTGAAGGTCCATTAATTTTTGTTGCCAAGATTGAATCATTGCATTCGCAGTAGAGACAGTAATTTCATCTGAGTCATCCTCAGCACTAAGTTTTTCATACTTTTCTATATTCTTTCCTATAGTCTCTGCAGCATCTGCAAATGATTTTTTCCATAGATCTGATTTTAGTTTCTTAGAAAAAACATATTGGTCCCCTTCTCCTGATACTTCTTCTCCTCCATTACTATGGCTAGCCCCTTCTAACATTGAAAGGTTCTGTGTCACTTCATCTAAATTCCCTGAAGTAGCTGGTGCCCCATCTGTTTCATGCATAATAGCTTCTCCTCCTTCAGCTTCATAAGCTTGATTAGTTGGACCTCCCGTACTTCTTTGATCTGTACCTACACTCTCCATCATTGCTTGCGCTCCATATGGATCTCCTAATGGAGCTAAACCTGATCCAGCTCCCGGTTGTAAATTTAGAGCTCCTCCACCAAAAGCTGCTCTACTTAATGTCTTTAAGTCCATACCAGATTCAAAATCTACGTGTCCTCCATCCCCTCCATACATTTTAAATCCATTTTGCATCTTTCGATAAGCCTCATCAGAAATTGTTGAGTTAGCCTTAGAATTGCTAGTACCAGCTTTTTTCTTTGCATTCATATTAGCATATAGCCCTCCATTCTCATACATCCTTTTCTTTGGAGTACCTCCATACATACTCATTCCAGATGGCATTTCTGGTAAATCTTCTGTACCTACATTTCCGTTACCGCCAAGATTTCTACCCAAGGATTTTAGTTTGTCCATCCCCAAGGATTTTAGTTTATCTCCTCCTACTTGCTTAAACATAGATCCTGCTCCTTGCGCTAGTTCAGGCAGCAGCTCAGTCTTAAAGTCTGGAGCAGCAGTTCCTTGATAAGAAGCTAAAGCACCTACAGCATTTGTTCTAGTTGACATATCTAAACTATCTTTATTAGCCCCATCCCTATTAAGCTTATCTAAAGTGCCTTGTGCTGTATAAGCATCTTTCATATTTTCTTTATGCTGTTTTACATCCCCAGCAAATCCAATCCCATCTAAAATCATATCGGCTGCAGTTCCCCACGGTCCTAGATATTGTAAAAGATTTGTATCCCCTAGGTTACCAAGACTTTGGCCTGTGTTTTGATTTTGCTGTGATACAGCATCTGGATAGATTTCTTGTGTATTTGTAGAACGTATACCGCTATAGCCTAACTCAGCTTTAGGTAATAGTCTTTTGTTTGTTCGTAGTTGGGTAGGGCCTGTCATCATATCAAATCCTACTGAACTAGTCCCACCAAGATTCATTTGGCGGATCTCTCCCCCAAACTTCATCCAGTAGTTATCACTTCTACTTTGTTTCTTTTTATTTGCCATTAGCGTTCTTTTAAATAACTTACAAAACTATAAAAAAATCTTTAGATAACCTAATTATCGGTATGAAGGTCTAAAAAATGTTTTAAAATAATGTAATATAAACTTAATATTTCTTGGTTCTCCTGTCTCTCTATCAAAATTGTTATAAATTAAATCAACAAATAGATACTTATCTCTCATTCTATCTTTAAATAATCTAGCAGGGTTATAATTAAAGACATTAAAAATATCTGCATCTACTAAATTTTCATTCATTATGTTTCTTGCTACCATTGTTTGCCACTCTCGCTCTACCTTCCTAACATTTGTTCCTGGGACTAATGTTATATAATCACTCATTTGGTAATCAGTATAAAATCTTATTGTATCAAAAGTATTATCTGGTATATCTACCACATTCAAAGAAGGCGAGCCTGAGTTTAATCCTAGTGTTGTTCTACCAACGGAGTTCCACCAATTATCTTGGTTACCTTCAATCCATAAACTCTCCATATGGTATGATACATTATCAAAAACTTTAGTTAAATTAGATTGCATATTAGATGCTAGTGTTACACTACTTTGATAAATCATATCATAAAATTTCCCATAAGATCCTAGCCCATGCATGTATAAAGTATGTTCCCCAAATGCTACTGGGCTCATACATTTACTTTGTGTATTAGGAGTTAAAAGGTATTTCCCACTATTTATATATATACTAGGATGAAAGTCATAAAACGATGTAAATCCTTTTACTAATTCATTATAGGCTATAGTAAAACTATTCCTTCCTATCCCACACCCCATTGAAAGAGTTTGTACATTATTCCAATCAACATCATCAAATTTAGCATCTGGTAATATTCCTACAGGAAAATTATTCCAACCTTCAAAAAGATATATCATTATGTCCCCAAACGCAAATCCTTGAGGATTAGGTATTGGGATTGGGAAAGTAGGACATCCAAACATCCCACCTATTACACCACTAAAAGGTCCTATATTATTAAGATAAATATCATCTAAGAATAACCAACTATTGGTAGCACTAGTAGTATAATCAGCACAGTTCTGTGTAAAGCAATCATTACATGAGTCTACTGGAGGAGTCATTACTATAGCTGCAAGCCTAGTCGGTGTTGCTCCAGTAACGCTTATAAAACTAATAGGATTATCAAAACGTTTAGCGTATCCTTTATCATGGAATGTATATAACACTTCATTGTTCTCAGCATCATATACACATGAAATTCCTTCTTGAATAATTGGATTATCTTTTGTTATCACTGTCCCTATTAAATTATCTTGGAAATACCCATGTAAACCTGTTATGTCGGATACTGGTAAAGTACCTTCTCCACTATAAGTAAAAAGTTTTCTTTGGTTTATATCAAAAAAGTATAATGCATTATCAGAATGTGTTACAGCCCATTGTTGTTTAGCCCCAAATAAAGTTGAGATATATTTAAAGCTTTGTATAAAAGCTCCAGCACCTGAACTTATAGTCCCTAGCTGTAAAGAAGTCCCATCATCAGCTTGTACCATTGCCGTAGGATTAACAGACAGCGCACCAAATCCAGTGTCTTGGAACCAATACATTGTTTCATTGAGCCTTATAAGTTTATTAATTGGCCCATAAACTCCCTCTACATCTTTATAATTATATTGTAAAAACATAGTCCAAGAATCTGCTGCCTCTCCATTAATCTTAGTCTCAGAATAATAAACCCGAGTATCAAACTCATCTCCTAACGCAACGTTTAACGGTTTAGGAAAATAGCTACGCACATCATTACCTGTATTATAAGCTGACATAAGTAAAAACTCATCATGTAATTGAGTTCCATCATCAGGAACATTACCTAGATTTTCTTTATTATTAAAATGGTAACCTGTTCTCCATAAAACATTTTTTAAATGTACTTCAGCAGGGAATACACAATTCCATTGTATTCCATAATTTGAATCTCCCCATCCACCCCCAAAGTTTAAATTTGGTGTGTTAAAACCACTAGCCACCATAGTATCCCAATTATAGAATGGAGTTTGTCCCCAGTTCTTTTCATACATATTAAAATCATATAACTGACATTGAGTATCTCCTCCCCATACATTTGATACTATAGGTATTGTCAGTAGTGTTGTAGATTTGATTGGGTAAAAACTACCAGTTGATATATATACTGAGTTAGCTCTATTAGCAAATGTATTCCCCCCATAAGGAGTAACATATCTTTCATAGCTAAATATACCTCTATAAGCAGGCCAAGTAGAGACCGCAGCAAACGCATCTAATGAAGCTCCCATTAACCATTTGCATCCCATCCATTGACTTGCATCGTCAAGTGCAAATAGATAACACTCACTCCCAATAGAATGAGGTCTATTACTAACCCAGTTATCTCCAGGGTTTA
>TARA_R110002050_G_scaffold242541_2_pt1 | contig 44859 bp, 40 predicted proteins | sample TARA_R110002050 | Tara Oceans TARA_R110002050 (sample SAMEA4396988) | marine metagenome | biome: Polar Biome; feature: [DCM] deep chlorophyll maximum layer (ENVO:01000326); material: water (ENVO:00002006), including particulate matter (ENVO:01000060) such as... | depth 25 m
ATGTGTGTCCTGGTTGATCCGGATGATCTGGATCTTGACAGTCTGGCCGATCGACAGGATTTCCGACGGGTGGTTGACGCGGCGCCAGGCCATGTCGGTGACGTGCAACAGGCCGTCGATGCCGCCAAGATCCACGAACGCACCGTAATCGGTGATGTTCTTGACCATGCCTTCAACGGTCTGGCCTTCTTCGAGGTTCTGCACGATTTCCGAACGCTGTTCGGCACGGCTTTCTTCAAGCACGGTACGGCGCGAGACCACGATGTTGCCGCGGCGCTTGTCCATCTTGAGGATTTCAAACGGCTGCGGGATGTGCATCAGCGGGGAAACGTCGCGGATCGGGCGGATATCGACCTGGCTGCGCGGCAGGAACGCCACTGCGCCATCGAGATCGACGGTGAAGCCGCCCTTGACCTGGTTGAAGATAACGCCTTCGACGCGCTCCTGCGCGTTGAACTTCTCTTCCAGACGGACCCAGCTTTCTTCGCGGCGAGCCTTCTCGCGCGACAGCATGGCTTCGCCCAGAGCATTTTCGATACGCTCGACATAGACTTCGACTTCATCGCCGACCTTGAGCGTGCCGTCCTTGGCCTTGGCGCCGAATTCCTTCAGCGGTACGCGGCCCTCAACCTTGAGGCCGACGTCGATGATGGCGACGTCCTTCTCGATGGCGATGACGATGCCCTTGGCGACATAGCCTTCGGCGAGGTCCTGCGTGGCAAGCGATTCGGCAAACAGGGATGCAAAATCCTCTGTCATGGTTTCAGTTTGTGACATGAATTCTCCTGACGACCGCAATAGTCCGGTGCGGTCGGATGCGCCTGGTTAGTGTTGATCGGACCGGCGATGCCTGTCTGTCCTGAACCTTCATCGAGGCAGGACAAGTACGGCGCGGGACAGGCTCGCTGGCGATAGTTCAGCGTTCGAGCGCAGCATCCACAAGAAGACGGGCGGCTTCGAACGCGGCTTCTATACCCATTTCGGTTGTATCTAGCAAGTGCGCATCGGCTGCGGGGCGAAGCGGCGAGTCGGCGCGCCCCGCATCGCGTGCGTCGCGCCTTTCGATGTCGGCGAGAATTTCCGACAGATCAGCGGTTCCGCCATTGCCGACAATTTCATCACGCCGCCGCTGGGCACGGGTCTGCGGGGTGGCGGTCACATAGAGCTTGATGAGTGCATCCGGGCACACCACCGTGCCGATATCACGCCCGTCAAGCACAGCGCCGGGTGGTGTCGCGGCGAAGGCACGTTGCGCCTGCACCAGCGCCTGGCGCACCTTCGGCATCACCGCCACCCTGGAGGCGGCTTCGCCTATGGCGTGCACGGAAAGCGCCTTCCTGTCGAGCCGCGCCAGGTCAAGCTCACGGGCGATTTCTGCCGCCAGGTCCTCGTCATCGAGCGGCAGGCCGCGATCAAGCAGCGCCTTTGCGGTGGCGCGATAGGTCAGGCCGGTATCGAGATGGGGGAGCCGGTAAAGACTTGCCAGCCGGCGTGACAAGGTGCCTTTTCCGGCAGCTGCCGGCCCGTCAACGGCGATCACGATGTTGGAAGCCCGATCCGTCATTGCTCATGCCTCATTGTTCCGACAGGCCGCCATACAGTCCGACCAGATCCGCCATCTCGTCGCTCCCGTCCCCGACCAGGCCTGCCTGGACGCCGCGCCGGTCGGCTTCCGGACGGTTCTGGCTGACTTTCCATTTACCGGTCAACTGCTCGACTGCGATCTCGATTCCGATAATTCCGCGCAACTGGGCTGCCACGAAGGCATCGGGCGCATCGTCGACCCTCCAGGGCTCCGGCCGGTTGGCCTCGTGTCTGCCGGTCAATTCGCCGACCTGCTGACCCAGCCATTCGGACCCCTCATGGACCTTGGCCTGACCACGCGCCTGCACCATGGCGTAGTTCCATGTCGGCACGACCTTGCCGTGCTCGGCCTTGGACGCATACCACGATGGCGTCACATAGCTGTCGGCTCCCTGAAACACCACCAGCACGTCCGCGCCATCGCTGATGTGCCGCCATTGCTCATTGGCTCTGGAGAGATGGGTGCGCAGCGTGGTGCCGCCATCCTTGAATGAGACCAGAAACGGAACCGGATTGGCGAGCAAACCTGTCGGCGAAGTCGAAATCAACAGACCCAGCGGATGCGCGGCAATCAACGCCCGCAGCACGGTCCCGTCTGTTTCGGCAAATTGCGGCGGCAGGTACATCGGCCTAGACCCCGGCTGGAAATTGCACACGCACACAGAGTGGTTCAGGGCCGACCGGACTGTACCCGGAAGCATGCAGGTGGCGGCCGTTCATTTGCGCTCGATCCCGACAGTCACCGCACCCAGATGCCGATAGGGTTCGCGCTCGAACAGTGTGTCATCGTCCAGCCAGGCCAACAGCATGTCGAACGCGTCGACGCCCCAGAACACCTCATGGCCCGAGGCCGTTTCACAGACGAAACTCGGCACACCAAAGACGCCATGGGCGATGGCCTGATCGGTGTTGGCGCGCAGTGCAAGCTTTGCCGCGTCATCGCTTGCCAGGGCAACCGGTACCCCGATCGCATTTGCAAAGGCTGCCAGCTCATCATCGGTGTCTGGAGCCCGGCCCTGTTCAAAGACGAGGTCGAAGGCGCGCTGCACGGTGGCCAGATCCGCATCCACACCGGCCAGCAGCCTGAGCGCCTTGAGCGGATTGAACGGGTGGCGCGGCGGAAACCGCATGTCGAGCCCGTATTTTTGACCCAGGAAAACCGACAGCCGGTAGGTGTGCATCCGTTTGGCCGAAATTTCGGCCGGCCCGCGCTGGCCCCAATGCGTCAGGATGGCGCCGAGAAGCACCGGAACCGGCCTGACCGTCACATCCCCCGGCAATTCGCCAAACCGCTTCAGCGCCACATGGGCGAAGGGCGAAATCAGATCGTAGTGAAACTCGATTGTCTTGTGGGTCATGTCTGCGTGATTTCCGCGCCCATGTCCCTCATCATGTCCATGAATTCGGGAAAGCTGGTGGCGATGATCGAGCAATCGTCAACATTGACCGGATGCTCGCTGGCAAGCCCCATGACCAGAAAGCTCATGGCGATGCGATGATCAAGCCAGGTGGCGACGACGGCATCCTTGGATCGACCGCCAAGGCCTTTGCCGTCCGGACGGCCCCGCACCGAAAGCCAGTCGTCTCCCTCGGTGCAATCAACGCCGTTGATTTCCAGCCCGCGCGCCACGGCGGCAAGCCGGTCGCTTTCCTTGACCCGCAACTCCTCAAGCCCCGGCATCATGGTTTCGCCGCTGGCGAAACTGGCGGCAATCGCCAGCACCGGATATTCGTCGATCATCGACGGCGCCCGGTCGGCTGGCACCGTCACGCCCTTGAGTTCCGATGAGCGGACCCTGAGATCGGCGACATCCTCGCCTCCGGCCTGGCGCGGATCGAGGACTTCAATGTCGGCGCCCATTTCCTGCAGCGTCAGGATCAGTCCGGTTCGGGTCTGATTCATCAAAACATTGCGGATGGTGACATCGGATCCCGGCACGATCAGCGCCGCCACCAGCGGGAAAGCGGTCGACGAGGGGTCGCCGGGGACATCGATGGTCTGTCCGCTCAGCACGCCGCGTCCTTCCAGCCGGATTGTCCGGACACCGGCAGAATCGGTTTCCACGTCCAGCGCCGCGCCAAAGCCCTTCAGCATCTTCTCGGTATGATCGCGGGTCATCACCGGCTCGATCACCGTTGTGATGCCGGGGATGTTGAGACCTGCCAGCAGAACGGCGGATTTGACCTGGGCCGAGGCCATCGGCACCCGGTAGTTGATCGGCGCCGGCGCGCGTGGACCACGCAACGTCACCGGCAACCGGTCGCCTGCTTCGGATTTGACCTGAACACCCATCTGCCGCAGCGGATCCAGCACGCGGCCCATCGGGCGGCGCGACAGCGACGCGTCGCCGACGAAGGTGGTTTCGAAATCGTAAGGACCCATCAGCCCCATGGTCAGCCGGCAGCCGGTGCCGGCGTTGCCGAAATCAAGCGCCGCTGCCGGCGCCAGCAGACAGCCGTTGCCCACACCATTGATGATCCAGGTGTCGCCGTCCTTGCGAACAGAGGCACCCATGGCCTGCATCGCCTTGCCGGTGTTGATCACATCCTCACCCTCGAGCAGGCCGGTGATCCGGGTTTCACCTTCGGCAAGGCCGCCAAACATGAAAGACCGGTGCGAAATCGATTTGTCGCCCGGAATGCGGATGTCGCCCTTGAGCGCTGCACTCCTTGTGGCGGTGGCGGGATGAAGCATTGTGGTGGCGTGGCCCATGGACTGATTTCCGGCTGGTCTGGTCGGGATTGGCCGGAGGCCCGGCTTCGTGTGACCGGGTGAGTACCACAGCCTCAGGGGGCGCGTCATCCGGATTGGTTCAATTTTCATTGAGAATGGCTTTGACAGCCGCGTTCAACATCATTATGGGGACCGGACCGCCGAAACGGGAAGCCGGGCGAGACCGCCCTAAACCTTCCTGCCAGTTCAAGAGGCTTCGACAGTGGCAAAACCGGAACTTGGAACAAAACGCGTTTGCCCCGAAACCGGGCGCAAATTCTATGATCTGAACAAAGATCCAATCGTATCGCCTTATACGGGCAAGGAATACCCGACTTCATATTTCGAAGAGACGGCAAAAGTTGCCATAATCGAGAAAGTGAAAGAGGAAGAGGAAGAAGTCGCGGAAACCGATGGTGATTCGGCTGACGTCGAAATCGTTTCTCTTGAAGAAGCCGACGAGGATGCCACGAGTACCGGCAAATCCGAGGACCTTCCCGACATCGATGATGATGTCGAGATCGACGATGATGACGACGACGATACGTTCCTGGCCGATGACGACGATGATGATGATGACGACGTCAGCGACATTATCGGCGTCAATGACGACGATGACGACCAGTAAGACAAATTTGATCCCGGTCCGGAAGCCGTCTGGTTTCCAAAACCGCAACAAGGATTGAATTTTCATCTTGATCTTGTGCGGCTGCAGAAGTATGAAGCCGCACCTGCCCGCCACGGATGAGTGGCTGGTTACTCGCAGGGATTGAGGTCTTGTACCAATCTCTTGCGTCCCGGGGCCATAGCTCAGCTGGGAGAGCGCCTGCATGGCATGCAGGAGGTCAGCGGTTCGATCCCGCTTGGCTCCACCATTTTCCTGTTTTCACCGCACGCCATCCGCCAATGCGCTGGTTCGGCTTGGCGGATACAGGCTTGATCCGGAATGTTCGTCCGGGATCCGGCTGGATCCTCAAGTGCTGCGGGCGCATATGCCGGAACGAACCGCCGTTCGTGCAAGGTTTTGATAACCACACTTCGGAAAATCGCGGCTGCTGATGTCCTGCATGGGGGATAATCCAGGGTCTTTTACCTGAATTGAAGTGTTTTTCTGCAAAAGTCGCGTTTGACTGAGGCGAGGACACAATCATGGATGCTGTGAGCGACAATCGGCGCGTGCCGCTTTGTATTGATCTTGACGGAACATTGGTCGCCACCGACACACTTTGGGAGGGGCTGGCTTCGGTGCTGATCCGCCGGCCATGGCTGATCTTTGCAGTCTTTGCCTGGGCGATTGCCGGCAAAGCGGTGCTGAAACGCGAAATCGCCGCCCGGTATCAGAGCAAGGGTGGTGATTGGCCCTACCGTGCAGAGGTCATCGCCCGAATCGAGCTCGCGCGCAAATCAGGTCAGCCGGTCTGGCTGGTCACGGGTGCAGCCGAATCGACCGCCAGTGTCATCGCCAGTCATCTCGGGCTGTTTGACCGGGTCTTGCATTCATCAGGCAGCGAAAATCTCACAGCGCGCCGCAAACGCGACCGGCTGGTGGCTCTGTGTGGGGATGGCGGTTTCGACTACGCCGGCAACAGTCGTGACGACATCACGGTTTTCGATGCCGCGCGACGCGCCATCATCGTGGCTCCGGATATGGCAGCCACACGCTGGGGCGCGAGCCACGACGCGGAGATGCTTCCGTTGGAAAAGGACTCGCCTCTGGCCATTCTCAAATCCATACGTGTGCATCAATGGCTCAAGAATGTGCTGATCGCGGTTCCGCTTGTGCTCAATCATGAATATGCCGATGTCGGGTTGGTTCTGGCCGGGATTGCAGCCTTCTTCTCCTTCAGTTTTCTCGCTTCCACAGTCTATGTCATCAATGACATTTCCGACCTCGCCAATGACCGGCATCACCCGCGAAAGCGGCTGCGGCCGCTGGCCAGCGGCGCAGTGTCGATCCCGGCGGCCTCGGCCACAGCGGCCGTGCTTGTGGTTGCCTCGATCGGACTGGCGAGCCTGCTGCCGCCGCAGTTCTGGTTGGTCCTGTCGGCCTATGCGGTGATCACCACGGCCTACACCTTTGTGCTCAAGCGCAAACTGCTGGTCGATGTGTTCACCCTGGCGACGCTTTACACCGTGCGTATCGTGGCGGGTGCTGCGGCAACCGGTGTCGATCTCTCATTCTGGTTGCTGGCCTTTTCGATCTTCTTTTTTCTCAGCCTTGCACTGGTCAAACGGTATGTCGAACTTGACGAGCTTGCCGACGATGCGGGAACGCAGCTCAAGGGCCGCAGTTATATTGGCTCCGACAAGGATATGATCGGTCAGGCGGGGATCGCCTCGGCATTCTCGGCAGCCATGGTTCTGGCGCTTTATGTGGACAGCAAAGAGGTCGCCTCCATGTATCCCCAGCCCGCGCTGCTGTGGCCGCTGTGTCCGTTGATTCTCTACATGCTGCTGCGAATCTGGATTCTCGCACGCCGCTCCCAGATGCACGAGGATCCGGTGGTGTTCATCATGCGTGACTGGCGCAGCCAGCTCACCACGATAGTCGGCGCCTGCCTGGTGCTCCTGGCCGCCTGGAAAATGTGATGCCGATCACCGCGAAGTTTGACAGTTGGGGCAGGGTTGTCCGCCATCCGCGCGTCCAGGCCGGAGTTGCAGATCTGACAGGCGGTGCGGCGGACGGATTCCTGCCTTTCGGCAATGGCCGCTCCTATGGCGACAGCTGCCACAACGACCGCGGACGGCTGATTCCGATGCAGCCGGGAGCCGCCATTCGCGCCTTCGATCCGGACTCCGGGATCCTGACCGCTGATGCAGGCGTGCTGCTGTCGGATATTCTGGCGCTGGTGATGCCGCACGGCTTCTTTCTCGAGGTCACTCCGGGAACGGCACAGGTTACATTGGGCGGCGCCATCGCCAATGACGTTCACGGCAAGAATCACCACCGTCGCGGAACTTTCGGGAGATCGGTGGTTACGTTCGTATTGCTTGGCGGTGACGGCGAGAGCAAAGCCTGCTCACCTCAAACAAACCCGGCGCTGTTTGAAGCGACCATCGGCGGCATGGGACTGACGGGGATCATCGAATCCGCCACCATCCGGCTGATGCCGGTTGCTTCAGCCAATGTACGCCAAACGGCGTTCCGGTTCGGCTCGATTGACGGTTATTTCGACGCAATCGACGCAATCGACGCAGCACATGAATATTCCGTGGCCTGGATCGATCAGCTTGCCAGCGGCGCGCGTCTCGGGCGCGGCGTGATGCTGGCGGGAGATCATGCCGAGGATGGCGGACCGGCGCGGGCGCCATCGCCACCCAGACTGGCAGTTCCTTTCGCTCCGCCGGTCAATCTGCTCAACCGTCTGACGCTCAAGGCCTTCAACGGGCTGTATTACGGCCGCGCCCCCAAACAGCCCGAGACCGGCCTTGTTGGCTGGTCGTCCTATTTCCATCCCCTGGATGCGATCACCGGCTGGAACCGGCTATACGGTCCGCGCGGCCTGTTTCAGCACCAAAGTGTTTACCCGGCGGAAACCGCACGGCAAACAACGATTTCCCTGATCGAATGTGCTCAAAAACATGGTGCGGCCTCGTTCCTCACCGTATTGAAGCGCTTTGGGGACGTGCCCTCGCCGGGCCTGATGTCATTTCCGCGACCGGGTTTCACGCTGACACTCGACTTTGCCAATTCCGGTGAGCGGACGCTGAAAATGCTCGACGCCCTTGATTGCATTGTGCTTGAGGCCGGCGGCGCGCTCAATCCCTACAAGGATCAGCGCATGTCGCCCAAAATGTTCGAGGCTTCGTTCCCGCAATGGCGGGAGCTTGAAGCCATGCGTGACCCGGCCTTGATGTCGGATTTGTGGCACCGTACGGCGATGGCGCTCGATGGAACCAGGGCTTCCCGGACACGGGCCGTCAGCGCCCGGTGACACGTCACTCGCTTGCCACCATCGACACCGGCCAGTATTGGATGACGCTTGATGGTTCAGGCTGATCCCGGCGCAAACCCAACAATGAAGGACCGCCCCATGATGTCCCGCATCTGCATTCTCGGCGCCGGCGCCTGGGGAACAGCACTTGCTGCCGCCTTTGTGCGGCAGGGCCATGAGGTGCGGATCTGGGGCCGGAATGCCGCGACCTGTGAAGAAATCACACGGACTCACACCAATCACGCCTATCTTGGCGATGCCCGCCTGCCTGACGCGCTTGAAGCCACGCCTGACATGGCCAGAGCGCTTGAGAACTCCGACATCGTGCTGTTCGCCGCGCCCGCGCAATCAACCGGCGAAGTTGCGGCGCTGGCGGCCGCTCACCTTCCCGCCACAGCCGTGCTGATTGCCTGCGCCAAGGGCATCGACAATCGCAGTGGCCAGTTGCAGTGCGACGTCATCTCGGGGGTGTTGCCGAATCACTCCGTTGGCGTGCTTTCCGGTCCGAGTTTCGCCGCCGATGTGGTGCGAGGCTTGCCCACGGCGGTTACCCTGGCGATGCCGCGGCAGGCGGATGCGCAAGCACTGGCGCAAACCCTGTCGGGCGACGCCATCCGGCTTTATGCATCCGATGATGTCGTCGGCGTGCAGATCGGCGGCTCTCTCAAGAACATCATGGCGATCGCAGTCGGGATCTGCCGTGGCGGCGGCATGGGCGCCAGTGCCGAGGCCGCCCTGATTACGAGGGGTTACGCGGAACTCACGCGGCTCAGTGTGGCTATGGGCGCGCGCGCCGAAACCCTGATGGGCCTGTCGGGCCTGGGCGACCTTGTGCTGACCTGTTCATCCGAATTGTCGCGCAATTTTTCCTACGGGATTGCGGTCGGCAGTGGCCGGGATGTGTCCGGACTAAAACTGGCCGAGGGGGTCTTTACCGTCACGATTGCCAATAAAATCGCCGCGAAACACCAGATTTCCTGCCCGGTGATGCAGACGGCGGACCTGGTGCTGTCTGGCGAGATGTCGGCGGCTGAGGCGCGCATTGCGCTGATGTCGCGCCCGGTCAAGGCGGAAAACCCGGCAAACCCGGCATAAAGCAGGGCGCGGTTTGCTGGACCGGAAGCATGGGGGTTTTCATGGTTCTGGACTATACGGACATACCATTTGTTGCATGAGAGGAATTTTCATGTTTTCGCGGTTTAATCACCAAACCTGGAATGACCGCCGTTAGGCGGCGCGGATCGGAACACTTCATGGGCTCAATCCATACCATCACGCCTGTTATCCTGTGCGGCGGAGCTGGATCCCGGCTCTGGCCGATGTCGCGGGATTCCAAACCCAAGCAGTTCCATCGGCTGGTCAACGACAAGACCTTGCTGACCAATACGCTGGAACGCGTCGACTACAGGGGCGAAGGCCTGCGCTATCTCCCCACCCGGATCGTTGGTGGAATCGCATTCGAATCCTTGCTGACGGAGCAGGGCGAAACCGGGGGCGTCGAGGTCGAACGTTATGTGCTTGAGCCACTGATTCGCGATACCGCTGCCGCAATCGCCGCCTCGATCGTCGATCTGGTGGAAACCGATCCGGAGCGAATGGTGCTGGTATTGCCGTCCGACCATCAGATTTCCGATGTGGCAGCCTTCTTCGATGTGATCCGCACCGGTGCGGAAGCCCTTGCCCGTCGCGGCGGCATCATGACCATCGGAATCACGCCGACGCGGCCGGAAACCCAGTATGGCTACATCGAACGCGGCGATGCCGATGGCCCGGTTTACGATGTTTCGCGGTTTCGCGAAAAACCCGATCTCGAGACCGCCAGAACCTTCCTTCAATCCGGACGCTTCTTCTGGAACGGCGGCATCTTCATGTTCCGTGCCGGCGAAATGGGCGCCGAGCTCGCCCGCCAGCAACCCGAAGTCTGGGCGCAGGCGAAACTTGCCGTCGAACGCGCAGAGATCGAAGGCAAGTGCTACCGGCTTGATCCGGACGCCTTCGCCGCAAGCCCGAAAGTTTCGATCGACTATGCGGTGATGGAAAACGCCAGCCGTATCGGTGTCGTCGCGGCCAGTTTCGACTGGAACGATCTGGGATCATGGAACCAGCTGCATGACGGCTCACCGCTTGATGAAGCCGGTAACGCGCGCTTTGGCGATGTGCTGACGATTGACGTCAGCAACAGCTACCTGCGGTCCGAAGACCGGCTCCTCGCTGTAGCAGGCCTCGACAACATCATTGTCGTCTCCCAGCCCGATGCGCTTCTGATCGTTCATCGCGACAAGTCCCATCTGGTCAAGGACATTGCCACAAGCGTCAAGAAAACCGGCGAATGGCCGCCGCTGGCCGTGGCTCATTCGGGCCGTCCGGTGCCCTCAACCCGGGTGATCCGCAAATGGCTGTTCGAGACCGCGCTGCCGCTTTGGACCGGCGCCGGCGTCGACAGGGTTCATGGCGGCGTTCACGAAGCGCTCAATCATGATGGCAGCCCGGCCGATCTCGGCTTCAAACGGCTCAGGGTTCTGGCCCGGCAGATCTATTGCTTTGCCAATGCCGAATTGCTGGGATGGGATGGCGACGCGCGGGAAGCCCTGACCCATTGCTTCACCACATTGGCCACCACCGGGTGGCATCCCGATGGCGGGTGGATTCATTTGTGGAACACCGACGGCACGGTCAGGGATCCCCAGCGTGACACCTATGACCAGTGCTTTGTCCTGCTGGCTTTGGCGTGGTTATGGCGCGCGACGAAGTGGCCGGAAGCGCGCGAATGGGCCGAACGCACGATCGCCTATATGGATGCCCATCTGATCGATCACGCCAAAGGCGGCTTTTATGAATCCAGCCTGCGTCTTGATTACCGCCGGGCCAATCCGCACATGCATTATCTCGAGGCCATGCAGGCCTGGTATGAGGTGACTGGCGAAAAGGCATTTCTCGACCGGGCCCAGACTTCCGTGGATCTGTTCAAATCGGTGTTCTTCGATCCCGAAAGCTGGAGTGTGACCGAACATTTCGAGCGCGACTGGTCGGTGCGCCACGACAAGCCGGCTCGCGTCGAACCGGGCCATCATTATGAATGGGTGTGGCTGTTGCTGCGACAGGCCAGGTTCGCAAACCAGCCGGAGCTGAAGGAATACTGCCGCAAGCTCTATGCCACCAGCCACGCCTTCGGCCATGCCCGCGGCACCGATGCGGTGTGCGATTCGATGGCGCCTGACGGTTCCGCAATGGTCGGCACGGCCCGATTGTGGTGTCAGACGGAAGCTCTCAAGGCGGGGCTTCTGGCGCGCGCCGAGGGCTTGCCGGGTGATGAGACGCTGTTCATCCGGATGCTGGATGTCATTTTCAACCGCTACCTGACGACCCCCGCACCGGGCGGCTGGTATGATCAGATCGACCCCAACGGCCGGGTGATCTCGAAAGACATGCCGGCAAGCACGTTCTACCACGTGTTCTGCGCCCTCGTGGAGTATCTCAGATACGAGGACATGCTGCCCCTTACCGAGTAGGGGCGCAATACTGTCGGGACCAATTGGAGAGACGTCGAGATGGCAGCAAAATTCGGCACCAGCGGGCTTCGCGGCCTTGTCGCAGACCTGACGGACGGCACCGCAGCGGCCCATGCCCGCGCGTTCGGCCGACACCTCAAGCAGGCCGGGATGGCCTCCGTGGGATCGCCGGTCTTTCTGGGGCGGGACATGCGCGCCTCCAGTCCGGAAATTGCCGCGCAGTGCGCGTCGGCATTGCTTGCCGAAGGGCTGGAACCGGTTGATTGCGGTGTGCTGCCAACCCCGGCGCTGGCGCTTCACGCCATGGGCAAGAATGCGGCTGCACTGATGATTACCGGATCGCACATCCCCGATGATCGCAACGGGGTCAAATTCTATCGTCCCGACGGCGAAATCGACAAACAGGACGAGGCGGCGATTTCAAGTCATGCACCGGAATTTCAGGCCGGGCCGCTGGCGGGGCCATCGCACTTGCGCGACGAATCATCCATCGCCGCCTCGGCCTTCGTCGCCCGCTACCGCGGCTTTTCCGCCGATGGCTTGTTTGCTGGACTGCGCATCGGGCTCTACGAACACAGTTCGTCAGCGAGCGACGCGCTGGCCGCGATTCTGCAGGAAGCCGGGGCAGAGTTGGTCCGGCTCGGCAAATCGCAGGTCTTCATCCCGGTCGACACCGAAGCGGTGTCGGCGGAGACCAGAACGCTGGCGGCAAAATGGGTCCGATCAAATTGCCTCGATGGACTGGTTTCCGCTGACGGCGATGGCGACCGGCCGCTGGTCGTCGACGAGACCGGGCAGGTGCTCAGAGGCGATGCACTGGGCCTGATCGTGGCGCGCTATCTGGGTGCCGACGCCATCGTTACGCCGGTCACCTCCAATTCGGGCATCGAAAGCCGCTGTCAGGCCGAAGTTCATCGCACCAGAGTGGGATCACCCTTTGTGATTGCCGGCATGGCGGACGCCCTCAGGCAGGGCCGGCAGCGTGTCATCGGTTTCGAGGCCAATGGCGGCGTGCTCACCGGAAACCTGATTGAGGCAGGCTCCTCCAGACTTGAAGCCCTGCCGACACGCGACAGCGTTTTGCCGATCCTTTGTGCCTTTGCCGCTGCCCGCATGGCGGATCAGAGCCTCTCCGAGCATGTCGCCGGTCTCGGTCTGCCGGTTGCGGCCAGCGACAGGATCGAGAATTTTCCCACGGCCACAAGCCAGGCACTCGTTGCTGATCTGTCGAATGACGATGCTGCGCGCAACCGGTTCTTTGAACCCGTCGGGCGACCTGCGGGTATCGACCTCACCGATGGCCTGCGCGTAACCCTCGACCAGGGCGGCATTGTCCATCTGCGGCCCTCGGGAAATGCGCCGGAGATGCGGATTTACAGCGAGGCGGCAACCGGGGAACTGGCTCGCGACCTGATTGCGCGGACAGCCGCGCGAGTCCGCGAATTTTCTAGTGCCTACCCCGGATAATCGAAACCGCGCGCCCGGCTGGACGATTCGCTGTCACTGCAAGCGCTGGGCGCGCTGTTGGCGCTTCAGTGCGTGGCGGATCCGGACAGAAGATTGAGCACAGCGACGCCTGAAACAATCAGGGCAATGCCGAGATAGCCGAAAAAATCCAGCTTCTGGCCAAACAGCACGATGCCGATCAGCGTGACGAATGCCACCCCTACACCGGACCAGATTGCATAGGCCACGCCCACGGACATGGTCTTCAGCACGATCGACAACAAATAGAACGCAATTCCATAGGCAAGGATGGAAATGCCGCCATAGCTCCATTTGCTGAATCCGTCGGAAGCCTTGAGGGCGGTCGTGCCGATCACTTCCCCGAAGATCGCAAGAATGAGGTAAAGCCAAGGCATGGGCGGTCAGTGTCCTTTGGGCCGGCTTGTGTCACTCCGCCGGTGATGAGCTATCAAGGTATCCCGGATAGCCTGTTCATCCGCAAGTACGCTGCCCGACAGGCCGTGTCAAAGCAGACCGTGCAGGCCTGCATGAAATTTCCAAATCAAGTTTTTGCCGCGAACCGTCGGATCGTCTCGAATGTACCGGTCCGGGGCTCAGACAGGAACGGCCCGTCCGGTCGGGGACGGGCCGTGATCTTCATATCAAGTGCGGACCAGGATCAGTCGGCGTCGCTGGCCCAGCCCGAGATCGCCTTGGCCTCGAGAAACTCCTCGATTCCCCAGACGCCGCCTTCCCGCGCCCGGCCCGATGCCTTGACGCCTCCGAAGGGCGCTCCCGCACCACGGGATTTGCCATTCATTTCGACCATTCCGGAGCGCAGCCGCCGCGCCATCCGGTTCCGCTTGGCGCCGTCCTGGCTCTGCACATAGTTGGTCAGGCCATAGATCGTGTCGTTGGCAATCTCGACGGCATTTTCCTCATCATCGAACGGAATGATAGAAAGCACCGGTCCGAAGATCTCCTCACGCGCAATGGTCATGTCGTTGGACACATCGGCAAAGATCGTGGGGCGAACGAAATAACCGCGGTTGAAGCCTTCCGGCCTGCCGGGACCGCCCGCCACCAGCCGTGCACCCTCGTCGATGCCCTTCTGGATCAGGCCCTGGATCTTCTCATACTGTGCTGCCGAGACGACCGGACCGATATGCCTGCCTTCCTGGTTGGCCGGACCGACCTTGGCGGTTGCGGCAACCTCGATGGCCTTCTCCACTGTCTGATCGTAGATCGTGCGCTCGACCAGCATGCGTGAAGGGGCGTTGCAGCTCTGGCCGGTGTTGTTGAAGCAATGACGCACGCCGCGCTCGACGGCCTTGGCGTCGGCATCGGCGAAAATGACATTGGCGCCCTTGCCGCCGAGTTCCAGGCAAACCCGCTTGAACGTGTCGGCGGCAGCCTTGGTGATTGCCGCGCCGGCGCGCGCCGACCCGGTGAAGCTGATCATCTCGACATCCTTGTGGGTCGAAAGATCGGTCCCGACCCCGACGCCGTCGCCATTGACCATGTTGAAGACACCCGCCGGCAGACCGGCGGCATGCACGATCTCGGCAAACACGATCGACGAAAGCGGCGCAATTTCAGACGGCTTTAGCACCATGGTGCACCCGGCCAGCAGGGCCGGAATCACCTTCAGCGTCACCTGGTTCATCGGCCAGTTCCACGGCGTGATCAGTCCGACAACACCGATCGGCTCCATGGCGATGCGGTCATTGGGGGCATGCGGTCCAAGCGGGCGCAAGAATTCGACATCCTTGAACGCCTTGATGAAATTGTCGATGTGCCAGGTTCCGGACGTGACCTGATCGTTGCGAGACATCTCAATGGGCGCACCCATTTCCAGACTGATCGCCTGCGCCATGTCTTCGGCGCGCTCAAGGTAGACTTCGCGGATTTTCTTGACGTATCCGAGCCGAACTTCGGGATCGGTCTGCGACCAGGACTCGAACGCGGACTTGGCGGCGGCGACGGCGGCGTTGGTGTCAGCCGCAGCACCCAGGGAAATTACCGCGCAGGTTTCCTCGGTTGAGGGATCAATAACCTCGCAGTCACGGGGTGCAACTGGCGCGACCCATGCGCCATTGATGTAAAACTCGCGTTTCTCGATCATTTCATTCTCCACTATACAAAGACGCACATGCCGCGCCGTTCAGGGCGCATAAAAGGTGTTTCACCGCTTCGAACAGCACTTACGCAAGTCCCCGCAGCAAACAAGATCCAAAAAGCCAAACATTTGAAGGCCAATCGACAACGCGGTGCGTTGCCCTTCCGTCAATTAGGGGTCGACCGGGCAGGATTGCAACCTCGAATCGGGCAAAGAAGGTTTTCCGCCGGCCTTGCGGCTGACCGTCGCCGCCGCTGACCAGACCCCGGAAACCGCCCGCTGCCTTCCAAAGCTGTACTGAATCCCCAAAGCGCCTGGTTCTAACGACGCCCGCACAGGGCTGATCCCGGATACAATGTCGCTGCCGGCGGGACCCTATTCCGCCAACGCGCGGCTGATGAGGGAGCCGCAATGCCCGTGCGCTGACCGAACAGCTTCATGGCCTCGGCAAAATGATGTCGAAATATTTCGCGCACCATTTCAGGAAAGTCACTGGCCCCTACAAGCGGCAGGCCTGACCGGCTCATACGCGGTAACCGGCATTTCAGCGAAGCGTCTTGAGCAAGGCAGGCGTGGGGAAACAATCGGCCTTGCTGCCGTTTCGGGCCTGCCATTCCCCTATCGAGCGCCTTGTCTTGTAGCCGGGCAATCCATCCGCGCCGCCGACATCGTAGCCCTGTTTTTCCAGCGATGATTGCAACCGGGCGATATCGGAGCGCAACATCGAACCGGTGTTGTCCCAGGGGGTGACGAACGCGCCGCCACCATGGGCCATGCGGTCGGCGAGATTGCCGATGAACAGCGCATAGAGATCGGAATTGTTGTATTCCTTGATGACGTAGAAATTCGGCGTGACGACGAATTCGGGGCCGTATGTTCCCGCGGGAACCAACACCATGCCGGGCGCACGGCGTTCGTGAGCGGGAAACGGCCGGCCGGATATGCGAATGATGCCCATGTCCGTCAGGGCGCTGATCGGCCGGGCCCGGTCAGGCCCTTCCAGCGCGCAGGTGACGCCTTCGGGGATGACCGCCTCGAAGCCCCAGTCGCGGCCGCGCACCCAGCCCGACCGGGCCAGATAATTGGCGATAGACGCCAGCGAATCCGCCGTTGAATTCCAGATGTCGCGCTTGCCGTCACCATCGAAATCAACCGCATGATCGAGATAGCTCGACGGCAGGAACTGCGGCTGCCCCATGGCGCCGGCCCAGGATCCCTTCATCGCAGAGGCTGAAACATCGCCGCGCTGAAGGATTTGCAGTGCCGCCAGTATTTCCTTGCGGAACAGGTCTGGCCGGGTCGACATGAAGGCCTTGGTGGCGATGACCTGAATGGCGGAATAGGGAATCTTGGCGCGGCCAAAGCCCGATTCGCGACCCCAGATCGCCACGATGATGGACCCGGGCACGCCGTAGCGCTCCTCGATCCTGCGCAACAGGCCTGCATGTTGCTTCATCAGGGACCGGCCCGAAGCGGCCAGACCCTGAAGCCTTTTCTCGCTGAAATAGGCGCCGGGGTTGCGGAATTCGGCCTGGCTTTGGGCGCGTTGCTTTGGCTTTGGAAATCCCGGCGGCGCCAGATCCGGCAGATCCCAATCGAGGTTGACGCCGGAAAAGGCGCGGTCAAACACCGGTTTGGACACACCGGCGCGTTTGGCTTCAGGCCACAAATCGGCCTCGAGCCATTGCCGGAACTGTGCCTCGACGCCGGATTTTGTTGCAGCACGGGATGGCATGACCCCAAGTGTGGTCACGACGAACAGGAAAGTGATCGAAAGAATCAGGGTGCGAATCATGCCGCCAGACTAACCCGGGCGGCATGTCAGGAAAACGGCCCATCGCGAAGAGGTCGCTCAGTCGTCGGAAAAGGCCTCGATCTCGATTTCGGTCAGCAAATCGGGATGGGCCAGCCCGGCAACAATGACATAGGTCGAGGCGGGTGCATGGCCTTCCAGCATCAGGTCCCGGATTTCCCGATAGATACCGACCGCGCCGGGCGCCACATCATAAACACGGATCGCGACGATATCGGTGATCTGCATGTTGCAGGCAGCCAGTGCGGAAAGCGCGTTGCGCCATGCCTGTTCGGCCTGGGGACGATATCCCTCCAGCATCTGACCCGCCGGCGTCACGCCGATCTGTCCCGAAACAACCAGGCGGCGGCCCGGTGCCACCATCTCCACAGCCTGCACATAATTGGACGCCGGTTGTGGCATTGTATCGGGATTGAAAAAACGTGGCATGCCCTGTTCCCTCAGAAAGCCGTGCGGGCGCGAATGGCCGCTGCCAGCGTGCCTTCATCGAGATAGTCAAGTTCGCCGCCGACCGGCACGCCATGGGCCAGCCGGGTGATCTTGACCTCAAATCCGGACAATTGCTCGGTGATGTAGTGCGCGGTGGTTTGTCCCTCGACCGTGGCGTTGACGGCGATGAGGATTTCCCGGACCCGGCCGCCGGCCACCCGGTCGACGAGTTTGGAAATCGACAGGTCGTCGGGGCCGATGCCGTCGAGTGGCGACAGGGTTCCTCCCAGCACATGATAGCCCGCGTTCATCGCAGCGGCCCGTTCAAGCGCCCACAGATCGGCCACGTCCTCGACGACGATGATCACTGTCTGGTCGCGGGTCGGATCGGTACATACCGTGCACGGGTCAGAGGTGTCGGCATTGCCGCAGGTTGAACAGATGCGGACCTTGTCAAAGGCCTCGTTCATCGCCAGCGCCAGCGGACCCATCAGCTGGTCTTTCTTCTTGATCAGATGCAGGGCCGCGCGGCGCGCCGAGCGCGGCCCAAGCCCGGGAACCCGGGCCAGCAGCTGGATCAGGCGCTCGATCTCCGGCCCGGTTACACGTTTTTGCATCTGGATCTCCGGTTACCGACGGCCAATCTCAAAACGGCAGTTTCATGCCCGGAGGGATTGGCAGACCGGCGGTGAGCTCCTGGGTCCGTTCCGCGACCATGGCCTCGACCTTGCCCTTGGCGTCGTTGTGGGCTGCAACGACCAGATCTTCCAGGATCTCGACATCGTCTTCCTTGAACATCGATGGATCGACGCTCATTCCCAGCATCACGCCTTTCCCCGAAAGCCGTACCGTGACCATGCCACCGCCAGCGGTTCCCTCGCATTCAAGTTCGGCGATCTCTTCCTGCATGCGCTCCATCTTGGCCTGCATGTCCTTGATCTTGCCCATCATGCCCATGATGTCTTTCATCGTGATCTCTCCTTCTAAGGTGTTTGTTTCCGGCTTGATCCAGACCCGCGCATCGGTGAGCGCAGGCTAGTCCCGGTCATCGTCGGGATCGGTTTCATCTGGCAGGATGTCGCCATCCTCGGACGGGGTGAGCGCGGCCTCGGCCAGGCTCTCCTCGGTGACGGCGATGCGCACGTCGGTGATCCGCGCGCCGGGAAATTTTGCCAGAATCGCCGCCACATCAGGATCCTGGCGGGCATCGCTGACAAGCGCGTCGCGCTTGGCGGTCTCGCGCTCAGAAAGCGTCGGAGCCCCCTCTTCACGGCTGAGCGCGACACTCCACTTGGCACCGGTCCAGTCTGTCAGCTTCTTGACCAGTTCACCGGGCAAACTCGGACTTGCATCCGGTGTCAGGCTGATTTCAAGCCGTCCCGGCTCAAGCCGGACCAGTCTCACATTGGTGCGGATCTGCACCTTCATGGCGATATCGCGATATTTTTCGGCAAGCGCCACCATGTCTTCGAGCGAGCCTATGGCGACCTCTTGAACCGGTTCTGCAACGGCTGGCGCGGCAATCGTAGGCTCGGCGGAATGGGCAAGCCGCATCGACGGCTGGCCGCCGCTCGAACCCTGCGGCACCCGGCGTTCGCCCACAGCCCGGGCCGTGGCGCCGCCACCGGAGGGACCGCCGCCTGGCGATTGAACCGCTGCGCCAGCGGTTGCGCCGCCCATGCTCTGGAACGCCTTCACCGCATCCTCGGGTGACGGCAGGCTGGCGGCATGGGCAATCCGGATCAGCGCCATCTCGGCGGCGGCCGCCGGGCGGCTTGATGTATCGGTCTCGGTTATGCCCTTGAGCAGCATCTGCCAGACCCGGGACAAAATGGCGGTCGACAAGGTTCCGGCATAACTGGCGCCACTTTCGCGCTCGGTTTGTGTCAACGAGGGGTCTTCACCCGCCTGCGGCACGAATTTGAGCCTGGTGACGAGATGGGTGAAATCGGCCAGATCGTTGAGAATTACCGGAGGACTTGCGCCCGAATCATACTGGTCGCGAAAGCTCGCCAGCGCTGCCGCGACATCGCCGCTCATCAGCGAGCCGAACAGTTCGACAATACGCGACCGGTCAGCCAGGCCCAGCATCGAGCGCACGGCTTCCGCATCAACCGCTCCGCCGCCATGGGCAATCGCCTGATCGAGCAGCGACAGCCCGTCACGCACCGAGCCTTCAGCGGCCCGGGCCATCATGGCAAGCGATTCGTCGTCGATCGCGATGCCTTCCTGCCCGGCAACGCTTTTGAAATGCTTGACCAGCAGGCCCGAATCGATGCGGCGCAGGTCAAAGCGCTGGCATCGCGACAGCACGGTGATCGGGACCTTGCGGATTTCGGTGGTGGCGAAGATGAACTTCACATGCGCCGGCGGCTCTTCCAGGGTCTTGAGCAGGCCGTTGAAGGCCTGATTTGAGAGCATGTGCACTTCGTCGATGATGTAGACCTTGTAGCGCGCGGAAACCGGGCGATAGCGCACCTGCTCGATAATCTCGCGGATATCGTCAATGCCGGTGTGCGAGGCGGCATCCATTTCGATGACATCGACATGGCGGCCTTCCATGATCGCCTGGCAATTTTCACCCGGCACAGTCAGATCAATGGTTGGCTGATCAATCTCGTCGGTCTTGTAATTGAGCGCCCGCGCCAGAATTCGCGCCGTGGTGGTCTTGCCGACGCCGCGGACACCGGTGAGCATCCAGGCTTGCGCAATCCGTCCGGTGGAAAACGCATTGGTCAGTGTGCGGACCATCGGCTCCTGGCCGATGAGGTCCGTGAAATCCTTGGGGCGGTATTTCCGCGCCAGGACCCGGTACGGCGCCGGTGCCTCGGGGCCGGACCCCGATGGCGCTGTGTTCGTGCCGGTATTTTCTTCCATGATTCCTGTGCCGCCCTCGCGCTGGCCCGATGGCCGTTTGCACCAAATTCGCACCCCGGTTGAAACCCGTCAATGACAGGGCCTGACATTTCGGGCGCGGGCGAAAGGGTGGGAGGCTGGCACGGTGACCCGTGCCGGGCTCGTTAGGGCTGCTTCCTTCCGGACCTGACCCGGTTGGCGAGTGGCTCGTCCACCACCAACCTCCCGCTTGCACATATCGTCAATCGGACAGGCAAAAGCAAGCCAACCACGAAAAAAACTGCTAGAGTCTTGATCCAACCCTGTCCGGCGGTCTTGCCCATGTCTGATTTTGTTCTCGATCCGCGCCTTGAACGCGATACCACGCTGGTGATGAAGCTGGGGTTATGCCAACTCCGGCTGATGCAGGACAGTCGCTGGCCCTGGGTGCTTCTGATACCTCAAAGGAGTGGCATTTCGGAAATTTTCGAAATGACGCCGCTGGACCAGACGATGCTGACCTTTGAAACCGCCATCACTGCCAAGGCACTGAAACAGGCATCGGCGTGCCTGAAAATCAATGTCGGAGCCCTTGGCAATCAGGTGCACCAATTCCATCTTCACATCATCGCACGCAACGAGGGCGATCCGGCCTGGCCCGGACCGGTCTGGGGTCATGGCGAAGCCAAGCCCTGGGACCGGGATGCCCGCAACGACTTTACCAAAAGACTTCTCGAGGCACTCTAATCCATGACTTTTTCCCTGTTTGACCATGACGCTCCTCATGGCGAGGCTAGCCGTCTGGTCGCGTTTTCATCCAACCGGCTTGACCGCCGGTCAGAGCACCGCAACGAAAACGAACTGGGCGATGCGCGCAATGATCCGGCAACGCGTTATTTCGCCATCACGCAAGGCCGGTTGGCAATGCGCATCAACGGTGAAGCGCCGCAGGGGCTGCTCGAGGCTGCCGACATCTCCGCGATGCAGCCGCACGACGCGGATGCGGTGCTGATTGGCTGGGACGCGGCCGACGCGGCCCGCATTGCCATCCCCGTCGGAATTGCGCCTGACGACCTGCCGGAGCCGTTCAAGGCCATCGACACCCGCTCGGTTTACCGTCAGGCACTGATGGACGAGGAAACTCTCGGCGCCTATGCGCAAGGCACCAGTCTGGTTTCCTGGGCACTTGCCAACAGGTTTTGCGGTGCTTGCGGCGGGTCCATGACGCCTGAATCGGGCGGTTACCGGCGGCGTTGCACGGTGTGCGACCATGTGGTGTTTCCACGAACCGACCCGGTCGCCATCATGCTGACGATTGATGAGGCGAGCGATCGCTGTCTGCTTGGCCGCAGTCCGCATTTTCCTCCCGGGATGTACTCCTGCCTGGCCGGGTTCATCGAACCAGGTGAAACCATGGAGGATGCGGTCCGGCGTGAAACGCTCGAGGAATCCGGCATCAAGATCGGCCGCGTGCGATACCACGCCAGCCAGCCCTGGCCGATGCCGCATTCACTGATGATCGGGGTCTATGCCGAAGCCCAAAGCCTGACGATTGACCGCGATACTGCCGAGCTTGAGGATTGCCGCTGGTTTGACCGCGGCGAGACCGAGGCCATGCTGGCCAATGTCCTGGGCGAGGACAAGGCCTCGGCGCCGCCGCCAGGCGCCATCGCTCACCGGCTGATGCGCGACTGGCTGGATTGGGATCGGTAGGGTACGGACAACCTGAAGCGTCTCAGCCTTCGGCCTCCTGGGCATGTGACCCGTTTTGCGCCAGTCTGAACGGATGGGCCGGATAGACGCCCAGAATCCGCAACTCCTTGGAGAAAAAGGCGAGTTCATCCATCGCGCGGGCCACCGGCGCCTCGTCCGGATGGCCCTGAATATCGGCGTAAAACTGGGTGGCGAAGAACTTGCCGCCGATCTGGTAGCTTTCCAGCTTGGTCATGTTGACGCCATTGGTGGCAAAGCCGCCCATCGCCTTGTAGAGCGCCGCCGGGATATTGCGTACCCGAAAGACAAATGTGGTCACGACCACTTCGTCCGCCACCGGGCGCGGCGGTATGTTTGCCTCACGCGACAGCACCACAAAGCGGGTGACATTGGTCTCGGTGTCCTCGACATTTTCCTCAAGGATATCGAGACCATAGAGTTCAGCCGCCAGACTTGGCGCAAGTGCTGCCATGGTTCGGTCGTCGCTCTGCGAGACAAGTCTGGCGGCGCCGGCCGTGTCGCCGGCCACCACAGCCTTCCAGCGATTGGCGCGCACCACCTTGCGGCACTGGCCCACTGCGTGGACATGACTGTGCACCGTACGGATTTCGGACCGGTCGACGCCGGGCAATGCCATCAACTGGAAATGGATCGGCATGAAATATTCGCCGACGATGTGCATCCGCGATTCAGGCAACAAATGATGAATATCGGCCACCCGCCCCGCGATGGTGTTTTCGATCGGGATCATGGCCAGATCCGCCTCGCCCTGCTCAAGCGCGATGAACGCGTCCTCGAATGTGGCGCAGGGCAATGGCTCCATGTCGGCAAACATGTCGCGGCAGGCCATATCGGAATTTGCGCCAAACTCACCCTGAAAGGCGATGCGATTGGTGGAAGCTGTCATCATGAATGTCCGTGTTGAGGGATGCGCGTTTATTTCGGTGCCAGAATTTGGCGGGCGCGTTCCAGATCGGCGGGAGTATCGACACCGAGAGGAACGGAGTCAACGATTGCAACATCGATGCGCATACCATCTTCAAGCGCCCGCAACTGTTCAAGTGATTCGCGCCTCTCGAGGGTTGAGGCAGGTAGCGAGACGAAGCGCTCCAGCGCCGATCGTCGCCAGGCATAAAGCCCGATGTGGTGATACAGCGGTCCCTCACCGTAAGGCGCGGTGGTGCGGGTGAAGTAAAGCGCGCGCAACAGCCGCTCGCCAATAGGCGTGCCGATGACCTTGACGATGCTCGGATTGGTTTTCTCCGCCTCGTCGGTAATCTCGACCGCCAGCGTGGCAAGATCAGCCGGCGACCCCGCCAGCGGCATCGCCGCGCGGCGAATGGCTTCCGGCTCAATAGCGGGAATATCTCCCTGCACATTGAGAATTATCCGGGCTTGCCCATCGGGGTCCATCTTCCGGGCTGCCTCGAAAACCCGGTCCGATCCGGACTGATGGTCATCGCGGGTCATGACCGCCTCGAACCCCGCGGCCTCAACCGCATTGGCGATTTCAAGCGAATCAGTCGCCACCGCCACCCGTCCGATATCAGCAAGCATCGCCTGGCGCGCCACCCTGACCACCATGGGTTCGCCACCAATATCAGCAAGCGGTTTTCCAGGCAGTCGGGCCGACGCCAGGCGGGCTGGAATGATGACGAGCGTGGGCTCTTGAGCGTGGGCCATCTGGGTTTAGTTCCTCGGTTGGGCGGCGCAAGTGACGACAAATGTCAAAAAGTCTCACTGCCACTGTTACAAACGGTGTTGCAACGATCCTGCAAAAGACATAGGTTCCGCGCGATTTCAAGACTGGTTCGGATATTGCGGGAAACTGGGCGGAAGCCGGACTGAAACGGAGCGACGGAACATGAACTCTTCATATCTCAACTCTGCAGCAGGCGCCTTTTTGGGCATTCTGTTTGTCGTGATGACTCTCTCGATCGTTTCGGAGGGAATCTATGAAGCACCGGTACCGGAAACCGAAGGCTTCATGATCGAAGTTGCCGAAGGCGGCGGCGAAGCAAGCGCACCTGCCGAAGAGGCTGCACCCGAAGAGATTGCGCCTCTGCTCGCAAGCGCCGATGCGGCCAAGGGTGAGACAGTGTTCAAGAAATGCGCTGCGTGCCACACCAACGACGCGTCAAACGCCAACAAGGTCGGGCCCGGCCTGTGGAACATTGTGAACCGGCCGGTCGCCGCGCACGAGGGGTTCAAATACTCCGGTGCCATGACCGAATTCTCGCAGGGCGGTACGGTTGTCTGGGATTACCAGCATCTGAGCGAATTCCTCGCTGCTCCGAAGAAGCACATCCCCGGCACCGCAATGGGCTTCGCCGGACTTAAAAAGATTGACGATCGCGCAAATCTCATCGCCTATCTCCGCACAGTGGGCGATACGCCGGCGCCGCTTCCGGGCGAATAAATCGCGAGACAGATGAGACTGAAGCCGGGTTCACGCCCGGCTTTTTTCGTATTTTCGCGCAGTTTTTCGCGTCAGGCCCTGCAAGTGCGGCGGAACTGGCCTATTCTCCCACCGAAGCCATTTTTCCCAGGAGGACCCGCACCGATGATCACCCGCATTGCCCGTTTCATGATGGCGTCTGCCGCATTGATCATGTTTGCCTCCGGATTGATGGCGCAGGAACCCGTGTGGCGGCATGCCACATTGATGATTGGGGAACCGAAATACCCAGAAGGGTTTGCCCGGTTTGACTATGCGAACCCGGACGCCCCCAAGGGCGGCACATTGAGATTGTCGGAGGAAGGCACGTTCGACAGTTTCAACCCCATTCTGACCAAGGGCGAACAGGTGGCCGGACTTTCCCTGGTGTTCGACACGCTGATGAAATCGGCCGAAGACGAGGTCTCCACATCTTACGGATTGCTCGCCGAAAGCATCTCCTTTCCCGAAGATATTTCAAAGGCCACGTTCCGGTTGCGTGCGGAAGCACGATGGGCTGATGGCGAGCCGGTGACACCGGAGGATGTTGTCTTCAGCTTCACCAAGGCCAAGGAACTCAATCCGCTGCAGGCCAATTATTACGCCCACGTGGTCTCCGCCGAAAAGACCGGGGACCGCGATGTGACGTTCGTGTTTGACGAGAACAACAACCGCGAACTGCCGCAGATCCTCGGTCAAATCCTGGTTTTTCCGAAGCATTGGTGGGAGGCAAAGGACAAGGATGGCAACACGAGGGATATCGGTCGCACCACCCTGGAACCGGTGATGGGCTCCGGACCGTACCGGATTGCCTCTTTCACCGCCGGATCGACGATCCGTTACGAATTGCGCGAGGATTACTGGGGCAAGGATCTGAACGTCAATGTCGGGCATAACAATTTCGGCGGGATCGAGTATGCCTATTTCACCGACGCCAATGTCGAGTTCGAAGCCTTCCGTGCAGGCAAAATCGATTTCCGGCAGGAAAATTCCGCCAGCAAATGGGTAACCGCCTATGATTTCCCCGCTGTCGAGACAGGAGAAATCAAGCGTGAGGAAATCGAGAATCCGCTCCGCGCTGTCGGCATCATGCAAGCCATGGTGCCGAATATCCGCCGGGACAAGTTCAAGGATATACGGGTCCGCAAGGCGCTCAATTTCGCCTTCGATTTCGAAGACCTCAACCGCAACCTGGCTTTTGATGCCTTCGAACGGATCGACAGCTATTTCTGGGGCACTGAACTTGCCTCGTCTGGCCTTCCCGAGGGCAGGGAAAAGGAAATCCTCGAGGGGATGAAGGACAAGGTTCCGCCGGAAGTGTTCACCACTTCCTATACCAACCCGGTCAGTGGAGATCCGCAGAAAGCTCGTGCCAACCTGCGGCAGGCCCTGACCCTGTTCAAGGAAGCGGGCTATGAACTGAAGGGCACGCAACTTGTCGATTCCCGCACAGGCGCACCGTTCGAGATCGAGATCCTGCTTTCCAGTCCTTCATTCGAACGGTCGGTGCTGCCCTATGTCAGCAGCCTGAAGAAAATCGGCGTCGCCGCAAGGATCCGTACCGTCGATGCCTCGCAATACACCAACCGGGTGCGAAGCTTCGACTACGACATGATCTGGGCGGTATGGGCGCAATCGCTGAACCCGGGCAACGAGCAGGCAGGCTACTGGGGTTCTGACTCGGTAGAACGCGAAGGATCAAGGAATTACGCGGGCATAGCGGATCCGGCGATCGACGAATTGATCAGGATGGTGATCTTCGCGCAGGACCGCGAGGAACAGGTAGCCGCAGTTCGGGCCCTCGACCGGGTGCTTCTGGCCCATCACTACGTGGTCCCGCTGTTTTACAGCAATGCCGTCAAGGTGGCCTACCGCAGCACACTCGCACGTCCCGGGGAACTGCCGTATTACGGGCTTGGATTCCCGGAAATATGGTGGATGAACGCGGCTCAATGACGCTATTTCGACCTTGCACCATCATCGACATTCGATTCTGTATGAAGGACGGGCGAATCAGCCGGAAGCTGGTTTTTCCGGCTTGAAGGATTTGAGATTGACTACATCATCACGGACCGAAGGCGGCCAAATCGCCAAGAACAAGCGGATTGAAGCCTGATGGGCGTCTATATTTTCCGTCGTCTGCTTTTGATGATCCCGACCATCATCGGCATCATGGCGATTTCGTTCGCGGTGATCCAGTTTGCTCCGGGCGGACCGGTGGAGCAGGTCATCGCGCAGTTGACCGGTCAGGGCGATTCGGCAATCGACCGGATTGCCGGCGGCGGTGACACGGTTGGCAGCGCCCAGCAGGATTTTGGCGATTCCGTCTCGTCGCAATATCGCGGTGCGCAGGGACTCGATCCGGAATTCATCGCCAAGCTGGAAGCCCAGTTCGGCTTCGACAAGCCGCCGCTCGAACGCTTCGGTCTGATGATGTGGAACTATATCCGTTTTGATTTCGGAGAGAGTTATTTCCGCAGCATCGATGTGATCGACCTGATCGCGGAGAAAATGCCGGTCTCGATCTCGCTCGGCGTCTGGATCCTGCTGTTGTCCTACATCATCTCGATACCGCTGGGGATCAAGAAGGCGGTGTCGGACGGCTCGCGGTTCGATGTGTGGACATCCGGTCTCATCATCATCGCCTATGCGGTGCCGGGATTTCTGGTCGGCATCCTGTTGATCGTGATGTTTGCCGGGGGATCGTTCTTTGACTGGTTTCCCTTGCGCGGACTGACCTCGGACAATTTCGCCGAACTGAGCCTGTTTGGAAAGATCGTCGACTATTTCTGGCATCTGGCGCTGCCGCTGATCGCGCTTTCACTCGCCGCCTTCGCCACCACGACGCTGCTGACCAAGAATTCGTTCATCGACGAAATCCGCAAGCAATATGTCACCACCGCACGGGCCAAGGGATTGACGGAAAGCCAGGTGCTCTACCGGCATGTGTTCCGCAATGCGATGCTGATCATCATTGCCGGCTTTCCCGGTGCATTCATTTCAGCCTTCTTTTCCGGGTCGCTGCTGATCGAGACGATTTTCTCGCTCGACGGTCTGGGCCGGCTCGGTTTCGAATCGGTGATCAAGCGGGATTACCCGGTGGTGTTTGCCACGCTGTTCATCTTTTCACTGATGGGACTGGTGGTGGGACTGATCTCCGACCTGGTTTACACCTGGGTCGATCCGCGCATCGACTTTGAAAAGAGGGATGTCGGATGAGCACCGCGGCTTCCACACCCTCGCCGGCCTATGATGCGAACGGCAGGCCGAAAGGCTGGCTGTCGCCGACCAACAAGCGACGCTGGGCCAATTTCAAGGCAAACCGGCGCGGCTACTGGTCACTGTGGATTTTCCTGTTCCTGTTCATCGCCAGCCTGCTGGCCGAGTTCATTGCCAATGACCGCCCCATCCTGGCCTCCTACAAGGGCGAGATCCTCTACCCGGTGCTGGTTGATTATCCGGAGGAGAAATTCGGCGGGTTCCTGGCCCGTACCGATTACCGAGATCCGTTCATCCAGGACGAGATCAAGGCAAACGGCTGGCTGATCTGGCCGCCGATCCGCTACTCCTACACCACCGCCAATTCCTATATCCCGCACTCGGCGCCGACGGCTCCATTCTGGATGCTGGACAAGGAGACCCGCTGCTCCGCCTATCCGATGAAGGATGAGGATCCGGGCTGCACGCTTGGCAACATGAACTGGCTCGGCACCGACGATCAGGCCCGCGACGTGACCGCGCGGATGATTTACGGGTTCCGGATATCGGTTCTTTTCGGGCTGACCCTGACCATTTTCTCTGCCGTGATCGGCATTGCCGCGGGCGCGGTCCAGGGCTATTTCGGCGGCTGGACCGATTTGTTGATGCAGCGCTTCATCGAGATCTGGTCGTCGATGCCAGTGCTCTACATCCTGCTGATCATCGCCGCAGTGCTGCCGCCAGGCTTCTGGATCCTGCTTGGAATCATGCTGCTGTTTTCCTGGGTGTCGTTTGTCGGCATCGTCAGGGCCGAGTTTCTGCGCGCGCGCAATTTCGAGTATGTCAACGCCGCCCGGGCGCTGGGCGTCGGCAATGGCACCATCATGTTCCGGCATCTTCTGCCCAACGCCATGGTGGCGACGCTGACCTTCCTGCCGTTCATCCTGTCGGGGTCTATCACCACACTGACCTCGCTCGACTTCCTCGGCTTCGGCCTGCCGCCGGGCTCGGCTTCGCTGGGTGAACTGATCGCGCAGGGCAAGCGCAACCTGCAGGCGCCATGGCTGGGGCTGACAGCCTTCTTCACCATCTCGATCATGCTTTCCTTGCTGATCTTCATCGGCGAAGCGACCCGTGACGCCTTCGATCCGCGAAAGACATTTCGATGAGCGGCGCAAAGACGAAAAGCGATGATGTGCTGTTGTCGGTGCGCGATCTTTCGGTGGCGTTTCATCAGGGCGGCGAAAGCCAGACGGCTGTCGACCATATCTCATTTGAGATCCGGCGCGGCGAGACGGTGGCGCTGGTGGGCGAATCCGGCTCCGGCAAATCGGTTTCCGCGCTTTCCGTGCTCAAGTTGCTGCCATACCCGTCGGCAAGCCACCCGTCCGGCGAAATCCTGTTCAAGGGGCAGGATCTGCTCTGCGCGCCGGAGTCTCACATAAGGGATGTGCGCGGCAACGACATCACCATGATCTTCCAGGAGCCGATGACCTCGCTCAATCCGCTGCAGTCGGTGGAAAAGCAGATTGCGGAGATCCTGCATCTGCACCAGGTGATCAAGCCGGACGAAGCCCGCCGGCAGGTGCTGGAACTGCTCACCCAGGTCGGCATCCGAGATCCCGAAACACGGCTGGCGTCTTATCCGCACCAATTGTCCGGCGGCCAACGGCAACGGGTGATGATCGCCATGGCGCTGGCCAACCGGCCTGAACTGCTGATCGCCGACGAACCGACAACCGCACTTGATGTTACCGTGCAGGCGCAGATTCTGGAACTGTTGCGCGATCTCAAGCATCAGCATGGCATGGCGATGCTGTTCATCACCCATGATCTGGGCATCGTGCGCAAATTCGCCGACCGGGTCTGCGTGATGACGGACGGCAAAATCGTCGAAACCGGCCCGACACGCGAAATCTTCGCCAATCCGCAGCATGCCTACACCAGGCATCTTCTTGCCGCTGAGCCCAAGGGCGAACCGCCCCAGCGCAAACCGGCAGCGCATGATGTGATGCGCGCCCAGGACATCAAGGTCTGGTTTCCGGTCAAGCAGGGTTTTCTCAGACGCACTGTCGACCACGTCAAGGCGGTGGACGGGCTTTCGCTCAAGCTCAAGGCAGGACAGACGCTGGGAGTCGTCGGAGAGTCAGGGTCGGGAAAGACAACGCTCGGGCTTGCGCTGATGCGGCTCATTCGCAGCGAAGGCGAAATCTTTTTCGAAGACCAGCCCCTGCATGCCCGGTCTTTCAAGGAAATGCGACCGCTCAGAAGTGCGATGCAGGTGGTGTTCCAGGATCCGTTCGGATCGTTGAGCCCGCGCATGTCGATCGCCGATATTGTCGGCGAGGGACTTGCCATTCATGCGCCTGATCTTTCCGCGCGCGAGCGCGACAGCCGTGTTGCCGGGGCGCTGGAGGAAGTGGGACTCGACGCCGCCACCCGCTGGCGATACCCGCACGAATTTTCCGGCGGTCAGCGCCAGCGCGTGGCGATCGCGCGGGCGATGGTGCTCAAGCCGCGCTTCGTCATGCTCGACGAGCCGACCTCGGCCCTGGACATGAGCGTTCAGGCGCAGGTGGTCGACTTGTTGCGGGAGCTGCAGGCGCGGCACAATCTGGCCTATCTGTTCATCAGCCACGATCTGAAGGTGGTGCGAGCGCTGGCCAATGATGTCATCGTCATGCGGGCGGGCAAAGTGGTTGAGCAGGGCACCGCCGACAAGATTTTCGATCACCCCGAAACGGACTATACCAAAGCGCTGATGGCCGCGGCATTCAACCTGGAAGCCGCAGACAGCGCCGTGGTCAGCGAATAGGCGAGTTCATGACAGACAGTAACGGCAAAGGACGCGTGCTGCTTGCACTCACCGGCTGGGAACCCGAGGTCTGGATCAACGAGTTCGGCAAGGCCGCTCCGGATCGCCCGGTGGCACTTGAGCCGGAGGGTGAGGCGGATCCAGGCATCCATTACGCGGTGGTCTGGAAGCAACCTCCCGGCCTGCTGTCAAAGCTGCCGAATCTCAAGGCTATCTTCTCGCTCGGCGCCGGGGTTGATCATGTCTTTGCCGACACCAGCCTGCCGGATGTGCCGATCGTGCGCGTAGTATCTCCAGATCTGACCACACGAATGAGCGAATACGTCGTCTGGCAGGTGCTCGATCATCACCGCCTCGGCCCGCGCTACCGCGCACAACAGGCGGACCGGATCTGGGAGGAAGATCAAAATCAGAAAGCTGCCGGCGACATTACCGTGGGCATCATGGGTCTGGGTGAACTGGGCCGTGATGCGGCGTCCAAGCTTCGCATCATGGGCTTTAGCGTATCGGGATGGTCGCGGACGCAAAAGCAGGTCGAAGGCGTCAGCTGCCATGCGGGCGCGGACGGGCTCGGTGCATTCCTGGCATCTGCCGACATTTTCGTGGTGTTACTGCCCCTGACGCCCGAAACACGCGACATCCTCAACCGTGATCTTTTCACGCGCATGAGCAAGCGTGGCCCGCTCGGTGCTCCTGTGCTGATCAATGCCGGACGCGGCGGATTGCAGAACGAGGCAGACATTCTCGCAGCGCTGGATGAGGAACTGCTCTCGGCGGTGACGCTGGATGTGTTTCAGCAGGAACCGCTTGATCCCGAAAGCCCATTCTGGACCCATCCGAAGGTGACGATCACACCGCATGCAGCCGCCGCATCAATGCCGCACTCGCTGATCGAGCCGATGGCGCGCCAGATGGATGCCTATGAACGCGGGGAACCGCTGATCAATCTGGTTGACCGAAAAGCCGGTTACTAAGCCGGCTTAGGGACGTCGATAGGCAGTTGGCATACCGTAGAGCTTGGCTATGCGGTCTATCGCTTCCTGCAGCGGCTCGCGTGTCACATACATGGTTCCGCCGGAAGCGTGCAACAGCGTATGCTCGTCTTCCAGAAAACCGACATGGCCTTTCCAGAACACCAGATCACCGCGTTGCAAGCCATCGCGAGAGGGATCAATTTCGACACCCAGACCTGCGGCCTGCTGGTCTGAATCGCGCGGCGCCGGTTTCCCGGTCATGGTCAGCGCCATCTGGACCAGACCCGAGCAATCAATACCGAAACCGGAGCGCCCGCCCCACAGATAGGGAGTGTTGAGAAACCTGGTGGCGACGGCCACCGCGTCTTCAGCGGCGGCCACCCCGACCGACCGCAAATGCGCGGCAATCATCGCCGTGCCATCTTCCAGAATCGCATATGCCGTGCCTCTGGTTTCAGCCACTCCGGCTACCTTCACCAGGCTGCCCATCGACAAGGTGGCGGTGTACGGGAACCGCAGATCCGGACCCGGATAGACAAAACTGCGTGGCACCGAGACAATATGGGTGGCGGAATTGGCACCCTCCCCGAGGGCGTCCTCGCGGACATATCCCACGTAACCGTCGGCTTCCATCTGCACCCACGCCCAGCTGTCAGACCTGTCAAAAACTCTCACTGTCTCGCCAAACAGCGCCTGGGTGTCGATCCCTGATTCGGACTCGGGCCTGGCGCTGACATGCACCACAGGAACGCTCACATGTGCCAGCGCGCCTTCGATGTAGCGGTCGGCCGTCACCTGCCCCTTGAGCCGGATATCGGCAAGATCCGGCCGGTAGGCATGGGATCGGCGGTCCAGAGTCGCGGTCATGCTAGGTTCCCTCCGCTGACGACAGTTTCCGCCCTTCGGCGATGATGATGTCACCGATTTTCTCGACAAAAAGCGCGCCTTCAACCGTGCGCTTGATGATGACGTTACGCCGGTCACGGTCATCGCGCACCCGGCGAACCAATCCCATATGTCCCATCGTATCCAGCGCCCTGGTGATCACTGGCTTGGTCACGCCGAGCGTGGCGGCGAGCCCGCGCACAGTGTGCGGCGGAGGCGCGAGATATATGTGCAACAGGATCGCCAACTGCCTGATGGTCAGGTCCGGCCCGATGACACGAACATGTTCGAGCGTGGCGGCATGCCACAATCCGAGCGCGTCGGATGGCCGGAGGTCAAGAGGCATCGCTCACGCCTTGTCGTTTCGGTTCCGTTTTACATTGACCGAAACAACGGAGCGGCGCAAGCCGCCTGCTTTGTCAGGCAGGGTGCCTTTTGCTGATCACATCAAACAAGGCCCGTATCCCCTGCGCTTCGCCGCCGACCGGCGCGTGCGGCTTGTCTTTGGGCGACCAGGCGAAGATATCGAAATGGGCCCAGCTGGTTTGCGCCGTCACAAAGCGTTTGAGAAACAGCGCCGCGGTGATCGACCCGGCAAAGCCGCCCGAGGGGGCGTTTGTCAGGTCGGCGATTCTGGCTTTGACATCGGCTTCATAGGGCTTGTAGAGCGGCATCCGCCAAAGTGGGTCGACAACCGCATTCGACGCCATCGCCAGATCTGCGGCCAGTGCTTCGTCATCGGTGTAAAACGGCGGCAAATCGGGGCCGAGCGCCACCCGCGCGGCACCGGTCAGTGTCGCCATGTCAACAAGCAGGTCCGGATTGTCCTCACAGGCATAGGTCAGCGCATCGGCCAGAACCAGCCGGCCCTCGGCGTCGGTGTTGTCGATCTGGACGGTCAACCCCTTGCGGCTGGTCAGCACATCTCCGGGCCGGAACGCGGACGCCGAGATGGAATTTTCAACCGCCGGGATCAGCACACGCAGGTCGACGGGCAGCTTGGCATCCATGATCATCAACGCCAGCGCCATGACGTTGGCGGCGCCGCCCATGTCCTTTTTCATGTTCAGCATCGAGCTGGCTGGCTTGATGTCGAGCCCGCCGGTGTCAAAACAGACGCCCTTGCCAACCAGGGTCAATTTCGGCTCACCCGTCTTTCCCCAGCGCAACTCAAGCAGGCGCGGCGCCTGCTCTGCTGCGCGGCCAACCGCATGGATCATGGGGAAGCCTCCGGAGATCAGGTCGTCACCCGCAATGGCGCTGACCTCAGCCTTGTAATGCTCGGCCAATCCCCGCAAAGCCGCCTCCAGCGCTTCCGGCCCCATGTCGTTGGCCGGCGTGTTGACCAGATCTCGTGCAAGCCCAACAGCCGCGACCGTGCGTCTGATGGCGTCAGCATCCGCATCCGCAGGAATTGCCAGGCGCGGTCCTTCCGGTGTCTGTTTGCGGTAGCTTTCGAACCGGTAGGCCCCCATGCCAAAGGCCAGTGCCATGACCGATCCGGATATCGGCGAGGTTTCTATATGCCAATCACCCTTTGGCAGGACGCGCGCGAGCTTGCCGCCAATGAAAGGATGGCATTCAGCCTCATCACCAAGACCGAACAACGCTCCTGCCAGCTTGCCGTCGCGATCGGGCGCGAGCAGCACGGTCCCTTCCGCAGCCGTGAAACCGGCTGATCTCGCCCAAGCAAGCGCAGTCTTGTCAATATTTCCGCTGTCAATATCCGCCCTGGACACGGCCCAGACGGGCAGACTCTGGCTTGACATCGCGGCAAAGGGGGAGGGGCGATTGGTATGGCTGTAGGGTGACATTGGTTCTCCTTGAATCCTCCGCGGCCGGCAAACCGGGAATCAGTCGTTAACTCTTGATTAGGGTTAACAGATTATTGCTTGAGCGAAGACTGTGGCGCCATCCGTGCCGGACGCCACGACACACACTTATCGGGATCAGGCCTATGTCAGCGACCCAAACACGCCCAACTCTCTCACGACAGCTGCTCGGCGCGGCTTGTATCGCCGCCCTCGGGCTTTCGCTCGCGGGGTGCGCGTCCAAGAGCCGGCTCACCACCGGATCAATTCCGTCGATGAACAAGCCGCTTGAGCGCATGAACACGACTGAACTGCATTCCGCTGCCAACAGCATCGGCAGAGCCTATGACAAGAACCCCAAAGACGCAGCAGTGGGCATGAAATACGCGTCCGTCCTGACCATGGGCGGCCGCGCGGAACAGGCATTGGCCGTGATGCAGCAGGTGGCGATCCACAACCCCACCGATCGAACGGTGCTCGCGGCCTATGGCAAGGCGCTGGCAGGTGCAGGCCAGTTCGACAAGGCGCTCGATGCAATCCAGCGGGCGCAGACCCCGGATCGTCCGGACTGGCAGCTGCTGTCCGCCGAAGGAGCCATCCACGACCAGATGGGCGACCCCGCCACGGCGCGCGCACGCTACCGCAAGGCGCTCGACCTGCAGCCCAATGAACCCTCTATCCTGTCCAATCTCGGCATGTCCTACGTGCTTCAGGGCGACCTGAAGACAGCTGAATCCTATCTGGCCTCCGCCGTTCGGCAGCCGGGCGCGGACAGTCGTGTTCGCCAGAACCTGGCACTTGTCGTTGGCCTTCAGGGCCGCTTCGCCGAGGCCGAGAAAATAGCCAGCGCCGAAATTTCCGCCGAACAGGCAGGCGCCAATGTGACCTACCTGCGAGCCATGCTGACCCAGCAAAACGCCTGGAACAAGCTCAAGGATTCGGATCGCAAAAACACCAATTGAGCCCTGCCGGCGCGTTCCACCGGTTCCGGGCGTTTTACTCTCATGACGAAAACCGCGCCGGGCTGCTTTCCTTCATGGGATATCTGACCGGCGCCAATTCCGGCGCTTCCAGCCAGAGAGAACAATCGGCGCCGAGCTGATTTGCGCTCAGAGCCCGGGACCAGAACCAAAGCCTTCGCGGGGAAAGCACCCGGCTCCGCAATTCCTCAACCCAACACAAAAATCATAAGACTGTGCCGGCGAATGCCTGCAAGGCAGGCTTCGCTTGGGCTTTTTCCAAAATGAAGCCTGAAGAGCGTGGCGAATTCGCGTCTGATATATTTATTTCGGCACGCCGCCGGAGAAATTGTCCATGACCTGGATCGCCGCCGGCCCGAGGATCACGCCGATAAGCACCGGCAGAAAGAACAGGATCATCGGGACAGTCAGTTTCGGCGGCAGCGCAGCAGCCTTTTTCTCAGCTTCCGTCATGCGTTGATCGCGGCTTTCCTGGGCAAGAACGCGCAGGGCCTGAGCGATGGGGGTGCCGTAGCGTTCCGATTGAATCAACGCCTGGGTCACCGATTTCACGGCGTCGAGGCCGGTTCTGCTGCCCAGGTTTTCAAACGCCACGCGACGATCCTGAAGATAGGAAAGTTCAGCAGTTGTCAGCACGAACTCCTCGGCCAGCGCGGGTGATTGTACCGCGATTTCCTCGGCCACCCGCTTCATCGCGGCCTCGATGGAGACACCCGATTCAACACAAATCAACATAAGATCAAGGGCATCGGGCCAGGCAAGCCTGATCGATGCCTGACGTTTCTTGGACTGATTGGAAACAAACAGGTTGGGTGTGTAAAACCCGATATAGGCCCCGACAATGCAAGCCAGCATGCGTACGGTAAACGGCTTGTCGGTCAGGTTCTCGAGCACGAAGACGTAAACGATGGAGCCGGAGAGAAAGATGAACGGCAGGACGAACCGCGCCAACAGGAACATGTTGAGCGCGTTCTGGGTGCGGTAACCGGCGGCACGAAGCTTGGCGATGGTGGCATCGTCAGCCAACGCGTTTTTCAAATTGAGCTGCTCCACGATACCGCGCACGGAGGCATTGTTGTGGGACCGCAAGCCGGCGCTCTTTTCACTGGCGCGCGCCTGTTCGGCGTTGAGGCGGGCGCGCTCCCTGGCGCGGATTTCATCGCGTTCAAGGGCGGCAGATTTCATGCGTGCGTCGAGGTCGCCGCGTTCGAAATAGGGCGCCATGAGGGTGAACAATGTGGCGAAGACCGCCACCGACACCAGGATGGGAACCAGATACGCCGGATCAGTGAGGGAAGACGCGATATCAGATAACATGGTTGATACGTCCCTAAATGTCGAAATTGATCATGTTGCGCATCACCATGATGCCGATAGACATCCAGATCGCCGAAGCACCGAGAATGAGATGGCCGCGGCTGTCGGTGAAGAGAATCGTGATGTATTCGGGCGAGGTGAGATAGACCAGCGTCGCCACAATGAAAGGCAGAGCTCCAATGATGGCCGCGGAGGCCTTGGCCTCCATCGACATCGCATTGATCTTGCCCTTCATTTTCTTGCGTTCACGCAACACCTTTGACAGATTGCCAAGCGCTTCGGAGAGGTTACCGCCGGCCTGAGCCTGAATGGCAATCACGATAGCGAAAAAATTTGCCTCCGACAGCGGGATGCGGCTGTAAAGCCGCGCACAGGCATCAGGAACGTTCAATCCCATCTGCTGGGCTTCGACTATGCGTTTGAACTCGGTACGGACCGGTTCCTGCCCTTCCGCCGCGATCATCCGGATTGCGTCGTTCAGCGGCAGGCCTGATTTGATGGACCTGACCATGATATCAAGCGCGTTGGGAAACTCGCCAAGGAACGCTTTCATCCGGCGGCTGCGCAGGAAGCCGATGATCCAGCGCGGCAGACCCGCTCCACAAATGACCATCACACCGCCGGCAACAAAGAGGCTGCCATAGGCGACAAAAGCCATGAGGCCGGCAATCAGGCCGAGAGACAGGGAGAAAATATAAAACTGCCTGACTGAAATGCCCAAGCCGGCCTGGGCGATCCTGTCCTTCAGCGGGGGCGACTTGCGCCGGTCATTTTCCTTGTGTTTCTCTTCCAGCGTCTTCAGGGATTCCTGAACGGATTTGCGCCGCTTGTTGACTTCGGTGAGCCTGTCGCGCGCCGCCGTTGCCTTGGACCGGTCGGTTTCAGCCGCCTTGACCCGCTTGACGCGGCTTTCCGCCTTTCGATCGACCTCGATCCGGCTGTAGAGTACGCCATACCCCAGCGCGCCGGCTGAAAGCGCAGCCAGGCCGATGATGGCAAGTACGACTGTATCCACACCAAACACGCGGTTTTCTCCTTACGAGGTCATTTTTTCCATGGCGTCGAGCGACGCGGCCAGACGCTTGTCCTCACCGTAGTAGCGGGCACGATCCCAGAAATGCGGTCTGCCGATACCGGTGGAGCGGTGTTGGCCGATGATGTTGCCGTTGGCATCTTCGCCGGTCATGTCATATTTCATCAGATCCTGGGTGATGATCACGTCACCTTCCATGCCGATGACTTCGGTAATGTGGGTGATGCGGCGCGAGCCGTCACGCAGACGGGCCGCCTGAATGACCACATCCACCGAACCGGAGATGATTTCGCGCACCGTCTTGGCCGGCAGGGTAAACCCGCCCATGGCAATCATGGATTCCATGCGGCTCAGACACTCACGCGGACTGTTGGCGTGGATGGTGCCCATTGAACCGTCATGGCCGGTGTTCATGGCCTGCAAGAGGTCAAACACCTCAGGTCCGCGCACCTCACCGACGATGATTCGCTCGGGGCGCATGCGAAGGCAGTTCTTGACCAGGTCGCGCATGGTGATTTCGCCCTCACCCTCGATGTTGGGCGGACGCGTTTCAAGCCGCACCACATGTGGCTGCTGCAGCTGAAGCTCGGCGGAGTCTTCGCAGGTGATCACCCGCTCGTCAGTGTCGATATAGGCCGTCAGACAGTTCAGCAGCGTGGTCTTGCCGGAGCCGGTACCGCCTGAAATCACCACGTTGCAGCGCACCCGTCCGATGATCTGCAGCACCGCAGCGCCCTCGGGAGTTATCGCGCCGAACTTGACCAGCTGATCGAGCGTCAGCTTGTCCTTCTTGAATTTACGAATGGTCAGCGCTGTGCCGTCAATCGCCAGGGGTGGAGCAATCACGTTGACACGTGAACCGTCGGGAAGGCGGGCATCGCAGATCGGACTTGATTCATCGACGCGGCGGCCGACCTGACTGACGATACGCTGACAAATCGACAACAGCTGGCTGTTGTCGCGGAAACGGACATCGGTTTCCTGCACCTTGCCGGAGACTTCGATGTAGGTCTTGCCGGCGCCATTGACCATGATGTCGGCGATGTCGTCACGTGCCAGCAACGGCTCCAGCGGGCCGTAGCCCAGGACATCGTTGCAGATATCGTCAAGCAGCTCTTCCTGCTCGGCGATCGACAATGCGAAATTCTTGATCGTGATGATATCATTGACGATATCGCGAATTTCCTCGCGGGCGCTTTCGGCGTCAAGCTTGGCCAGTTGCGAAAGGTCGATGGTGTCAATCAGAGCCGAGAAAACCTGACTCTTGGTATCGTAATAGGCTTCATTGCGGGACGATTTGCGTTTGGCCGGCGGCTCCTCCCGGCGCGGGGCGGCCTGTGGCGCGGATTTGGCAGCAGGCGGCGCGGCCACCGGGGCGGCGGCCGGCGCTGACACCTTGGGTTCCGGCGCGGAAGCATCCCGGGTTTCGGCATGGACGAGAGGTCTGGCCACCGGGGCGGCCGGCGGCTTGCCTGATCCATCGTTGCTGCGTTTGCCGAACATGTTGTGTTCCACTCCAGACTTACAGTTTACTTGCGACCCAGCAGGCCCATCAGAGACGACAATCCGGCTTTCTTCCGCTTTTTCACTTCGGCTCTGCCGGTGACGACATGGGCGATTTGAGACAGCGATTCGGCGACCGGCGATTTGGCCGAGGATTCGCCAATCATGAGACCGGAATTGGCCGCTTCGCCAAACAGCGTCGCATCGAAGGGAATGATGGCAAGGGGTTCGATTTCAAGCGGATCGCAAAACACGTCAGGAGCGATTTCCGGACGCTTGGCCATTCCGACCTGGTTAAGGACCAGCAATGGCTGACGATCATTGGGCCGCAGTTTGCGCAGCGTATCGAACAGGTTCTTGGTATTGCGCAAATTGGCGAGATCCGGGGTCGCGGTCACGACAATCTCGTCTGCCGCGCAAAGCACCTTCCGGCTCCAGTCGGTCCACACATGCGGCAAATCGATCACCGAAACCGGCGCATTGCGCTGAATGATGTCCATGATCGGGAGAAACACGTCGCCGGCGAAATCGTAGGTCCGGTCCAGCATCGACGGCGCGGCGAGCATGGACAAGTGTTCCGAGCATTTGGTCAGCAGCCGGTCCAGGAAGACTTCATCCAGACGATCGGGTGAGAAAACCGCTTCGGCAATGCCTTGTGTCGGATCGTTGTCGAAATTCAGGTTTGCCGTTCCAAACGCAAGATCGAGATCGGCCAGAATGACTTCGCTGGAGAACAGGCTCGAAATACTCCACGCGCAATTGTGCGCAAGTGTAGACGAGCCGACACCGCCTTTGGCACCGACAAAGACGATCGAACGTCCGAGCGGTGCGGCGTCGGGATCGACGAAGATGGTGGAAATCACCCCGATCACATCGGCCATCGAAACCGGCGCGACGATATATTCCGACACACCATTGCGGACCAGTTCGCGGTACAGGGAGACGTCATTGACGTGGCCAACCACCACCACTCTGGTATCCGGGTCACACACACCGGCAAGATCGCCGAGCTCTTCGAGCAATGTCTGTGCGTCGGCTCGGGTTTCGAGAATAAGCAGATTGGGGGTCGGTGAGCCTGCGAACATATTGGCGGCGGCTGAAACCCCGCCGGAATTGATCCGCAGATTGACCTTGGCCATGCGCCTGTCCTGGGAACAGCGCTCCATGGTCTTTGCCAAGCCCTCCGATTCGACGAAGGCATGTACCGAGATTCGGGGCAGCGGGCGGATTCGATCAAAATCGCCGCGCTCGGGGGCCGGATCTCCCTGCTCGGGCTGCTTTTCCTGCTCAATCTCGTAATCAAGGTTGGTCATTGACGTTGTCCTGCTTCAAAGGGCGCGTGGCGGGTCATTGGGCTCTCATTCGCCTACAAGGCCCGCGCCGCTTGCTCTATAAGTCTCGATCACCGCCGAGCGCCGCTCTGCGTCGATCGATGTCATGCCTCGCGGCGCAATAAGGTCTCCGGGATTGGCGATCTGGGCGGCCAGATTGTTCTGCGTCGCGCAACCGAAGTTGGCGTAATGCTTGTTTTCCGTTGAGTTGGCGAGCACGTCTTCGGGCCAGCGGCCGCACTCATTGGTCGACGCTGTAATGGCCATGAATGCGATGCGGATCGGCGCCGCGTCATTTGGCGAGGACACATGATAGGGCGAGGAAAGAATGCGATCGCCGGGAATGCCTTCCTTGCGCAGCACATCGGCAACCTGGCTTGAAAGCACCGACGCCGCGCCGGCATTGGCGGAGCCTACGGGAACCATGATGCGGATGACGCCGGATGCGCTTGACCGGTAGTTATTTGCCGCACCGCGAACGGTTTCCCGCATCGAAATGGTGAGTTTGCGGTCACCGGTCGAGACCGGAAGGTCGACGGTGCGCTCCTTTTCCGCCACGATAATGGGATGATTGGTGCGGTAGTCATCCGGAACGGCACCCACGGTAACGCTGCGGCCGGGCCAGCCCGCGCAACCAGACAGCAGCGAGACAGCAATCAGCAGAGGGGCAATTGCAGCCCTGAACGGATAAAGATCAGGATTTGCGGGAACTGGGATCTTGCTCGACATTGTTAGATTCCTGATCATTTGTAGATGAAGCCGACGACGCCGTGATATCGGCCGGGTGGCAGCTTGGTTTCCATCCGGCCATAGACGCGGTTCACCTTGCCCAGAAAGAAGCCAGCGCCGTCACCGGCCGCATTGAAATTGTCGTCCGGCCGAGCGATTTCGTTACGGGCAACCGGCTTGACAATGTAGGGGGTGGCAATGATGACCAGTTCGGTTTCATTGCGGACGAAATCACGGCTGCGGAAAAGCGTTCCGAAAATCGGGACCTTGGACAGTCCCGGATAGCCCGACATCGCCTGGCGAACGTCATCCTTGATCAGACCGGCAAGCACAATCGATCCGCCGGAAGGAAGCTCGACCGCGGTTTCCGCTTCACGTCGCTTGATGGAGAGGCGGGTCATTCCCGGACTGCCGCCAGCGCCTTGAACCGACGTTGACCCTTCGAATGTCGGCTCCGACACTTCGGTGAGCACTTTGAGTGATATGCGCCCGGGCGACAGCACAACGGGTGTGAAGTTCAAGCGTATGCCATACTCAACCTCGCGATCGGTATATGTTACCTTGCCGGTATCCTCATCGACCGTGACCTGATCGCGGAGCTGAAATTCGCCACCGACGTAGAACTTTGCGCTTTCCCCGGAAATAGCCGTCAGGCTGGGTTCGGCCAGGGTGCGCATCACGCCTGCCTGTTCCATTGCATTGACGTAGCCGCTGATGCTGGCCCCGCCAATGGTCTTGGCCAACGAAGCATAGTTCAGGCCTGTCGACAGGGTCCCGAGATTGGCCGGATTGGAATTAACGAATGACGCCGAACTCCCGGTGATGCTCGAATTGAATCCAAGCTGCTTGAGCACCTGACGGCTGACTTCAGCAATGGTGACCTTGAGGGTCACCTGGTCTTCGCCATCAATCTTGAGCAAATTGACGATCTGGGATTTCTGGCGGTCCTCGGCGCTGATCGCGGCATCGCCGCCTTCGCTGGTCGCCGTGGTCACCCGTGTCGTTGCTTCACCGCCGGTGAGGAATATTTCAGCCAGCCTGGCTGCCTGAGCCGCATCCTGCGGAGTGCGCACCGAACCGGTAAGGACAATGTTGTCGGAGATGATTTCCACCTTGATGTCCGAATCGGGAAGGAACCGGGCGAGGTGGGCCTGAAGGCCGGACACATCGCGCTCGATTTCAAGATCGATGGCGACGATCTCTTCGCCGCTTGGGCCGAAAATGAAGATATTGGTCTGGCCGACCGTCTTGCCGAACAGGTAAAGCCGGCGCGAGGTGCGGGTAACCGCATCGGCAAGGCTGGGATCGGCGACCAGGATATCGTGAGCATCGGTGGGCAGATCAATCACGATGGCCTTGTTCAGGCCCAACTTGACCCGCTTGGTGACACCGGGACCGGTTTGTTTGATCTTGATGACGCTTTCAGATGCCTGCGCGGCGGATACAAACCGGCCGCTGGACGGATCCAGACCCAAGCCCGCGATCACGGCAGTACCTGCCAGAGCGATGGCTGCGATGGATGACAGGAGCGATTTTGCTTTATGACGCACGTTCATTCTCCGCTTCAGTTGGTGGCGCCAACTTTGGTTATGGTGCCAGAGCGGATCAGCTGGATGGCGGTGGTGCCGTCTTCGCCGCTCAGTAGGTATTTTGCACCGTCGCCGTCAGGTTCCTGAACGTCGGCGATACTGCGCAAGGCAAGGGTCAACCGATCGGCCATCTGCTGCGCGACGGTAATGATCTTCGTTTGTTCGGGTGTCAGCTCAAGGGTCGCAGTGGTTCCAACCGCAGTGCGGTTGCCGTCCGCGTCTTCCTCGATGCGCTGATCAATCGCCAGAATCCGGATATTGGACAGAATAACTTCGGTGAGAAAGCCGTCGGCTCCGGATTTACGACGAACCATGATGACATCGACACGGTCGTTGGGGAGGATGAAGCCACCGGCGCTGGTGGCGACGGATATCTCGGTGGCAACAGCGCGCTTGCCGGCAGGAAGCAGCGACGACATGATCCGGGAGGAAGAGTCGACGATTTTTTCGCGCCGGAGCGGCTCACCCGCAAAGATCGGCAGACGAACAACCGAACCGGTGAGTTCGGCTATCGCGTCAGGGCGGGTATCACGACGGATCAATCCTTCGATCACACCATCTTCGGGCCAGCCTTTCCACTGCATCGTCTCTTCGTTCAGGCGCGAGCCGACCGGCAGGCTGGAGGTTGTCACCAGCACATCGATGGTCGGCATCTTCTCGATGACCGGCGCGGAGGAGATTTCATTGACCTGCACAGTGGGAGAGGTCAGGTTCATGGCCAGATACCCGGCTAGACCTGCTGCCAGGACAGCCACTGCCATGATGACGACGCGGGCGGGTTTCATGCTGTTTCCTCAAACGAGTATTGGATACGCTCGCCGCAGCATGCATGTGCAATCGTGTAATTATGGTTAATAAGCCGGAAGCAAACAGGGTTAACGCAATATTGCCATGACAGGGGCAGCACACGAGCCCTGGTGGACCCCGTCGACCCATCTCGCATCAAGGCACGGCGCGGGAAATGTTTCACGGACCTGGCTTCGTCAAAAACGCAAAAACCGCCCACCAAAGCTGGCGCGCGGCATAGGCAAGGACAGATGGTGGAGTGGGCGAGCCGAGGCGGCCACATGCCACGGTCGTTACAACAGCTGACTGAGCGCCTGCTTGAATATTGCGGTGTCGGGATAGGTGGAGAATGCCGCCGCTCCGATTGCCACGCCATAGGGAATCCCGGCGCGATCCTTGAAGAAATGCATTGGAATAGGAATGGGCGAGATCAAAAGCACGTTCTGATTGGCGCGGATCATCAACACGAACAGCGCCAGGAAGCCGCCATATATTCCGGTGAAGCCAAGCAGTGCGACCAGATCAATGTTGAAGCCGTACCAGAGTGCGGCGGCACTGAGGATCTTGGCGTCTCCGCCGCCCATTACATTGAGAGCGAACAAGGCGAAACAGCCGGCAAAAACACTGGTTGCCGCGACCAGAGACCACCCGAATGTGGCAAGGTCCATACCACTGAACGGAGCAACCACAAAGAATGACACGGCCAGGATAACCGAAACGCGGTTCGGGATTTTCATCGAAATGATGTCGCAGAACGCCGCCATGGCTACGCAAAGCGGCAGAATGACAAAAATTGCGGCCTCGATCATGGACTTGCTCCTGAAGTTGATCCGAGGCTAACCGGAAGACCTTAAAAAACAGCAACGTGTCAAAAGAAAAGCCGCCCGGAGGGCGACTTTCGAAATTCCAATGATCATGAAGCCAAGGCTTATGGATTTGCGGCCTTCGCGGCATTCATCTTGGTCGAAAGGCTCTGGAACTGTGCGTTCAGCGTGTTGCCCAGCGTGGTGGCGCCGGTAATAAGCGCAACAGAGATAAGCGCAGCGATGAGGCCATACTCGATTGCGGTGGCGCCGGATTCGTCTTTGACGAAACGTTCAAAAAGGGTCTTCACGGGTTTGCTCCTTCAATCACTTGTGTTTTCAGCATTCCGCCGGCTCGTTCGGCTGGTCGGATGCGAAAAGAGTAAAAGAGGGCCTTTTCAAACCGCTTAAAAAACAAGGTTAGCAAACTCTTGTCCGGCGGATGACAGGATTATGGTGAATGGGATGTAAACAGAAAGCCTGAACGACTGAACTGACCCCCGAAAGTTGGACATCAACTTCGGGGGTTTGCATGTCCAAATACAGCACGTCTTTCAAGCAGTCGGTGGTGT
>TARA_R110002050_G_scaffold76618_1_pt1 | contig 44680 bp, 33 predicted proteins | sample TARA_R110002050 | Tara Oceans TARA_R110002050 (sample SAMEA4396988) | marine metagenome | biome: Polar Biome; feature: [DCM] deep chlorophyll maximum layer (ENVO:01000326); material: water (ENVO:00002006), including particulate matter (ENVO:01000060) such as... | depth 25 m
TTTTTTTGACGAATGTTTTTCAAATCACACTTTATAATTCCCTTCCTATTCGCCTTTTCGACTTTGCTAACCCCATAATCGCCCAAAGCAGGAATAAGATCGATACAATCGTGCTTGCAGTCGCTATCAAATTGATCTTCTTCAACTTGCTCAAGGCAGCGACATTTTCTTTATTCTCAATTCCTTGGGAAGAAATTGTTTGGTCAAGCGCTTCAAGAAAATTGATGTTTTCGCTCAAAGTAAGATTTCGCGGTGGTGACTCTCCCTGATCATTGACCGCATTGAGTTGAATTTCCTTAAGATAGGTTTTAACGAATTTAAAATAGATTCCGGTCGACAATACAATCGTCGAAATAATCAGCACGGCAATCATCAAAGTTTTTTTTCTCATTCTATCGGGTTTACAAATTTAGTCAGATTTCGTTGACGGTTAGCGGATCATCCACGCGGCCCATAAACAGGATGGCTCCGGTGCTTTTTTCCCGAATCAGGTACAAAAACGGGCGATTGCCAAAGAAACGTACCGGCTCAACGGGCTCTGTCTGGCGGCCAAATCCGATCATGACTACAGATGTTGCGGCAGCCGCCTCGGTTCCTTCTTCGTTCACTTCAACAAAGGTTTTTTGCCTGATGTTGGAAACAAACAAATCATCATCGGAGATCTTGTTGAAGCCTCCGGTAAAGATTTTTCCCATGCCTGATTTTCTTGTGGGTTCATCGAGCAAAAAATCGTTTTCGATTTTGAAGCGTGGCAATTTCAACCAGACTTTCTGCCGCTTCATCTGGTTCAAGGCATTTCCCCATTTTTCGTTATCCAGATAGTCAATTAGTTGATTGATATGCTTGTCTTTCGACGGCAGAACCGCGACCATGCTGAACGCCCGGTTTCCATAATCCAATTCAACCAGCTGCAAGTGCTCATCGGTGTAATAAGCCAGGAACGAGGTCTGCTCCATCATATTCACCTTTTTCTTTTGATCATTGGTTTTGGTAAACGTGTCCGGTTTTGTATCCTCCTGATCAAACTTGACATCCTGCTGCCATTTGCTTTTGAAATAGACGGCATTGACCAAGTACATCATCAGATCATCGGGGATGGAGGCGCCAACGATTTGCTTGATCCGATTATTGGTTTGATCGGCCACCCAACGGTTGATCGTGCCGGCGGCATTGGAATTACCAAAATCAAGCGCCTGCACCTCCGCTTCAAAATATTCCTTCCCGATTTCTACAAAATCGCTCTTTGCCGAAAAGCTATCCCGATACCAAATCGAATTGGCTACAGCAAGCGCTGTCGTCGGGTCAACCCTTAACAAAGCCTCGGCTATCTTTTGGTAATATTCATTGATTTCGGCGTCGGAAAAATCTGCCAGCCCGAGTGCTTGAATCATTTCGTCGCGGGTATCGCCCGACGCACCGTTGTAGAGCATTCCAAGAATCATATTCAGGCTGAATGGGGAGAAGAGCACGTTCTCTCCCTCCTGCTTAGCCACTTCCCGAAAGAATTGAAAGGCAACACGATTATCAGCCTCCGCTTTCTCGCGCTGTTTGCTTGTCAGCTTAATGGCTTGCGCAGGCTGAAGCCCCTTCGTAAACTCATCTTCCACCATGACACAGTTCACCTGTTGGCTATCGACCGTAATGTCCTGATCGACAAAACCCAAATATTGGAAACGCAGAATTGCATTTTCGGGAACATCGATTGAATACGTTCCATCACTATCCGATAATACGCCTGTGGTTGTTCCCTTTATAGTAACCGTAGCACCAACCAGGGGCTCGCCCGAGTCGTCGGTTACGGTACCCGAAACGGCCCGCGTAGCAGTTGCCTCCTGAGCCTGTAAGTGTATGGTCGCCATGCAAGCCACTGCTATTGCGACAAATAAAACTGTAATTCGCTTTCTCATTTTATTGGATCTGGCTTTGATAATCATTGATCTCGTTTATTTTTGGGATTTTCACCCAATATTCTGATAAGCAACTGTTAAATTTAGAAAAAATATTTTTTATTATTGTTAGTAAATGGCGTGCTGAAAGAAAAAAGATTGACAACCCCAAACGTCTATTAACGGTTTCATCCGTACTTCTTTAAACTTTAACAGCTATTAGATACATTTTTAATACCGATGAGATTTTTTTTATGATGGGTATTATACTTTCAATACATTCTTCCCCATTATCCATCAACGCCTTAGACAAGGGGCATCAGGTACTTGTGCTTTATCGCTGATCTCGGGGGAAAAGAGAAGAGACTCCGACACCCGGGGTGGTGCAAGCCGCTGGCAGATTCTGAAACAAGTTCGCAATGACGCCGCGATTGCGCTGGTTCGTACAGTTAGACGGTTTTTAAATCATTCTCATTCCTGCATTCGTGGCTTATCCAGAAGTATGCCTGCAAGCAGATGTATCTTTCCCATATTTTTTGTTCTTTTGTGGCATCAAAATCAATTTATTTTGCGATGAAAAACGTGCTTGGATATTTGCTGACACCGATCTTCTGGCTGGTTTTTGGCTTGTTGCTGCTGGTGTTTCACCCCACCCAAATGATTTGCCGGCGGTTAGGTGGTTACCACCTGCGGAAAAAGTCGGTTGATGTGCTCAACTTCTTTTTGGTTTACAGTCTGACCATTATGGGCTGCCGGATTCGTTTCCGGGGTTTTGAACTGCTTCCTGAAGGACGCCCTTTTATTATCGTATCCAATCATCAAAATACGCTGGATATTCCACCCATCGTTTGGGGTTTTCGGAAACATCATCCCAAGTTTGTGTCGAAGAAAGAACTGGGCAAGGGCATCCCCAGCATTTCGTATAACCTCCGCCATGGCGGCTCGGCCTTGATTGACCGCAAAAATGGCAGGCAATCAATTGTGGAAATTACCAAACTGGGAAAACACATCGAAAAAGAAAACTACAGTGCCAGCATTTTTCCCGAAGGAACGCGTAGCAAGACGGGACAGGTGGGCCATTTTCAACCTGCCGGAATTGCCACCTTGTTGCGTGCCGCTCCCTCATCGTTAATTATTCCTTTTGTTATTGATGGCAATAGCCAGGTGATGAAAAATGGGTACTATCCAATGACTTTTGGGACACGGCTAACCTACACCGTTTTACCTCCCATCGATCCGGCCGGCCGGGATTTGAAAGAACTCACACTGGAGATTGAACAACAAATCAAAAAACACCTGGGACAGGAGAGTATTGGATAATTGGGGATTGGTCATTTTGTCATTTGATAGTCATTTATCGCCGGCTGTTGGAATTTGGAACTTGCTATCGCCCGCTTGGTGAGCCTTCCGGTCCGGCAACCGCTGGACAGGATCTGTCAACGAGTTGTAAGATACTGGATGCAAGATGACAAAAGGCGACTGAGACTGAAAACTTCTTGATTGAGGCTTGCAGCTGGATAAACCGCGCCCCGCTTTTGACTTATGCCTTGCAAAGGGCTTGGTGAGCGATTGTCAAAAGATCACTCCTTCACTTTTCAATTCTTTCAGCCCGCGCGAACAATTTGTTAGGTTGTGCGCTTTTATTGTAAGGCATCTGCCCAATGACGTTCGATTAATAACCACATCACGAAAAGTCAAGCCAATGAAAACGAAAGCTTACAGTAACGGAGAAATCACCATCTTATGGAAAGCTGACCGCTGCATCCATTCCGGTATATGTGTGAAAACATTGCCCCAGGTGTACAAACCGGGAGAAAGACCGTGGATTCAAATTGAAAACGCAAGCACACAAGCATTGATTGACCAGGTCACCCAATGTCCTTCGGGAGCTTTAAGCATTGAAAAATAGTAGCCGATGGCCAAAATCACACGAGAAAACGAGGGGCAAAAGGGGCGCTTCACAATCTTCGAAGATGGCGAGCCAGCTGGAGAAATGACCTATACCTGGGCGGGTGAATCGCGGATAATCATTGATCACACGGGAGTTGACGACCGATTTGGAGGCAAAGGTTTCGGAAAACAACTGGTGATGGAAGCGGTAACGTATGCCCGTCAGACGGGAATTAAGATCCTGCCACTCTGCCCCTTTGCAAAAAGGGTATTTGACAAGGATTCTTCACTGCAGGACGTCAGGTTTTGAATGACCGCAAGGTCTTTCAAGCAAAAAAGCCAAGAGCTTCGCCACTAAATAAACCGCTCCCGTTTTTGCAGGTTGAACAAGCCGTAAAGGATAAACACCAGCGTGCCGGCCACAAGAAACACCCGGTTTTTCAAGGCGATCCCTTCCCAAATCACCTCGTTCATGTTGCGGGGCGGATTGAACGGATTCATGAAAATATTCCACATGGTTCGTTCAACAGCTTCACTAATAATGAGCAGAAAAACGCCCAGTATAACCATGACCACTGCTGTTCCGTTTCCGTTTTTGATGACCGTTGAAAACATAAAAGCCATGCCACCCAAAAAGAATACCGGAAACATGAGCTGTCGTGTCATCTCAAAGAGATTGACCGGAGTAAGAAAGACGTAGCTTATACCAGCAAAGCCAATCAGCAACAAAAATACCAACACAAACACCAACACCAGTCGCACCAACCACACTTTGTACCGGTAGTCGGGAATCCCAAACAGAATCTCCAGAATACCCGAATCCAGATCGTTTTGAATTCCGAAGGTCATTGGGTAGAAGATCAGCAGGATGGCCGGAAAAAGCAGGGTGTCATACACAAACTCTTCGTCGGGCAGCTCTCCATTCCACACGGCCATGATAGCCACAAAGGCATAAAAGGCAAAAGCTGCCAGCAAAAACCAGATAAATCGGCCGCCAAAGATGATCCGAAAATTGTACTGGATCATTTTTCCCACCAGGTGCAGTGTATTTTTCAGTTTGAGTGTGTTCATATTTCTCTCAATGAATGGTGTTAATAGATCAAGTCATCCTGGACTTGTTTCAGGATCTCATCACTCTGAAACAGATTCCGAAACAAGTTCGGAATGACTCCTCTTAAATTCAGGCAATAATATCGCCCTTCTATTTCAAATCTTTAATTAAGCACAAGTAAGCATCTTCCAGCACCGGCTTGGCCATGATGGCTTCGTCAGCCGGTTTTTCATGACTTAGCATGCGCACGCGAATGTTCTCGCCCACCCGCATGTGGTGGGTCACCATGTGCTTATTCGGCATTCTATCGAACTGAGATGCCGGGACATCGTACTGCCACACCAGGTTGTCAGCCAGGTTCACCATGTCGATCGGTGTGCCGTGGTATTTCACCCGCCCCCGGTTGATGACGGCCACCTGGTTACACGAGCTCGAAATATCTTCGATGATGTGGGTCGAAAAAATGACGATCCGGTTACGGCTGAGCTCCACCAGCAAGTTTCGGAACCGAATTCGTTCGCGAGGGTCTAAGCCGGCTGTCGGTTCATCCACCACCAATATTTTGGGTAGATGAAGCAGAATCTGCGCTATACCAATGCGCTGTTTCATTCCACCCGAGAAAGAGCCAATCTTATCGTTGCGTTTTTCCCACATGTGCACCGACTTCAGAACATATTCAATCCGTTCTTTCCGTTCTTTGGCATCCGTCAGCCCTTTCAGGATCGCCTGGTAATCCAGGAACTCCTGAGAGGGCATATTTTCATAGGTGCCAAACTCCTGTGGCAGGTAACCAATCAAGCCCTGCAGCTCTTCGCGTTTTTCCTGCGTGTCGATGCCATTGATCCACACCTTGCCGTAGCTCTGCTCAAAAATTCCGCAGATAATCCGCATCATGGTTGATTTACCAGCTCCATTGGGCCCAAGCAAACCAAACATGCCGGTACCAATTTCGAGCGAAACGCCATCCAGGGCTTTAAAGGGCACCCGACGTTTTCCGATAACCGGAATTTGTTTCACCAGTCGCAGGGTCGTTCTTCGCAGGTTCCCAAAACGGCCCGTAATCCGGTCGATGTTGACCTTTTCATCGTACAGCCGTTTGGCGGTTACCGAAATCATCAAAGCCAGATACCACAAAACGGCAAAAGCAATGACGAACCCAATAAAGTCGGTTTTCTTCCAAAGAATAAACAGTTCCACCAAAGGCAGCAGCCAGAATAACAGTCGTTTTACGTATTTCTTAATCGCCTTAAAAATGCCTTTCTGGCTTTCCTCGTACCGATGATCCAGGTAAATGGCCACCGGGGTCCAAATCTGGTTGAGGTACAGGTAAACCATAACCAGCATGAAACTGATCCAGAATACCGATCCCAGAAAGAAAAAGGTAAAATAGATCATGAATCCCAGCAAAGGCAATTGCCAGATCAGTTGGTCAAACTCACGGATTGAACGGAATTCCTTTTCCATTCCTGCCCGCCGCCTGATATTCAATCCGCCTTTCCATTCCCTTGCAAAACGCCCCGGACGATCGTAAATTTTTACCAGGTTTTGAATGACAATGTGAATCCCTTCATCGGGAGCAATTAGGCGGGTTCCTGCCTTTTTCAGACTATTCAAAACAAACCAGGTGATTCCCGGAATCAGCACCACGGCCAAAACAGTATCGAGCAATTGCCAGGTCAGATCGTCCACTTCCATGTAGATCATGGTCAAGGTTCCGGCCATTGCCAGTATCTGGAAGGTTTTTAGTTTCCAGTCAAGTTGGTTGAACCACTCCAGTGCACTTTCCAATCCCGAATAAAAGGTCGGAATAAAGATGAGAGTCAACACCGTACTTAAAGCCAGCCCGCCAATGACGATGATGGCAAACGGAGCCCCAATCACACTCACGTACTCGGCTTGTCCCATGGCCAACGGCACCATCGCGACAATGGTGGTGATGGTCGTAATCAAGATGGGCCTCACACGCGACAAGCCAGCAGTCATTAAAGCACGCGGCCGTCTGAAGCCCTGTTTTCGCAGGATATTGCTGTAGTCGATCAGAATAATGCCGTTGTTGACCACCACGCCCAGCAAGATCAGGAAGCCAATCATCGTGTTGGCATTAAACAGACTGTTACCCGTCAGAATGAGTGCCAGCAACGATCCGATGGCAGCCAGCGGAATGGAAAACAACAAGACAAAAGGTGTAGCGAACGATTCAAACACTGATGCCAAAATCATAAAAATCAGGATAATGGCTGCGAGAATCAGGAATTTGAATTCGCCCAAATCATCCTCTTCATGAATAACCTCGGCAGCTACTCCCGCCGGGAAGTTATACGAAGCTACCAGTTCATCAATCTCGAAGCGGTAAGATTCCAGCAGGTCCTTCGACTGCTGCGCTTCACCAATGAGGCTGTAGGTAATTTCAATTTGCTTTTCCTGGTTCACCCGGTTAATGCCAGCCAGGCCCCGGGCATAAACCAACTGGGTAAACTTCTGCAGGTCGTGTAAGCCGCCCGCAGCATCGCTAACCTGCAGCACCTTCAAATCATCCATGGTTCGGGGAGGCTCTTCTTCCAGCGGATCTTCCTCACCCTGCTTGATAATAATTTCGTATTCGTCAAGTCCCTGATTAAATTGCACACCCGTTGATATTTCTCCGGAAAAGGAGTTCAGCTCACTGGTCACTTGGTTCATGCTGATGTTATACTCGGTCATCAACAAAGGATCAAACAACATATGCACCTCCGGACGGTTGTCGGACACGTTGAGCCTGACGCGGTCAATAAAGTCCAATTCATCCAGAAAGTACTCAATATCTTCCGCCACGGTTTGCATCATCTCAAAATCCTGTCCCTTCAGCACCACTTTCTCCTCGTTGCTGCCGATGCCCAACAGCCGCTGAAAGTTCCCCATCATGTTGCGTCCGCCGCCAAAGCCGCCACCTCCGCCGCCGGAGCTACTTTGTTCGAATGAGATTTCGGCCGAACCAATATTTTTGGTCAGTTCGCCCACCGTTGATTTAATCTCGGCAAAGCTACGTCCGTCAATCTTCTCAAAATCTTCCAACAATTTTACGGTTACTACGGCCTCTTCTTCCTCGATGGTACTGATCACATCCTGCTTTTCCTTCAGGTCGGCCAGCTTTTCTTCGATTTTAGTCACTGTTTCATCGGTCGTTTCAAGGCTTGAACCCGACGGCATGGTCACATACAAGTGGATCTGGTCTTCTTCCACTTCCTGCAAAGAACTCACACTAATGGCCAAACTTCCAAATACCGTGATAAAAAAGATGACTACCGCACCGATAATCGTCCCCGCAGGATTACGCATACACGATTTGAGCAACAACAGATACACCTGCACCATCCGGTTGTTGGTCGTCACTTTCTCAAATGAAATGGCCTTTCCGCTTTTGCGCTTCAAAATAAAATGAATGGCCATGGGTACAAAAAGCAGCGCCACCACCAAGGAAACGACCAGCGTTGAAATGATGGAAACCCCGACGTTTTTTCCCAACATCTCGATCATGAAATTGGTCGAGAAAACAAAGGGCAAAAACACGGTGATGGTGGTCAGCGTGGCCGCCACAATCGACCGCCACACCTCGGTTGTCCCTTGGGTGACGGCTGCGTCCGGATCCATCCCTTTGCCGGCCAGCCGGTAAATATTTTCGAGCACCACCACACTGTTGTCAAGCAACATCCCGATGGCCAGCGCCATACCTACAAGTGTCAGACTGTTTAGGGTAATATCATAGGCATAAAACAGGTTGAAAGCGGTAAACACCGACACCGGAATGGCCAAGGCGATAAACGCAACAATGCGAATATTTTTCAAAAACATCCAAAGTACGAAAACGGCCATCAGGCCTCCGACCAAAGCCAGGTTGATGATCTGATCAATGTTTTCCTCCATGGTTTCGGCGGAATTGTCCTGAATAAACAATTCAACATCTTTGCGTGCCAGTTTCTCATTCAGCTGTGCTACCAGCTCCTGTGTTTTATGCGACAGCTCAATTTGGTTGGCCTGCGAATCATTGATCAGGCGAATGGTCACGGCATCCTGACCATTCACGCGGCTGTAGCTGGTTTCTTCTTTCACGCCAAAACGGACGTTGGCAATATCTTTCAACAAGATTGGGCCTTCGGCAACGACCAGGTTTTCCAGGTCACTCACCTTGCTATACTCTGCGGTGACATGCACAAAGTAGTGCTTTTCCTTTTCCTTCAATGCGCCCACATAGGTACGCGACTGCGAGTTTTGCGAAAGCAGCGAGCGCACCTGCCCCGGCGTAATGTTGTAGGCTTCGCAGGCCTCCATGTTCAGAATCACCTCGATGGATTTTTCCTGCCCGCCGAATACGTTTACACCAGCAATGCCATCCAGGTTTTCCAAGGCAGGTGCAATGTCTTCGTCCGCAATGTTCCGAATCCGATCCACACCCCCGCTTCCCCGCGCCTGCAACTCCATAAACTGGCTGCTCATTTGCGACAGGTCCACCCGGTTCACGCTCACCTGAATTCCTTCGGGCAGGTCACCTTGGATCTCATTGATTTTCTCCTGAAGTTTGAGGTAGGCGAAACTGAAATCAACCCCTTTCTGATAGTAAACAACAACGGTTCCCATGCGGGATGTGATGTTCGACTCCAGCGACTCAATGCCTTCGAGCGTTCCCACAGCGCCTTCAATGGGAACAACCACCTGATTTTCGAGGTACTCCGGATCAGCTTCCTGGGTTGAAACAGCCTGAACAAACAAGAACGGGAGCTCTGCGTTGGGCAATAGCTCCACGCCCAGTTGCTTATAGGACACGTACCCCAGCAGGGTCAATCCAATAAACAACATGCTGATCAGAGTCTTTCTATCGATTATAAATTTCATTGGTCTATTTCCTATTTCGCTGTTTGCCATTTACAAATTGTAAATGGCAAATGAGCAAACGTCAATTATGATTTTTGATCCGGTCTTTAATGCCTTCAATGGCTTCGTACATGCACGGAATAACAACCAAGGTCAACAAGGTTGAAGTCACCAGCCCGCCGATAACAGCCAGCGCCATGGGTGAACGCAGTGAAGCGCTTTCGCCAAGTCCTAGCGTAAGCGGAAACAACGCCAGAATCGTGGTTAAACTCGTCATGATGATCGGCCGAATCCGTTGCTGTCCGGCCTGCAAAATTGCTTCCAGACGTTCCATGCCGTCATTTCTAAGCTGTAGAATTCGGTCAACAAAGATGATGGAGTCGTTTACCGCGATACCCACCAGCATGATGATCCCAATGTATGCCATGATGTTGAGCGTTTTGCCCAGCACAAAGAACACCAGAATGGAACCAACCACCGCCAGCGGAATGGTAAGCAAAATGGTGAATGGATGCAACAGCGACTCAAACTGAGAGGCCAATACCATATACACCAATACGATTGACAGAAGCAGCGCGAAGCTTAAACTGGCCATCGACTCTTTTCGCTTGGCTTCTTCGCCGCTGATGTTGATCTGGTAATCAGGTGGGATATTCACTGGCGCAATGGCTTCCTGAATGTCTTTAACTGCCCGGTCGAGGGGCATATCTTTTTCGAGTTGCCCGGTAATTTTACCTATACGGTTTTGGTTACGCCGGTAAACTTCTTTAGGCGATTGTCCAATCCGAATTTCGGCAAGTTCGTTCACCATAAAATCCTGATCGGCACTCGAAATCATTAGTTCATCCAACTGCGACAACCCTTTGTCGGGCACCTTTATGGTGATGTCCTGCATTTCGCCTTCACGTTTCACCTGCCCGGCATCCTGACCAACCAGTTGATCCTGTATCTGGGAAATAATATTGGTCACACTCAGGTTGTACATCCCGGCACGCAGGCGATCAACCAAAATCTCCACTTCAGGCGACCCTTCTTCCAAGGATGATTCAAAGTTGTACATGCCCGGCAAACCCTCTACCCGGCTTTTCACTTCGGCGGCAAGCGTTTCGATCACCTCCAGGTCTTCACCCTGAACTTCAATAACCAAAGGAGCTTCGTCCGTTCCCATGATGCTTTTCAGTGCTGTTTCATCCTGCTGATAGCTGATTTCCATGCCTGGAATCTCACCCACCGCCTGACTGATCTTACGGATCGCATCGGTGGAAGCCAGTCGACTTTCGGTACTCAAAATCAGTTTGATCGTGGCCGTATTCTCACCTTCAAAAATGTCGGTTGCCGCCCCACCTATTCCGCTTGATGGCCCCACATGACTGAAGACCGTCTCCAGGTTCTCGCCAAGCAATTCCGTCACAATGGCTTCCATGCTTTCAACAGCGGCAGCGGTTCGCGCCAGCCTCGTTCCTTCCTGCATCCGGATGTCCATGCTAAACTCGCGGGTTTCCGTTTTTGGCATAAACTCGGTCCCTATGAAGGGAAGCAACAAAGCCGATCCACCTACAAGAATGGTGGCCAGCACAATAATCGTCCACTTCAATTTCAATATTTTCGCAAGGAAACGTCCGTAGCCTTTCACCTGAACTGAACGTGACCGGACTTTCTTTTTCTTATTTCTGTAGAACAGGTCGAACAACATGGGAATAACCAGAATGGCTACTGCCAGTGATGAAACCAGCGAGAAAGCCACCGTCCAGGCCTGGTCCTTGAAGAGTTCGCCCGAAGCGCCATGCAGATAAACGATGGGCAAAAACACGATGATCGTGGTAATCGTGGAAGCCGTGATGGCTCCACCCACCTGGGCCGTTCCTTCAATGGCTGCCTCGCGAACAGACATGCCTGACTCGTGGTTTCGAAAAATGTTTTCCATCACCACAATGGCATTGTCAACCAGCATACCGGCGCCCAGCGCCAACCCTCCCAAAGTCATAATATTCAGGCTAAGCCCATTGAAGTACATGAGGTTAAAAGTTGCAATAATGGAAATGGGAATGGCAATGCTGATGATTAAAGTGCTGCCAACCCGACGCAGGAAAAGAAACAGCACGAAGATGGCCAGCACAATCCCAAACAAGGCCGATTCTTCCACTTCGTTAATTGCATCGCTGATAAAACTTCCCTGGTTGGTGACCAGTTGCAATTCGTAACCGGGCAGGGCTTTTTGAATGTTTTTAAGACCTTCGTTAATTTCCTCAACCGCTTTTACGGTGTTAAACTTGGTTTCCTTATAAATGGAGAGGCCCAGGCAACGCTTTCCGTTGAGCCGGACAATATTGTCGGGCTCCTTATTTTGAAAGCTAACCTTGGCCACTTCGCGTAAAAAGATGGGAGCAAATGCCGCTGCTTCGTTGTCGACTGCAACCTGTTTGTAACCCACAATTACATTTTCGAAATCTTCAATATCCGTCAGCAGGCTGACCCCCTTGACCACATAGCGTAATCCCATTTCTTCAATGCTTCCACCCGAAATGCTTTGGTTGAAACTCGCGATGCGACTACTGATTTCATCCATTGTCAGTCCAAAAGCATCGAGCAGGTAGTCACTGGTTTCAATCAACACCTCAATATCTTCGGCACCCGAGACTTCCACTTCGGCCACCCCTTCGAGGCGAATGAGTTCGTTGCGGATATAATTGTCGGCCACCTTCCGCAAATCATTCATGTTATCAATTGTCGGGTGGCTGAGCCCCACCAGCATGACCGGCGACGAGTTGGGGTCGTGCTGGGTGATATTTATGGCATCGATATCTTGGTTTTGAGAGAAGGAAGTCACCGCCTTCTGCAAATCCAGAAAAGCGTCATCCATATTCTTGTTCCAGGCGTACTCCACAGTAATCTGGGCGCTTCCCACCTTCGAAACCGACGACACTTCCACCACATCAGACTGCCGGATGGCCAAGGCTTCGAGGTTCTCTACAAACTGGCTTTCCATCTCTTCCGGCGGTCTTTCGCCCGACTCCAGTTCGATAAACAGGCGCGGGCTGTTCAGGTCCGGGAAAAGGTCAACGCCCAGCTTGTCATACGAGATGTAGCCCAACAGAACCACACCAAGCACCAGCATCAAAATGGTAACCGGGTATTTGACCGAAAATTCGCTTAACTTCTTCACGGTGTTTCCTTTCTATTTGATGATTTTTACTTTCGAACGGCTACGCAAGGTCTCGAACCCTTTCACCACCAGCCGGTCGTTGGCTTTCAGTCCGGAAGTAATCTCCACACGATCCTGATTTTCATATCCCAGGGTGACCTGCTTTTGCTCGGCTGTTCCCTGCTCAACGATGAATACGGATTTACCTCGTTGATTGGAAATGATCACGTCCTTTGGTATAACGATCACGCTGTCCTTCCGGTCCAGGATGATCTCGGCCTGCACAAACATCCCCGGACGCAACTTCAGATCGTCATTGTCAATACTCAGCTTCCCGGCAAAGGTGCGGGTTTCGGTACTGATCGCCGGAGAAAGCTCTTTCACCTCGCCTTGTAGCGTATCTTCAGGCAGCGTATAATTCATTACACGAACTTGCTGACCTTGTTCCAGTTGGTTAATGTATTTCTCAGGCAAATTAACTTCCAACTGCAGTTTTTCGTAGCTCATCAGGCTGACCACTTCGGTTCCATTGGCAACCCTGGTGCCTTGCGTATAGTAAGGCAATTTGGTAATCACCCCGTTGAAGGGGGCGCGTACTTTCATTTTTTCAAGCTGAATCTTGGCCAGTTCATAACTGTCCCGGGCATTCACAGCCGACACTTCAGCATTGCTCAACTCGCTTTGGGTTACCCCACCCTTATCGAACAACGACTTTTGCTTGGTATAGTTTTGCTCCGAAATCCTAAGGTTCAATTCTTTGGCTTCCATCCCCAGATTGTTGACATACTCCTCGTCTTCCAACTCAACAATCACTTGTCCCTTGGCCACGTGGTCGCCCAGCATAAATGGTTTTCCGGTGCGTGGGTTGGTACCCAGCGAATATCTGCCAGCCATTTCAGTCATCAAAGTTGCTTCCTTAGTGGCGGTCACAGTTCCGGTTGTATTAATGGTTTGTTCAATAAACCCGGGTTTTAAATCCTCAACAGAAACGGGAATGGCGATTTCAGCTTCCGAGTCGGCGCTTTGGTTGTTGCACGCTGCCAAACCCAGTAGCGCGAATAAAATAACGGAATGATACAAATTGATCTTCATGGGATTGCGTTTTTAAAAGGATGGCTTTTTAGTTTTCATTATTCTTGATTAATTCTTCGGGAACAATTCCTTTTCCCTGCTCAAAGTCATACAGCGTTTGAATCTTCAGGTTAAGCAATTCAACCTTGTAATCGATCAACGCCTGAGCGTAGGACATTTTCTTTTCCGAAAGCTGTGTTTGGAACAAGTTCAGGTCCATGCTGGTCAGGTCGCCGTTGGCATAACGTTCAAGGTTTATTTCGTAGGTGAGCTGCGCATTTCGTTCATTCTGCTCAGCAATATCAATCTGGTTACGGATATTTTGAAGCGACCGATACACCTGACGAATATCCATGATGATCTGAACCTTCTCCTGTTCAAAACTCAGTTCCTGAGTTTTAATCACGGCTTCCTGCGCTTTGATTCGTGATTTCTTTTCACCCCAGTCAAATAACGGAACGTTGAACGACAACGAAACCCGTGGATTGTTGGTTGGGTTTTCATAGATGTCGCCCAACTTCCGGTTGTCGCCGATAATTCCCACAGAGAGGTTCATGTTTCCCTCGAATTCGTTCAAGGCATTGGTTCTGACCAAATCAAACTGCGACGTTTCAATATCGATCTCGCGCTGACGTAGCTCCATCCGTGAGCCCAAACCATATTCGATGGCCTTTTGCAGATCAACATCCACCGGATTCACATCCACGCTGGTCATCACAGCAATTTCCTCAAAAATGTCCATGCCAATATATTGTTTGAACTGGTCTTTAAAATTTTCCAGACTCACCTGTTGATTTTGCACATTCGACTTGGCAGTCGCGTAGTTGAGCTCGGCCTGGTAGAGTTCTTCCCGGGCAGCCAAGCCAGCATCAACCTTGTTTTTGGTGATCTCATAGCTTTTCTCTGTATTGGCCAATTCATCTTCAGCAATGGTCAAACTCATTTGGGCCATATACACATTGTAGAAATATTGCGTCACCAGTCGCTCCAGGTTGAGTCGCTGCATGGCATAACTCAGGTTCGAGTTTTCCAGATCAAGCTGTAACTCCTTCAACTGCAAGCGCAACCGGTTGTAGGTAAACAGCGGCTGACTGAGGCTCACGTACAGGTTGTTGGTGAAGGAGCGGTCTTCGATATTGTTGATATCGCTGGTGCTCTTTTGCCAGCCAAAGCGATTCACCAGCGAAAGGGTACCATCGGTCACCAAAATAGGCTGCGCAACGGTAAAAGTACCCGATGTTCCTAGCGACTCGTTGGTATACCAGCTTGAATAATAATCGTCAAACGAACGGGTGCGGCTGTACTCAACCGGATTTAAGCTCAGCGAGAACTGCGATTTCAAGGCAGCTTTTTGGGCATTGAGTGATTCCTGCGAACGTTCCAGGTTAAGCAACGATCGTCGAATATCCGGGCTGTTTTGCGAGGCGATCCCCAGAGCCCTCTCCAGGTCCAGCAGTTGCTGACCGAAAACCATGCTGCCTGGAAACAAGGCCAGCAAAATCAGGAATTTGAGTCTTGTGAAAATTGGTTTCATAGGATTAAATTGTTTGCTTTCCAGGGTATCATATGGAACGCGCACTTTAATCATCTTCTTTTGCATTTTGAATGAGTCTGCTCGTTTCATATGAGTCTGTTTTTTATTGTTTTATCAGTTTAATTGCATCGGCCACCACCATACGGGCTTCCGACTGGTTTGTTAATTCTATTTTTGCCGTATCGGGCGAAAAGTAGTAACCACCTAAATAGTTCCAACCGGCCTCTGCTGTTTTCAGGTCAACCAATGCCTCTTCATCGCCATCGTCGTGATGCACAATGAAATGATATTCGCCACCATCATCGCCGCGGCGGCCACGGCCTTCTTCTTTGTAAATATGGGCATAGACCTGATAAAAGCCTTCTTCGGCGATCGGGACATTCCATGTAGCGACTTTTTCGCCTTCGCCCGAGCGCAGATAGTAAGCCGAACGGATGTAAGCACCATAAAAACTGGAATGGGTGGTTAGTGTCCAGTTTCGTGGTGCACGCCAGCCCGAAAAACCCGAATATTTACTCGTGCTTTCTTCCTCTTTGATAAGCAGCTTGCGCAATAAGCTGGTTTCATCCTCTCCAACCACGACAAAACCTGGATCTTCATTGTCCAAAATGATCTCATTGTCCTCGGCAATACGAACGGGTCGATCTACAATGCTTTCACCCTCATAGGGAACCGCTTTTTTATCTTCTTCAATATTGTCGAGCGGAAAACGGATTTCAGAAGGAATATTTTTCGAAGTGAGCGTGTTGATGTTTGCACCCCGCGGGGTACCGCTGAGCAAATAGCTAACTTCCTTGGTTTGGTTTCCTTGCAGATGAATCAATTTATTGATGGTTTCGGACGAACCGCCACCGCCTCCAAACCGACCCGGGCCTCCGCCCAAGCGAAATTCCACCGAAATAATCCCTTCCACATCTTCGGTATTGCTCACTTTAAATTTGACCATGGTTTTCAGTTGGTCACCATCCAACACATTCACAGCATTAACACTTCCGACCAAAAATGCCGGCAAACGGGTACTGCTGAACCAACCTTCCATGTAAGGAATCAGGTCAATGCCAAATTCATCCAGAATAGCATCGTTAAAATCTCGAATGCTCGAAGCTCTAAATTTGACACCCCGCAAATAATCGTACAGAAAGTCTTCAAAAGCTTCTTCCTCCGCTTTGCGTTTAATAATGGAAAATAAGGCTTTGCCTTTTAGCTGAATAACATTGTCTACGATCTGTTTATGGGCGGGATCATCCAGAATCTCTTCAAAACTTTGAGACAACAAAGCCAGGTTCCCCTGTTCATCCTCAGACATCCCTTGCAAGTCGCGCATCCACCCCATACCCGGATTGGCGGTTGCTTGCTTCTTATAAGCTTCAAACACCCGGTCGGCCACCGGCCAGCGATCAGAACGAATATAAAAGGCATAGTTATAGAAGAGCGGGAAGGCATAAAAGGGATTTTGCTTCTCCTCAATCTGCACTTCGCCCTGCGAACGGCTAAAGTCGGGCCGGCCCTGCTCCTGGGTAAAGGTTGCCAGAAAATTTTGTAACACCCGGATCTTTTTTTCTTCTGTTGTCAGGTTCTCATCATCGCGACCACCCCATCGGCGTCGTTGATCCATGCGCCCGTAAAAGTCGGCTTCATCAATCAGCAGGCCTTTTTCGGGATATAAAATCATTTCGGGTTGAATTTGCTCACGGGCACCGCTTAAGACGCGTTCATAGGAATAAAACTGAATGGGAACTTCAACCAGAGAAAAACGCTCAAAGGGATAATATAAATCCACATTTCGTTCAAAATCCTGGATTGCCTCCGTAATGATTCCGGGAATCGTGTCTTTTATTTCTTCAAAAAATTCAGAAAAATAATCATGCCCCTTCCGGTAGTAGATGCTGAACTCCAGCCCGTCAATTTCCTTGTTCATCCGCTCGTAAGCGCCAATAGCCAGCGAAATCTGGGATTGCGCATGCGAGTTGCTAAATACAAAGCGGTTGCCGTCCTCTTCAACGGTTCCCTGCGAAACAGCGGTTAGGCCCGGGCGGGTATTCACTTCGAGCCTGTAGTTGCTAAACTGGCGCGACAGCCATTGTTTGTTTTTCACGCCAAAACCTGCGCCGGGAATCGGATACCAGTTGTTTTCGCGGGTCAGCAGCACATAGTCGGGGGTAATAAAAGCGTGGCGCTTATCAATTTGGTACATGAAATTGCGATAGGCTTCCTGCCGGGTTTCATCATCGATATCCAGAAAACAAGCCGCTTCATTAATATTGCCGTCATACGAAAAAACGAACGTTAACTGCTCACCAGGCTCCACCTTCAAGCCAGTCAATTCAATCAGGCCGAGCTTGCGCTCAAACGCTTGTTCCTTTCCGTTAACAATTAGTCGATTCAATTTCAATCCGGGGTTCAGGCTGAACAAAACGGTTGACAAGGTTTCATTTCCGTCATTTCGTGCTTCCAGCCTGGCCTCGCATGCAATACTCTCACCCTGATGAGTGAGCTGAATGTCGTAGTCTGAAATGGCCAGTTGCTTCACATCCAGGAATTGATCATTCAGGCTGATCATTTCCTCACGCTGGTCCTGATTCTTCAAAAAGGAACCTATATGCAAACTTCCAAGGTAAATGCCTCCGGACAGGGCAATCGTCCCAAATATGAACGAAAAGATGCGCATCGAATCTGAATGCGGCAGACGGCGTAAAAGCAAGATGGTATAAAAAATAAACCCTAGGCCCAAGCAAAAATACATGCCCCGGTGGATCAAAATGGTCTGTAAGTTTCCGAATCCAACGAAATCGGAAAATGTTAGCGGGATGTTAAAAGCCATGTAATCGAACAAGTAATACACCTTATCTTGAAGATAAAACAAGGAAATAGCCACATAGCCCAGCAACACCACAAAGGTAACGGCCTGGTTCCGAATTAATGACATGGTCAGAAAAGAAAGCCCCATAATAAAAATCAGGGTTGGCACACTAATCACCAGGAAATAAGCACCATAAGCCAACCAGTTCACCGATGTATTTTTGGTAATCAAATTAAAAATCAAGGCAATCGAAAGAATGATCAGGTTCAGCACGATAAAGACAACAAGGTTACCCAGCGTTTTTCCGATGACATATTCGCCGTTGGTCATCGGTCGCATGTAGATCACTTCGGTGGTGTCCAGCTTTTTATCACGTTTCAGAAAGTCAGACGCCAGAAAAATTGCAATCACCGCCTGAACCACGTTTAGAAACAGCAGATTGGTATAGGGAATAATGGATGGCAGCCCCTTGATCGCCCATTGTCCGGCACCTCCATTTGATTCGATCAGGACACCAAAGTTGAAAAATGAAAGAAAGACCATCGCCAGAATAGCGAAAATCCGAAAAAACCAGCTTCGTAATAAGGTTTTGGTTTCGTAATGAGCTATTGATCGGATGTTATGGATTGAAATCATGGGTTCAGGAATTGAGGGTTAGATAGCTGTCCATTGGTTTAACTGACTTTCCATAAAATAAACGTAGGCATGCTCAAGATTTGGGTCAATGTTGTGCCCGGAATAGCCATTAATCTCATCAGCCACCACTTGAATTTCCCACCCTTCGCTGGTAGGAACATTGGAAATGACCGGATACTTTTCGTTGATTTCCTGGTACTCTGATTCAGTAGCATGGATCAGCCAGACTTTACCAACACACTGTTCAACCAGTTCGTCAGGCGAACCACTGTAAGCCAATTCTCCACGGTTGAGCAAAGCCATGTTTTTACACGTGCTGGAGATATCGCCAACAATATGGGTCGACAGGATAATGATCACGTCATTGGTTGAAATGGCAGACAACAGATTGCGAAAGCGGATGCGTTCCTCGGGATCCAAACCCGTGGTTGGTTCATCAACAATAATGATTTGCGGACTATTGATCAAAGCCTGAGCTATTCCCAACCGACGCTTCATTCCTCCCGACAATCGGTTGGCCTGACGGTCGCGCGCCTCAAACAAGCCTACTTCCTCCAACATTTTATCAACCGCACTGGCCCGTTCTTTCCCCGATTTCATTCCGGCCAAGCGCGCCGCATAATCCAAGAATTCGTAGGTGGTCAACTGAGAGAAAAAACGAAAGTCCTGGGGCAAATACCCCAGCATTTTGCGAATTTCTTTTCGGTTCTTCACCAAATCGTAGCCATTGACGGTTACTTTTCCATGGCTCGGCTTCATTAAAGTCACCAAAATGCGCATCAAACTTGATTTTCCGGCTCCGTTGGGGCCCAGCAAACCAAACATCCCATTCTCAATTTCCAGATGTACATTGTTCAGTGCCCGGTTCCCGTTCGGATAGATTTTGCTCAGTTGATCAATCGTAATTTTCACAGTAATATATTTCGTTTAGCTTAGTAGACTCTTATTTTTTCCAAACGTTTAACTCATTGGAACAGCAAATGAAAAAGAAGTTACAATAAGGTCTGAAAAAATTGATCGAATATTGAAAAACGCTACCAAATCGCCTCATTTTTTAGACGAAATAGGAAAACTAATCGACCAAGTCCCGGTAATATTCCAACCTCCATCCAAAACGCACAGCGCTATTGTGAAAGTAATTCCACAAAATTCAAGATTATTCTACATCCGGCTGGGCTCTGGCCTTTTAGCCTAAACCCCTGCATAATCCCCACAACATCAACATATCCAGCCATTAACAAAAACAAAAAAAACAACCTGGCATGGTATTCCTTGTTCCATTAACTGTTGATTGTCGTTTTCCGCGTCAGCTCAATGAAGCGGAACATGACAATCAGAAAAATATAAGTTAAATCAGAAAAATAGGAGTTATTATGAATTGGAAAAGAAAATTGAGCCGAATTTACACAACACTAATAGCGTCATTTATTTTAGTGGCCGGAGCTTTTACAGCGACCGCACAAAATGATGACATGAAGTACGATGAGCTGGAAAAGATGCAGGACCACATGGAAGGCTACCTGTTTGAGGTTTATGAGTTGGTGGGCGACTATCCAAGTTTCGGTTATGAATACGTCTATCACGATGGTCATCTCGACCGGGTAATGGTATCGGGCATTGACGACCCGGCAACCAAAAAAGAGGTTGCAGAGCTTATGCACAAGTTTAGAAGTGCGAAGGACGACATGAAAAATTACTGCACACGCGTAGGTATCTACTATGCGCCAGAGCAGGAAGCTGAGCCAAAGATGGGCTATGAATCCTTTAGAGAGGAAGTGAGAGAAAATCTGAACTATCCGGAAAGAGCAGAGAATTTCGGTGTTGAAGGTACGGTGTACGTGAAGTTTATTGTTGAAAAAGATGGTGAAGTATCGTTTGTTACCGCAGACCATGCCATTGATTCACCGTACGAACAACGTGTCGACAGGCTGGAAGAAGTAGCCATTACTGCCGTGGAAGATGTTGATGCTGAATGGGAGCCCGCCATTGTAGATGGGGCAATTGTTGACTCATGGGCTGTCATCCCGGTAACATTTGATTTCCAGAAAAATCCGGCGTTGCCAGCTCTCATTCGATAATAATATGCACAACAATAATCCAAGGTTGTTCCAATCGGAGCAGCCTTTGGTTCTTTGCAGCGTGAAACGAACAGTAATTATTATCTCTAAAAATAAAAAACTATGAAAGAATTTTTCACGATCGATTTTTGGGAGACTTTTACCTCAAGTCTAGCGGGATGGATCATCACCGAATTACCGGCCATTATCATCTTGGTTGTCCTTTTAATAATTGCACTCAAAGTAAGCAGTTTCACGCTTAGAAAATTGAAAAAAGCCCTGGCCCACAAAACCGTGCATCAAACCGATGAACCCAACCTTGAGGTTGAAAAACGCCTCAACACGCTGATGGGAATCGTTAAAAAAGGGGTTGCTATAATCATTTGGACCATGTTCATTATGATCTTTCTGAAAAAAATCAACATCGACATTGCCCCAATTTTAGCAGGTGCCGGTATCATTGGTTTAGCTGTGGGTTTCGGAGCGCAGGAGCTTGTTCGCGATTTCATTTCCGGTTTCTTTATTTTGTTCGAAAACCAGATTCGAACGGGTGATGTGGCGATTATCAACGGAACCGGCGGCCTGGTTGAAAAAATTGAACTTCGAACGATCACACTCCGCGATTTGTCTGGTGTTGTCCATGTCTTCCAAAACGGGAAAATCAATACCGTTTCAAACATGACTAAAGAATGGTCCGCCATGGTGTTCGACATTGGCGTTGCCTACAAGGAAGACATCGACCAAGTGATGCAAATTATGAAAGACGTTTCGGAAGATTTACGCAACGACGACAATTTTAAAGACTCAATTCTTGAGCCGATGGAAATTTTCGGCCTGGATAGTTTTGGAGATAGCGCACTGGTTGTGAAAGGTCGAATAAAGACCAAGCCCATTCAACAGTGGACTGTAGGACGGGAATACCGGAAGCGATTGAAAATCGCCTTCGACAAACACAACATCGAAATTCCATTCCCACATCAAACAATTTACTGGGGCGAGGAGATTGATCCGCTCAAATTATCGATGGACAACACACTTAAAGTGACAGAGACAAAATCATCATCAAAAGAATAACAATAAAGGTTGATTGGCTTTGGATTCCAACTGCAATCATCAATGCTTTCCGTCAATCAATCAAATCTGCGTGAAGGTAGATAGAAAGCTGACCGGATTAACCGGTCAGCTTTTTTAATTGATCCTGAGTGAGTGCTGTCAACAAACCCGAAAATAATCATCGTGTCACAAAAACTTTAAACTATTTCTTCATTTCTAAAAAGTCGCTCTGCCTTTATTAGAATAACTTATTTATTTACACGAACTTATACCTATTTTAGTAAAACAAGTGCTTGTTCTAATAAAACTATAGCGTATTCTAGCAGAACTATTAACTGTTCCTGCAAATTTGAGAATCACTTTTACAAAACTAATAGTCCTTTTTTCAAAACGATTTACATTCTTACCCAACCGTCAGAAGCTGAACCCAACCATATTGCCCCCTTTGGGTTTCTGGCTTATTCGTCTTCTTCAATGATAATTTCATCTTCAAATTCTTGTGACTGATCTTCGTGCTTTTTGCGAATAATCTCTATTTTCTCGCGCCCACCGCTTAGGTCTTTCTTCTTATACGAAATCACGCCAGGGTCGTCCAAGTGAATGACCATCTTGTCATCGGGATGCCGATCCAAATACTGAATTCGCATGGGTGGGTAAGGAGCCTTTGGCACATGAACAAATGCCCGACCATGTCGAAAATGCCTGTTTGGTGCTACTGGTCCATCGCCCCGCCGGATCATCATCCTTGTCCGAAGCGAATCACACTCAAAAAGACTGTCTCTCATCATGATTCGGTTTCCCCGGTGATGCATAAACGGCCGATCGCCCGGACCAAAAACAAATACCTCTTCGTTTTCACCGTCCGAAAATTCATATCGAAAACGATTCAACTTTCTTTGCAAGTTCGAATCCAGTTGGCACGGCAGGTTCAGTTCATCCATCCAGGCAAAATCAGTTTCATCAGTTGATATCAGCGTATCCAACACGATTCGTTCTCCATTTACAACCTTCACCATTTTTACACGTCGTTGTTTTTCCGGTTGCTCATCGGTTTGTGCCGTCACCAAAACAGTTGGCATCAGCAAGAAAATAACCAGTACCCATCGGCTAATCTTTAAATTTGTTTTCATCTGTATCATTTTAAATTGATTTCTATGCAAACAAAGGTAGGATGAGAGGCAGGCACTTCTCAGTTAAGGTCTGGTTAAAATCTGTTAAGGGAAAGTTAAAGTCAAAAAAGGCCCGACTTGAAATAATTATCTTTGACAAATGAACAAACGATTTTTCATCTATTTAATGGCGCTCATGGGTTTGTCAATCCTGGGAATCATTGCCATTCAGCTCATCTGGATCAACAATGCCATTGAGGTGAAAAATGAGTTGTTCGACCGCAGTGTGACCGAAGCGCTCAACAATACCGTGCGGCGAATTGAAGTTCATCACGATGTGGAAGTGCTCACCGGCATTGAACGTCCTGGCCGCCCCTACTGGCAACGCAATGCTCACATCGCCCCGCCGGTTCCTCCACGCGCTGTCCGGATTATCCGTAACTCACAGTCGAACAAAGGCAGTCAGATTGAATTTGAAACCATTGAAAATGACAGCAATGTCCAGGTTTTTCAATTCACAAGCCCGGGCGATACCATCGTTGAGACCAACCGTTTTTCGTTTACTGAGGGCGACACCATTTATACTACCACAACAGCACTGGCAAGCTCAGCCCTCGATCAACTCGACTCGATCGAAACCATGACAAACAAGTTTGGTGAACTAAGTCCACAACTGCAGAAACGCCTGGAAATGCGTTCCGAAAATCTGAAAAGATTCGGTTCCCGTTTCATGCGCGAAATGGCAGCGCTGGATGTCAGCGCGATCCCGCTAAGTGAAGTCGCCAGCCTGCTCAAAAAAGAGCTGGAGAACCAAAACATCAAGCTGCATTTCGATGCTGCCATTCTGGAGCAAGACACCCTCCAATCGATGACAGAACAAGCGGACAGTCTGGGGCTTATGGCGACCCGTTACCAAACCAATTTGTTTCCCCGGGCCATTTTCGACCGCGACACCAAACTGGCTGTATTTTTCCCCAACCAGGAACGATACATCTACCGGTCTGTTTCCTGGCTTCTGGTCGCATCGCTTTTTTTCTCCATCTTCATTCTGCTGACCTTCAGCCTAAGCATCTTCTTTATGCTGAGGCAAAAGAAAATATCGGAAATGAAATCGGATTTCATCAACAACATGACCCACGAATTTAAAACCCCAATCGCCACCATTTCCGTAGCCGCCGATTCCATTCGAAACGAAAAAGTAATCCGCCAGCCCGAAAAGATCAATTACTTTATTGATATGATCAAAAAAGAAAATGCACGCATGAATCGGCAAGTCGAGGATATATTAACCATCGCCCGGCTCGATAAAAAAGACTTTGAATTCAAATGGGAGGCTTTAAATATTCACCAGCTGATTGAAGACGCCATCGGAGGCATTGCTTTGCAGGTTGACAAGCGGGGCGGAAAAATTGAAACGGAATTCCGGGCGGCAAACCCAACAGTAACGACCGACCGGATTCACGGAGCCAATATTATTTATAACTTGCTGGACAACGCCAATAAGTATTCGCCCGAACAGCCTGAAATAAAGGTTGAAACCTGGAACAATGCCAAGGGCGTGCTCATTCGCATTTCGGACCGGGGAATAGGTATGAACAAATCGGTTCAATCCCGGATTTTTGAACGCTTCTTCCGGCAAACAAGCGGCAACATTCACAATGTGAAGGGATTTGGATTGGGACTAAGCTATGTCAAAGCGGTGGTGGAAGCCAATCATGGACACATATCAGTTCAAAGCGAACCGGGAAAAGGCAGCCAACTCGAGGTTTTTCTGCCGTTCTTGAGAGACAACTGAAAAAATCACTGAATCACTAATGGTTGAAAAAACGCAAAACAATGGATAAAAAGCAACACCTGTTTTTATTGGAAGATGACCTGAGTTTTGGTGCAGTATTAAAATCATATTTGGAACTAAATGATTTTGAAGTGACTTGGGTCGACGACGGGAAACTGGCCATGGAACGTTTTCGTAGCACACCATTCGACCTGTGTCTGCTCGATGTGATGCTTCCACACGTTGATGGATTTACCGTTGGTACCGAAATCCGGAAAATTGACAAGCAAGTGCCATTTATCTTTCTCACCGCCAAAAGCCTGAAAGAAGATGTGCTGCGGGGCTTTAATATTGGTGCCGACGACTACATTACCAAGCCGTTCGACACGGAAGTACTCATCTGTAAAATCAAAGCCATTCTTAACCGAAACGGACAAGTTCCCCAGGTGAAATCCGCACAGCACCAGTTGGGCAATTACGTGTTTGACGTTCCGCTGCGCAAAATATCGATTGGCGAAAAACAGCAAACCCTTTCGCCTAAAGAAGCCGATTTACTGGAAATGCTTTGCCTGAATAAAAATGAGTTGTTGCTGCGCGAAGCCGCCCTGCTAAAGATTTGGGGCGACGACGGCTATTTCACCGCCCGAAGCATGGATGTTTACATCACCAAACTACGCAAATACCTGGCCGATGATCCTTCCATCGAGATTAAAAATGTCCATGGCAGCGGATTTCTTTTGAAAGTTGATTAAAGCTATCCGTCAATTTTTGTTAACTTCGGGCGAGAACCCTTAAACTAGTGAACATGAACACTGCCAAAACAGCCATAATCACAGGAGCAAGCAGAGGCATTGGAAAAGCCTGTGCGAAAGGACTCGCCAATTTGGGCTATCTATGTCTTTTAATTGCCCGAAGCCAGGAACAACTGGAAACACTGGCTGAAGAAATTCATTCCGCCGGAGGCCAATCCTCAATCTTTGCCGTTGACCTGACCAATGAGTCTGAACTTCAGGAATGTGTACTAAAAATAAAAAAACACTACGTCAGCATTGATGTTTTGGTCAATAATGCCGGAATGTATGTCGGTGGTAACCTGCAAATGGAAAGTGATGAATTCAGAAAACAACTGGAGCTGAACCTAACAGCTAACTTCAGTTTGCTGAAAGCTTTTGTCCCTGTGATGAAAGAGCAGAAAGCAGGCTACATTTTCAACATCGCATCACGAGCCGGGAAAGTCGGTTTTTCCAACAGTGGTGCTTATTCTGCCTCAAAATTTGGACTCATTGGGTTAAGCGAATCCCTTTACCGGGAATTAGCTGAATACGGCATTTCTGTCACCGCCATTTGTCCTGCCTGGGTAGCCACCGAAATGGCTACGACTGCCGGTTCCCCACACGAAGCCCATGAAATGATTCAACCAGACGATATTTTCCTGACCATTGAATACCTGCTTAAGCTGGCACCCAACACCCGAATAAAAGAAATCGTACTCGAAGCGCGGAAAAGTATCCGCTAACTGGTTAATCCGGCTGGTAGCCAGATTCGTTCAAGATTTGCAGATAATCCTGCGTCTCCATCAATTGTTTCAGACTCATCTCCGGATTCTTCATCATGTACGAACGCACAATTTGCCAGCCCAGCCAGGCTCCCACCCGCCCCGGCGATTCGGTGGTAAAACTCGATGTGTAAGGCCCATCATCAACGTAGCGCTTAATGTCCATCCGCTTAGTTGAAAACAGCAAATTATGCTCAGCCAGGTAAGCCCACATATCGGCCTCGCCGGCCTGGCAAAACTCTAGCTGATCGCTGGTGTATCCAATCTTCAGGCTATCGTGCACTTCGGGCTGCATCGCATCAACAAAATAGAGCAAGCTTCCTTCATAAATCATGCTTTCAATCACTTTGCTCGCTTGCGTACTGATTGGATACTCAGTCATGGCCCAAAAATAAAGAGCCTCGGGAACAATCTTCTGCGGGTGCATATTCCGGATTTTATAGGCCGGAAGCCCCAATCGCGGATAGTAATCAAAATCAGCTCCCAGGTACTTGTCCAGGCTGATTCCGATCAGCGAATCGGCCAGGACGACCGACTCATTTAATCCGCTGATGCAGGTATAAACGGCCGGCACCACTTGGCCGGGAAAATAATAGCGGTAATGCCTGAAAGCTTCGGTAAAATCGTTCTTCAGCCGCCCCCTGTCAATTCGAAGATCCGCCTCTGCTTTTAAATTCACAATCATGGTGTCCGACAAAAAGGCTTCCAACTGCGGGTAAAAATTTTCGTCTTCGGGCCCGCCAATACCAATCATATGATGATTGAAAAGATCGAAAAAAGTGCCATATTCCGCCTGCAGTCCCGCCACTTTTTCTTCCAGGTTTTCAGCCGACGCAAACAAATCATCGTCGTAACTCTTAAATGTCAATTCCAGCTCCACATCTGAAACATCAACCTTGAGCGGATTCCGCTGACAGGAGAACGCAAGCAGGCTTGCCAGCATTAAGATCATTAAGCGATTCATCATACAAGAGTCTATCAAGTCCAAAAAAAATCAAAATCGAATCAAGAAAAACCCCGACAATCCTTAAAAAATCGGGGTCAAACTAATAACTTGTTAAACTAACAAATATTTTCCAAGCTGAAAATTTAAATTTGGGGTTACTGAGAATAGCTACTCTTTCCAAACAGAATCAAGAACTTCCCACAATTCAGCACGGACATGACTTCTGGAATTATTGGTGCTAAGAAACAACTCATCCATATCTTTTCCTGCATGGGCTTTGTTAAAAGCAGCCTCGGTATCGGCAGCACCCAGTTTGGAAAAGTCGGCGAAATAGTCAACCGTCACATAATCATGGGGCATGCCTGTTCCGAATGGAAATACGCCCTCCCACAAGGACCAACCAGCACGCGAACCGGCATTAATCAGCTCCTGATGCACCGGTTTCCAAACCGTCAGTTCATTGTCAACATACGATCCTCCTTCTCCTTGTTTGACTTTCATGTAATTGACCTGAATGTATTTAAAATCTCCCGCCCCTCCTTCCGGATAAACGGCATCCACTCTACGGATCAGGCTTTGCCGGATCAGCTGTCGGCTATCCATTGTTTTCTGAAATAATTCATCCAGGTCTTTCTCTGGGTGTACCTTCTCGACATCCACAGAAAACGTATGTTCCAACTTGGCAGGGTCGTCAAAAAGGGCCACGGTCACAAAATTATATTCGTCGTCGGCCCCTGCATAACGAACACCGTACAAGATCCACCCAATAATTTCACCTTGGTTAATCCGTTCCTGATGAATCGGTTTCCACACCGTTTTTTCCAAATCCACATAGTTCGCTTCGCCTCCCTGCTTGACTTTCATAAAATCAACAACGGCAAAGATCGCTGGTTGGTCCTGAGCATAGACCGTCATCGGCAGTGCTCCAAAAACAAATGCCATCGCCATCGCCAACAGCATTCCTTTTTGCATCATGTTACTTTTTGTCTTCATTTTTAAGTGTTTTTAGTTAATCAATCAATTCTCTCACAAAAGTTACCGCTTATTTAGATTAAATAAAAACAAACATATTGCACAACATCTTCTTTTTCAGCTATCTAAGATAATAAACGGCGTTCCCAAATAAGAATCAATATTCGATCACACAAACCAATTGCCTATTTCAAAAGAAAGTTCGAGATTTGCAGATACAAAAAACCCTTGATCAACCGTTCAATTATTCAGAAAACGAAAACTCATGAAGCAAATTCGACACAAACTTTGGTTGTTGGCTTTTATTATTCTGCTTAGCCAGCCTACTTTCTCGCAACGAAAAACCCGCTTGTCCTTTACCGGAAGTCCTTCGATAAACTGGCTTTCGACAGACATGCAAGGCGTTGAATCAGGAAAAGCAGCCATTGGATTCGATTATGGAATCAATGCGGATTTCTTTTTCGATGAAGAAAACCGGTATGCCTTTTCTACGGGACTTTTGATCAACAATGTCAGAGGAAACCTTCGCTATTACGATTCATCAGGCATTGTGCGTTTTGCAGGCGAAGACTTCGCATCGGGCACCCTGTTTCAATACCGCTTAAAATACGCTGAGGTTCCGATCTTGATAAAACTGCAGACCAGTCAATTCCGACGGTGGGCGTATTGGGGACAGTTTGGCTTTTCATCCTTTGTCAATATTCAGGCTAAAGGAGATAGCAGTGATGGCGTATTGGACAAGCATAACATCCATGACGAAGTCAGTTTGTTTAACCTGGCGCTGAATATGGGGGTTGGTTCCAGCTTCGACCTGGGATCGAACAATGCTGTAACCGTAGGCCTGATCTACAAAAACGGCTTTCTTGATGTCACCTCAAACAGTCAATTTGATGATAAAACAACGTTGAACTCTGTGGTTCTCAAATTCGGGCTCATTTTTTAAACTCAAGGACAAGCATCCAATCCACACAGAAATTAAACCCTGATTCCACTCATCAATCAGACGGCTTTTTATTCTTTTTCAACTATTTTTGCGTTTCAGAAATGCCCAATGCATTGTTCCAATAATATTGCATGGCTAAAAACGAAGAGGGAATACGAAATAGGTCCGTGAACTTAAAACAAGATTGACCATGAAAATTGCACTGGCGCAACTCAATTACCACATTGCCAATTTCGAAGGAAATGCCAATAAAATCATCGACGCGATTCACAAAGCAGAGCAACAGGGCGCCGAACTGGTAGTTTTTTCTGAGCTGGCCGTGACCGGATATTACCCGCACGACTTACTGGAACGGAAAGAATTCATCGAAAAAGCCGAACAGACAATCTTGAAAATAGCGACGGAATGTACCCGGACAGCGGCATTGGTGGGAGCGCCAAGCATCAATCAAAGTCCGCGGGGGAAAAAGCTGTTTAACTCGGCCTACCTGCTAAAAGATGGCCGGATTGAAACCGTACGCCATAAATCATTACTCCCAACCTACGATATTTTTGACGAATACCGTCATTTCGAACCCAATCGGCAATTCGATGTCATTGATTTTAAGGGGAAGAAACTTGCCGTAACCATTTGTGAAGATCTGTGGGATGAGCAGCCCACGCAAAATGAATTTGGAAAAGACAAATTGTACACCCGGTCACCCCTCGAAGAGCTCAGCAAACTCAAGCCCGACTTGGTGATCAACCTTTCGGCATCCCCTTTTTCGTACAACCAGGAGAACTGGCGGAAAGATATTTTGATTAAAAAGGCCATCAAGTACCAGCTTCCGATCATTTACGTCAACCAGGTCGGCGCGCAAACCGAAATCGTGTTTGATGGCGGCTCATTTTTCTTGATGAAAGACGGCAGCATTCCTGTTGAACTGGCTTATTTCGAGGAAGATTTCCAGGTAATTGACACCGAAAACCCACTTCCGAAACACCAAAGCCATCCAGATTACATCGGCAAAATTCACCAGGCACTGGTTCTCGGTATCCGCGATTATTTTCAGAAGATGGGATTCAAAGACGCCGTTTTGGGCCTTTCGGGGGGTATTGACTCCGCGCTGGTTTGTGCCCTGGCGGTTGAAGCTTTGGGAAAAGATCATGTTCGGGGCATTTTGATGCCCTCGAAATATTCATCCGGGCACAGCGTGGACGATGCCATATTGCTGGCCGAAAACCTCGGCATTCGTTACGACACCATCCCTATTCAAAGCATGGTGAATGATTTTGAAGACCAGTTGGCTCCACTGTTCAATAACCTTCCACCCGGCGTCGCCGAAGAGAATATCCAGGCACGTACGCGGGGGATTCTGGTCATGGCAGTGTCGAACAAGTTTGGAAACATCCTGCTGAACACCACCAACAAAAGCGAATGTGCGGTTGGATACGGAACCTTGTACGGCGACATGAACGGCGGCTTGTCTGTTTTGGGGGACGTGTACAAAACTGATGTTTACAAACTGTCGCACTACATCAATCGCGAACGTAAAATTATTCCACACAACAGCATTGTAAAACCGCCTTCAGCCGAGCTTCGTCCGGACCAAAAAGACACCGACTCACTACCCGACTATGACATCCTGGATACGATCCTGTTCAACTACATTGAACTGAACATGTCTCCGGACGAAATTATCAAACAAGGCTTTGATTCAGAAATCGTATTTAAGGTAACCAGAATGGTCAATCAAAACGAATATAAACGATTTCAGTCTCCCCCAATTTTGAGAGTCAGTTCAAAAGCTTTTGGATTTGGAAGAAAGATGCCCCTGGTAGCACGATACCACTAGGTCAGAAAACAGCAGTATTTTCTATCAACACCCCGCAATATACCGGGGTGTCAATCAGCACGTCTTGCACCAAAATATGTCTTTAAAACGTTTTTTATTTGTCGAAATTGGTTAACTTTGATGCTGTATAACATATAAAGTTGGAATCTATGCTGAGTCACGAAATGGGGATTAAAGAAATGCTTGGAAATCCAAAATCGGTTTTCAGTTTGCTGACTCCCGAGGAAAAGGAACAACTACTCAAACACATTACCCTGACCAATTTTCAAAAAAACGAATTTATTTATAAAGAAGGCGACAAACCAACCGGATTCTCGTTTTTGATTGAAGGAAAAATCAAAATTTTCAAGGAAGGTGTTGGTGGCCGTGAGCAGATTATCCGGATGACAAAACCGATGGGTTACATTGGATACCGGGCGCTTTTAGCCGAAGAAATCCATATTGCCTCAGCAGTTGCACTGGAAGATTCACTTGCCTGCCACGTTGATCCGGACTTCTTTTTCAACCGGATGCTGAAAAATTCGGATGTCACAGCAAGAATCTTACGCAAACTGGCCCGCGAACTCGGATTCTCCAACTCACGAACCGTTACACTGACCCAAAAACACATCCGTGGGCGATTGGCCGAATCCTTATTGCTATTGAAAGAAAAGTACGGATATGAAAACGATGGCGCTACACTCAAAGCGTTCCTTTCGCGCGAAGACATTGCCAACCTTTCGAACATGACTACCTCCAATGCCATTCGGACACTTTCAACCTTTGCCGGTGAAAAAGTCATTGCCATCGATGGTCGCAAAATTCGCATTTTAGATGCCAACAAACTGGAACGAATCAGCAAATTAGGCTAGGCGCACATGACCGGCGCAATACCAACCGGATACCTTATTTATTTTTAGCGTGTGGCAGATTTTTATCTTGACGAACACAATCGAAGACAATTGAATACAACGGAAAATAATTGTATCCAACAGTTCCCAATCGTTTTCAACTTCTTTTAAAAAAACCCAACAAATTAATTATTTGATTCTTACTCCCCTGAAATTGAATCTAACTCAGGTTATTCCTGGGAATAAACACGCTTGACACGCTGCGAAATCCCGGTCAGAATTTCGTAGGGAATGGTGTTGGCCCACGCGGCCAGCTCGCTTAGTGGAATGTGCTCACCCATCAGCTCAACCAAATCGCCTTCTTTCACATCCACACCCGTCACATCAATCATGGTCATGTCCATGCAAACATTTCCAATTACCGGAACGCTTGCCCCATTCACCCACATCTTGGCTCCGCCGTTGCTAAACCTCCGGTCATAGCCATCAGCGTACCCCACTGGGACAACGGCAATTTTTCTTTGTTGATCCACCTGTCCTTTCCGCCCATAGCCAACGGTCTCCTCCCGCCCGACTATTTTCACCTGCGAAATGGTGCTGGTCCAATGCGTAATGGGACGAATGCCAAGCTTGGTAACAGCCACACCGTAAAGGCCAATACCTAAACGGACCATGTCGAGCTGAAATTCAGGAAAGCGTTCGATACCGGCAGAGTTCAGCAAATGCCGGATGACCTTATGTTTTTGCCTGGAGATCACCACATCGGCCAGTTTCACAAACCGCTCATATTGCTTTCGGGTAAACACGTCATGCAAAGGCTCATCCGTAGCTGCCAGATGCGAGAAAACGGACTGCACCCGCAGAATTTCTTCCGTCTGAATTTGCTCAGCCACCTGTTGCAGTTCTTCCACATCCGAAAAACCCAGTCGGTTCATGCCGGTTTCCAATTTGATGTGTACCGGATACTTTACCACCGCGGCACTGCGCGCCGCCAGGTTGAACTTATGAAAAACAGCACGCGAATAAATATTAGGTTCCAGCCGGTACTCCATCATCGCTTCAAAGCTGTGCTCTTCAGGGTTCATCACCACAATGGGGCTTTCAATCCCGGCTTGTCTCAGCTCAATACCCTCGTCGGCCACAGCAACAGCCAGGAAGTCCACTTTCTGAAACTCCAACGCACGGGCAATTTCAACAGTTCCACTTCCGTAGGAAAAAGCTTTTACCATCACCATCATCTTGGTTTCCGGTTTCACAATTGCCTTAAACGCATTCAGGTTTTCAACCAAGGTATTCAGGTTGATCTCGAGTTGCGTTTGGTGGTATTTCTTTTGAAGTACGGAGGCTACTTCTTCAAACCGAAACTCACGGGCCCCCTTAATCAGAATCACCTCATTCCGAAAGCGTTCAGACTGAAGATCATGAATTAAATCGCGGGTGGTTGGATAAAACTGAGCAGGCAACTGAAAAGCAGCCCGATGTTCTCCGATCGCTTTTCCGACGCCAATCAACCGGTTCACCCGGTTCAATTGCAGCAAGCGGTTCACCTCGGTGTACAATTGATAGGGGGCAAAACCCGACTGTTTAATATCGGACAAGAATACCGTCCTGGACTGTCCGGTGGAACTGGTTTGCTGATTCAAAAACTGAAGCGCGATTTCGAGGGAATTGATGTCGGAATTGTAAAAATCGTTGATCAGCGCACAGCCGTTCACACCTTGCTTCAATTCCAGGCGCATGGCCACCGACTGCAAGTCGGCAAAAAGCTGAAGCACCGAATCATTTAGCCAACCATTGGCGCAAATTAAAGCCAGGCAATGACAGGCATTTTCAATGGAGGCTTCGTCTGAAAAAGGAATATGAACTTCGTAAGTCCTTTCGCTCCAATGAAACTGGATCTTCGTTGACAGCTCGTCAGGCTGCGTTTCGAATGCAAGATCCGCTGGTAAACCCGTTGTGGACCAACTGACAATTCGGGTGGCTGTATTTTCAAATTTCCGGCAAGCCAGCCCATACACCAATTCCTGATCACGCCGGCAGACCAGCAGTTTGGCCCCCTCAAAAAGCTGAAGCTTTTCTTCCACCTTCTCATCCATCGACCGAAAATTCTCCTGGTGCGCATCGCCGATGTTGGTGAACACACCAATCTCCGGCCGAATGACAGTAGCCAAATGCGCCATTTCGCCCGGCTTCGAAATACCTGCTTCAACAATTCCAAGATCCATTGTGCCGGCCATATTCCACACTGAAAGGGGAACACCCACCTGCGAGTTGTAACTTTTCGGACTGCGGACAATGCGAAGCTGGTGCTGCAACAAATCGAACAGCCACTCTTTCACAATCGTCTTCCCATTGCTTCCGGTAATGGCGACTACCGGAAACCGGAATTCATCCCGAATCGATGCTGCCAGTTGCTGCAAGGCTTTCAAGGTATCTTCCACCACAATAAAACTGGCCTCCTTCATCACCTCCCGGTTAACCGGAAGCCCTGAAACCACAAAACTGCGTACCCCCTTCTCATACAACTCGTGCAAAAATTGATGCCCATTGTGGCGTTCACCGACCAGGGCAAAAAACAAACAGGCCTCCGGATCAACCAAAGTGCGGCTGTCAATCGACAAAGACGAAATCAGGCGGTCAACGGCTGCAGGTTCCTGGTTCAGGTCACCTTCAATCGCCGTCGTAATTCTATGAAGTGAAATTGGATTCATTGATTTTTTACCTTATTGTAACAGATCCGGCAAAGCGGCTCATATTCAGCCTGCTCTCCCAGAAGCACCTGCTTATCGTTTGAAACCAGGCGGTGCGAAAACTGCGCCACACTTCCACAACCAACACAAATGGCGTGAACTTTGGACACATAATTGGCGATGGCCATCAAGTCAGGCATGGGTCCAAAAGGCTTGCCCTGAAAGTCCATATCCAAGCCGGCCACAATGACACGAATACCCATGTCGGCTAACTTTTGGCACACCTCCACCAATCCTTTATCAAAGAACTGCGCCTCGTCAATGGCCACCACATCCACGTTTCCGGCCAGCAATAAAATATTGGCCGAATTCTCGACCGGAGAGCTGGAGATCGAATTTTCGTCATGCGAAACCACCTCCGCCTCCGAATAGCGGGTATCCATCGCCGGCTTGAAAATCTCGACCTTCTGACGGGCAAACTTTGCCCGCCGCAAACGCCTGATCAACTCTTCTGTTTTCCCCGAAAACATAGACCCGGCAATAACTTCAATGGTACCACCGTTTTTATGGTGACTGACATCCCTTTCAAGAAACATTGACGTGATTCAATTTGGATTTTACTACTTTTACAAAAGTAACGAAAATGTCGGGTTAGGGTCACGAACCGATTTGTTATTTTTAGGCCACCTTAAGCTCAGTGTGATACAAATCCATACATGATCGGTGAAATTCGACAAGATTTTAAACAGTACTCAAATGATGATGGAAAAACATAAATTGATCCGGTTGATTTTAAAAGACCTGGAAGAACTGAACGAAATTGCGAACCAACTGCGGCAAGCTGAAAAACTTTCGCGCTTCGAACTGGATATCGCCTTAAGCAAATCAAAACTTGTCTTTCAGGAGTTTGAGTTTCTGAAAGAACTGAATGGTCAGGACACCGAAAAAGAAACGCCAAAGCAAGAACCAATAAGGACTTCGCCCCCCATCCAACCGGAGGCAAGAACGGAAGAGGTCAGAGAAAAACTGGCAGAGATGGAAGCCGAATCAAAACAACAAGTGCAAGAACAAGACAAGCCAGAACTTCAGGAAGAACGGGCTCAGCCAGTCTTCAATCATAAACCCGAAATTCCGGTAACGGCGCCACCTGAACCTTCTGAAGACGAAACCCCCGCTGCCAGACAGAGCGAAACCAGAGAAGAAACTCCGGAGCCGGAGCAAGAACCTGCGGAAATAGAAGCGGAAGAAGAAGCAGAAAAGATCAAGAAAACTGTTGGTGAAAATTTCATTAAAGGAAAATCGTTGAATGATTTGATGCTGGAAAACAAAACACTGGATAAAAAACTGGCCAGTTCGCCAATCACCAAACTCGAAACGGCGATCGGATTGAATGACCGTTTTCAATACACCCGTGAACTTTTCGACAACAAACCCGACTTGTTCCGAAAAACGGTTCAGGAAATTGATCAGGCCGACAGCCTGAATGATGCCATCGCTTATTTAAATAGCAATTTCAAATGGAAAAAAACAGACACCAGTATCCAGTTTGCACAACTGGTTAAACGTCGGTTCATCAAGTAATATGGGAAAATTATATATCGTACCAACACCAATCGGCAATTTGGATGACATGACCCTGCGGGCGATTAAAGTGCTTCAGGCGGTCGACCTGATTTTGGCTGAAGACACCCGCACTTCGTCCAAGCTGCTTCATCATTTTGAAATTCAGAAAAAGGTGTTTTCACACCACAAATTCAACGAGCACAAAACAGTGGAGCACCTCGCACAGCGCATGGCAGGCGGCGAAACCATCGCCCTGATTTCAGATGCCGGCACACCAGCCATCAGCGATCCGGGCTACTTGTTGGTTCGGGCTTGCATTGATGCGGAAGTGGAAGTGGAATGTCTGCCGGGCGCCACCGCACTCATTCCCGCGCTGGTCAACTCGGGCCTGCCCAACGATCGGTTTTGTTTCGAAGGTTTTCTGCCACCAAAAAAAGGAAGACAAAAAAAACTCTTACAACTGGCCGAAGAAGAGCGAACCTTGGTTTTTTACGAATCGCCTTACAAGCTGGTCAGGAGTCTGGAACAGTTTGCCGAATTCTTTGGCGCCGACCGGCAAGCTTCGGTGTCACGCGAACTAACCAAGATTTACGAAGAAACCCAGCGGGGAACGGTTACCGAACTGGCCAACTATTTTAAATCAAAGCCCGTCAAAGGCGAAATTGTCATTGTCGTAGCTGGCAAAAAAGAAAAGGCCTCGCCGAACCGTTCCGAAGAAAATCAAGAACACAACGAATAACCATACCCCGGACTTGAGCGACTGAAGCCGTGGGCTAAGGTTCTTTAAGTCCAAGTCGAACGAATCCGGTAAAACCTGACATGAAAAAATACGAACAACTTTTCTTCGATCTCGACCACACCCTCTGGGATTTTGAAACCAACTCCCGGCTGGCCATGCTGGAAACAGTAGCCGAGCTGAAGCTTGATACTCAGATTCCCGACTTCGACGCTTTCTTCCGCCACTACGAAACCATCAACACCAAACTTTGGGAGGCCTACCGAAACCAACAAATCCGAAAACCGGAGCTGATCCGTAAACGCTTTGAAGAAGCACTCCGGCACTTTAACATCACCGGAGTGGACCCGCTGAAGATGAATGAGCTTTACCTGCAACTGATGCCCATGCAAAAGCAACTTTATACAGACGTGATTGAAACACTGGACTACCTGCAACAACGGAGGTACCAGATGCATATCATTACCAATGGTTTCACCGATGTTCAGCATCGAAAGATTGAATCCAGCGGGCTACGCCAGTATTTCGACCGGATCTTTATCTCCGAAGAAATTCAGGCACCAAAGCCGGACAAACGCATTTTTCAACATGCTTTAAAATGCTGTAACTCAAAAAAAAGCAAAAGTATCATGATCGGTGACTCCTGGGATTCGGACATACTTGGAGCAAGAAGCATGGGAATAAGCCAGGTATTCGTCCTTAAAAAGGATAAAATGCAACAGACACCCCCCAGAAAAGAGTGGGGAGAATTCAAAAAATACTATTTCGAAAACAAGACCCCCGCAAGCACCACCTATATTATTGAAAAAATAGCCCACCTAACAAAAATTTTCTAATTTAGAATCACTTTACACAGACACTAAAAACACCGGCTCGGCGAAAGTCAAACTCCTGAAAAAAAGACAACTATCTATATTTATCCATATATACTACAAACTCAGCAAAAATGCAAAGAATGACTTTTGTCATATGTATTCAATTACTAAAAACTGCCTGAATTTTTTTGATAGTTATATATTTTTAAATTTGCATTCGTTAATGTTCTTTAACATTTCGACACAAAAAGTTTTAAATTGAAATTGAAGGTTTCAAAAAATGAATTTTAAAGTTGAATAAATAACGATTGTTTGGGGGAATAAGAGTTATTAAATGAAGTGTTTTGAACAAGGGGGTATCACAATCATGATCCTTATTTTTCAAATTTAGTGGCCCAGCCAAGCTGAAGCTTAAATTTGTTTAAGCTACTTGCTCAGTTTTCTCAACGATAATCCTGCACCAGTGTGCATGACATAAGAACCAATCTGGGAAAATAATAAGAGATATAAGCAACACTAGGCACTAACTCCAAAGGACTTACAGCCCAACAATGAGATATATCAACTTGGGATCTATTTTTGATAAAAAACTTTCAGGAGAACTTTATTTTTATATTTTTGTATTCTATTAAGGTTTTTTAACACTTTAAGAAAAATTGAAATTGAAGGTTTCAAATTAGCTTTATTTATCAGAACGAATTATTTGGGGGAATAACCGCTCTGAACACACTCCAAGGGGGGATAAAAATTGAAAGATTTAATATCCTTATTATAAACATGTAAAAGAATTGATGCTGTTTAATTATTAAAATTATTTCTATGAAAAAAATCGCATTATTGCTTGCAATTTTTGCAATTGGTTTGCAGTCGGTTTTCGCGCAAACCAGGGAAATTACGGGTACAGTAACTTCCGCGGAGGATGGTCTATCCATTCCCGGAGTTTCTGTATCAGTCAAGGGTACCACATTGGGTACCATTACCGATCTTGACGGACAATACACTTTGAAGGTTCCTCAGGATGCTGCTTCGTTGGTTTTCTCCTTCGTGGGCATGCAAACCCAGGAAGTGCCCGTCGTTGGAACTCCCATCAATGTGGTGATGGAATCTGATGTCGTTGGTATCAACGAAGTAGTTGTAACGGCTATGGGGATCAAGCGTTCAGAAAAAACACTGGGCTATGCTGCAACAACTGTAGCCAGTGAAGAATTGATGAAAGATCGTAGCACGAATGTGGCAAACTCTCTATCTGGGAAGGTTGCTGGCGTGCAAATTCAATCTACGTCTTCTGATCCGGGTTCAGCAACATCAATGACTATTCGAGGTTTTGGTTCCATTAACGGAAGTAATCAACCTCTCTATGTTGTTGATGGCGTACCCTTGCAGAATAGTTCCCTAAATCTGGATGATCCTGCAATTGACAAATCGGGTAACGCACTCACAACAAGCGGTCTGTCGAATATATCATCAAACGATATCGAGTCAATGACGATCCTTAAAGGTGCAGCTGCAACAGCCCTATACGGAAGCCGCGCTTCTAATGGCGTTGTCGTGATTACAACCAAGCAAGGAAGCAAAGGTAAAGGTAAAAACTTCACGATTCAGTACAACGGAGGGCTGCAACTACGTCAAATTTCACTACTGCCCGAATTCCAGAATGAATTTGGACAAGGATGGGATGGAACGCAAACCTATATTGAAAATGGTTCATGGGGACCACGTTTAGATGGTTCAACACAAGTGTATGGGCCCATCTGGAACAACCAACAACTGATTCACGAGTATTCTGCTCGCAAAAATAATGTAAAAGACTTCTTTGAAATTGGGGTTTCTACAAACCAGAATATTTCACTGAGTGGAGTTTCAGAAGATGACAAAGTAAGCTATTATGTTTCTTTCTCAAATTCTGACGACGATGGTATTATGCCTACCGATGCGGACTCTTATAAACGGAACACCTTAGCATTCCGTTCAGCTTATCAGGGTAATGATTGGTTCAAAATCTCATCTTCTATCAACTTTGCTAAGTCAGAAACTGATATGACAAGTTCCTACCAAGGAACATCGGTAATTGATGGAGTTTACGAAATGCCAAGAGATGTATCTATTCTTGATATGCAAGATCTTAGCAGCCCGTTTAACACCCCCGAGGCCTATTTCACGCCATACGGTATTACCAATCCTTACTGGTCGTTGAAAAACAATTATAACCACTTAGAGTCAAAACAATTTTATGGAAAATTGCAGGCAGATATCATGCCGATGGAAGGCCTGACGTTGACCTATCGTTTTGGATTTGATTATACTGATTATGATTTTAAGATGGGGATTCCGCAAATTAGCCTGGACGATGCTTTAATCAACGAAGATTACGGTTATGCGCCTAGCAACATGAATCAAGACGGTAACGTATATGCACGCTACAGAAGAGCATATGAGATCAACCATGACTTCCTTGGGAGCTATGATACCAGCTTTGGCGATTTCACCCTGACAGGGATCGTTGGTGCAAACATAAATGAAAGATATTCAACCGTGATGGTCGGTCAAACTGATGTTCTTACATTCGAAACCGGATTCTGGGATTTGAGTAATGGTGCTACCCGATCGGTACTTTCAGAAGCACAATCAAAGCGTCGCTTGATCGGCCTGTTTGGGGATGCAACATTTGGTTATAAGGAAATGCTTTTCTTAAACATGACAGCTCGTAATGATTGGTCTTCGACTTTACCTATTGGTAATAATAGTTATTTTTACCCCGGAACTACATTAAGCTGGATTTTTTCAGAATTAATGTCAGACAACAAGGTGCTTTCTTTCGGTAAGTTACGAGTTGCTTATGGACAAACGGGTAATGATGCAGACCCGTATTTTACAAGTAACAGATTTATCCAGGCTTATGCTAACGGGTATTACGGAAGTGATATTGCCGCATTCCCGATGAATAGTACGAACTCCTTCATTTCCTCAAATAGGGCTGGAGCCACTGCACTTAAACCCGAAATGACTTCTGAGTCAGAGGCTGGATTAAACCTGCAATTCTTAAATGGACGAATTGGTATTGATGCAGCCTTTTATAACCGAAAAACAAAGGATCAGATTTTCACCTTACCGGTTGATCCATCAACGGGCTACAGCTTTACGGTTACCAATTTCGGTGAGGTTCAAAACAAAGGAGTTGAATTGTTATTGAGCACCACTCCCGTAAAAACCAAAAATTTCCGTTGGGATTTAGATGTAAACTTTGCACTCAACCGTAACAAAGTCCTCTCTATGCCTGAAAGCTTAGACGGAGGAAAAGTGAATATCTACAGTTTTTCTGCAGGTAATGATGCCGTATATATGTATGCGGAAGAAGGACAAGCAATGGGTACGTTTTATACCTACTTGCCACAATACGTAACAGACGAGAGCAGCGAGTATTATGGATATCAAATCGTTGATGAAGCTGGGCAACCTGTATTGGGAACAGACGTAGAAGATACCGGCTTAGATATGAACCATGATTGGACTGGCGGTCTTTCGACTACCTTATCGGCCTACGGTGTATCGCTAAGTGCAACACTTGACGTACGCTACGGTGGATCAATGTTTTCACGCACCAAGAACTTAATGCAGTTTACCGGCAATAGTGTGGTCACAACCTATAATGACAGAAATCCATTTGTGATTCCAAACTCAGTTCTGGTGACTGATGATGGAAGTTATTTAGAAAATACAGTTCAAATCAAAACAACCGATGATAGTTTCCAGAAATACTTTGACACCTATGGATATGGAAACGGAGGGCTTGCCTACATGGTAGATCGTACATTTGCTAAGTTACGCAACGTCACACTTTCGTATAGCTTACCAAAAAAGTGGACTAATGATTTATCATTAAGTGACGTTTCGCTTTCTGCTTTTGTGAACAATGCTTTTGTTTGGACCGCTGAGGACAATCATTTCATCGATCCTGAATCGAGCACTACAGGTACGGACCTGGAAGGATCTTTCGGAGAAATGTATGTGAACCCAGCTACCCGCATTTTTGGTTTCAACCTTAGTATAACATATTAAAACTCCAAAATATATGAAAAAGATAATATTTTTATTCGTAATACTTATACTGGGTATGACCTCTTGTGAAGACTACCTGGATATAAATCAAGATCCAAACTCCCCTTCGGAAAATAACGTGACCGCAGGTATGATTTTCCCGGGAGCGGAAATGAACGTAGCTGCAAGTTACGGGAACTTTCTACGTATTGTTGGTGGGTACTATTCTCAACATTACTCGCAGAATTTTGGCACCAGTAACTATGTCGATTATTCACGGTTTATCATGTCTGCTACCCGTTCGAGTAGCACGTATACGCAACTGTATCAACGTGCACTTAAAAACCTTGAAACAATTCGCGAACAATCGACCGAATCTGAAGAATGGGGAACATTTTTAGCGGCTACAACATTGAGAGTCTTTACTTATCAAGTCTTAGTGGATGCTTATGGAGAGGTTCCCTACACTGAAGCGCTCGACCCAACGAATCTGTCACCTGCCTATGATGATGGCTTGACTATTTATCAAGGTATTTTAGGAGAGCTGGATGACGCACTATCTAAAGCAACAGCTTCAAGTGTTGTTGGAACAAACTTCTTGTTTGGAACATCGACTGCCGAAGAATGGATACAATTTGCAAATGCCCTGAAATTAAGGATTTTAATGAGAATAAGCAATGTCCAGAATGTACAGTCTGAAATCGCAGCACTAATTCAAGAAGACAACTTCCCAACGGAAGATATTTCCTGGGATGATATTTGGACAGATGAAACTGGTAAAGCCAGCCCCTATTATCAAGAAGAGTATGCGACATATTTTGGATCTAATCAGGTGAATGTGACAGCGAATATCGCGTACATGCAAACCATGCTTGACAGCAATGATCCTCGCGTACCTGCGTTCTTTGAAACTAATGAAAGTGGAGACTATAAAGGAGGTGTTTCCGGTACTAACTTTAGTACTTCCGCCCAATATAAATCTCCGTATTTCTGTCGGCCTGTATTTGCGTATGACATGCCTGTCAATCTCATTACAGTAACTGAGACTGAATTTTTCCTGGCAGAGTATTATGCTCGCTATGGGTCAGCCACTGATGCAGAAGCACACTATAAAGCTGCTATTGAAGCATCATTCAGTGCTGCGGGGGTTAGTGGTGCTGAAGACATTTACACCAGCTACTATCCGTATGACAATGATAATTATGCCGAAGTAATTGGTATCCAAAAATGGATCGCTTTAGGTGGTACCAATAACTTCGAAGCTTGGTGTGAAATGCGTCGTTTAGGATATCCTGAATTTGGCGATGTAACTGGAGCTGATATTTACGATCGAGCAAATGATGTATTCTCTCCCGAATTGTATGTTGCAGGTACACTATACACACCCATTGATTATAATACGGAATTGGGAGCTGACAAGATTTTGCAACGCTTCCCCTATGCTGAAAGTTCGACAAGCCGTAACAGTAATGCTCCTTCTAATAAAGGAGTTGCTACACCGGTATTCTGGGCTGAATAAAATAATAAATGTTTAAACTTAGAATATGATGAAAAATAAAATATTATATCTATTGGTCTTACTACTTGCAGTTGTAGGATTGTCAAGTTGTGAGGATGAAACCACCAAAGGCTTTACCGACATAACATTTTATCCTACTCTTGAAGTACTAGGTGAGCCTGAAATCTTAGTACCGATCGGTTCTACATATGAAGACCCCGGTGTAGCTGCAGAACTGAATGGTGAAGATGTTACCGATCAAGTTGAAGTAACCTCCAATGTTGACACAAGTACAGGTGGTGTTTATTCAGTTAGTTATGAAATTGTAAATGCAGAAGGATTTTCAGTAACAGGGTCCAGAACTGTTTATGTCTTTGATCCAACGCCTTCAATCATCTCAACAGGAATTCATACTACCGCCGAGGGAACAAATAGATTCTGGTTCTCAAGTGAGGCCGTAGTAAATTTTAGTGGTTATGACATTCTAATTCTTCAAGTTGAGCCCGGAGTGTTCTATATCTCTGACTTTATGGGTGGTTACTATGATCAACGCGTTGGATACGGCCCTGGCTATGCCATGAACGGTTACTTCGAACTAAATGATGATAATACAATCACTCCTATTTCTAGTATTGTTCCTAGCTGGGGCGATTCGATGGATGCGATGACTTCCAGTTCAGTTAACCCCTCAACTGGCCAAATCACCTATGTAATGGAATACGCTGGTTTAATGGAATTTACGATTATTATTAATTAACAAAAAGACGATACGAATATGAAGAATCTATTTTTATATACTGTTCTGCTTATTTCCGGACTGTTCTTTGTCACTTCATGTGAAAAAGAAGAAATAGGCGGTACCGCAACAGAATCAATGGCTGGTGAGTGGTATGTTACTGGCGTAGCGGTAGATGCAGATGGCAACATCGTCTATAGCGATGACGATCTCTTCGGACTTGGCCATTTTCACCTAGACACCTATAATACATCCGCGAATAACACAACAGAAATGTGGATTGACGATAATGAGAATTTCTGGGACTTTAAGGCAAAAATAAGTGTCGATCTCAATACTATGACATTTCAAGCCAGCGATGCTCAAAACGAATACTATGACATGCAAGTGACGGTATCAGATGGAAAAATTATGCTCGGTGCAGCAACCACTCCAAGTGGAATGCCTGCCGACAGTATTGTTTTTCTTGTGAATTTTAGCGACGACACTTATCCAGAAGACTTCGGATTTGATTCATATCGAATTGCTGGATTCCGTTATACCGGACTTACGGGCGATGAATAAGAGGAACGTAATATTATGCCAGAATTATCATACAATTTTTGATAGGGTATTTAGGGCATATTAAATCCATTGAACCGGAGTCAGGCACTTCTTTCTCCTTCAATTTCAAAGAAAA
>TARA_R110002050_G_scaffold97971_2_pt1 | contig 44652 bp, 37 predicted proteins | sample TARA_R110002050 | Tara Oceans TARA_R110002050 (sample SAMEA4396988) | marine metagenome | biome: Polar Biome; feature: [DCM] deep chlorophyll maximum layer (ENVO:01000326); material: water (ENVO:00002006), including particulate matter (ENVO:01000060) such as... | depth 25 m
ACCAGTATCATGAGCACCGTTTACACGATCCCAAGCTTTGATTACTCTAGCTTTTCTGTGTGATAATACTAATTGTCCTGTTGCATCTTCACGAACATCAATTAATACTTCTACTTTGTCTCCAACTTTTAAGTCTGGATTGTAACGAAATTCATTTAAAGAAATAACACCTTCAGATTTTGCGTTGATGTCAATTATAGCATCTCTATCAGAAATGTGAACTACTGTACCTTCAACAACTTCATCATTTAAAGTGTCAACGAAATTTTCTGCTACTAATTTTTCAAATTCTTTAAGTTGTAAATCATCAACTTCATCAATACCTTCTTGGTAATTGTGCCAGTTAAAATCTGCTAAGAATTTTTCAGGATTTGCTTTTGCTTCAGATACTACTGGAGCTTCAACAGTTGTTGCTTCAGTTGCTTCAACTTCAGCTTGTTTTGCTTTTTCAGCCATTTAAAATAATCTTGTAATTATCATAAGATATCCGTTTTTCAGGAAACGTATGCAATTACGTTTTTGTATTTTGTATGCTTCGGAAGATTTAAGCGTTTAACACACAAAAGTGTTATTTATTTTTAGTTTCATTCCTTTTATCTTTCCGACAATTCGCTAAAAGGAGTGCAAAAATACATATTATCAGGTTAATTACCTAAAAATGAATTAATAAAATTGATGTGACTTTTTATAAATGATTGTGTCTAAACTGATGAATAAAAACCTTAACTGTTTATTAATATAAAAATGAATAAGAAATTTACTATATTGATAAGCTCAAATAACATTAAAACTATTAAATTATGACAATGAAAGCAAAATACCAAGCCGTACTTGATTTAGGTGAAGCCTTAAGCATTAAAGACGGTAATGTTTCTGAAGAAAACGGGGTCCTTAAAGTAAAAGGAATGGCTAAAACTCAATATGAAAAAAACCTAATTTGGGATAAAATTAAAGAAATTGGTGGTGAAAAACCAAGTGATATATTAGCAAACATTACTGTTGAAGACACAAGTGTTTATGCTAGACATACTGTAGTAAGTGGAGAAACTCTTGGTGGAATAGCTAAAAAATATTACGATAGTGCTTCTAAATATCACACTATTTTTAAAGCAAATACAGATATTTTAAAGAATCCTGATGTTATCCATCCAGGACAAGAATTAATTATTCCGAATCTATAATTTACTAGATTTATTATAAAAATTAAAAGCGGTTATTGCCGCTTTTTTTATTCACTATCCTCAATAGTCATAATAGCTAGTTGAAGTATTTTATTAAATTGTTCATCTAAAGTCATATTAGAATTATCAATTTCAATAGCATCTTTCGCTTTTGTTAAAGGAGAATCTTTTCTATTAGAATCTAAATAATCTCGTTCTTGTACATTTTTAAGCACATCTTGATAAGCAACATCATCTCCCCTTTCAATTAATTCATCATAACGTCTTTTTGCTCTCGTTTCAGCCGAAGCTGTCATAAATAATTTAAGTTCTGCTTTAGGAAACACAACTGTTCCAATATCTCGCCCATCCATAACAACACCTTTACTATCTCCTAATTTTTGTTGCTGTTCAACTAATTGCTGGCGTAATTCTGATATAGCTGCCACTTTACTAACAAAACTAGATACTTCTAGCGTACGAATTTCTTTTTCAATATTTAATCCATTTAAATAAACTTCGGCAAAACCTAAGGATTCATTAAACGTAAAACTTATAGTTATTTTTGGTAATTGATGAACAAGCTTTTCTATATTAAAATCATCCTTATCTATAAGGCCGTTTTGCATCGCGTAAAACGTCACCGCTCTATACATAGCACCAGTATCTACATACACGTAACCTAAATGTTTAGCAAGTTGCTTAGCTACTGTACTTTTTCCTGTTGATGAAAACCCGTCTATGGCAATGGTGATTTTATTCATTTTAATCTTAAAAGTTTAAAGTGTCTAAAGTACTTAAAGTGTGCTAAAGTGAAAAATACTAATCACTTTAATTATAGTTAAATGAGAAAAAAGCATTTGAGTAAGACTAAATATTGATACTGTTTACTGAATACTATTTTACTGTAGATCTATTTGTAAACCAAAAAAGTTAGAATTCGCAGCACTAGTGTATTTAGCATGCGTATAACTAAAGCGCATTTTATTCATTTTTATTGAAAAACCAGCTGATATTCCTGAAAAATTACGCTGATCTACAATTCTTAATTCTTCGCCTCTTCTAAAATTATATCCTAATCTTATATTAAATCCGCCTTCAGGAAACAATTCGGCTCCTAAAATAGTATGTCTAATAACTTGACCTAAAAAACCTATTTTCTCAGAAGAACTATTCCCGCCTAAGTCACTAGTAATACGAGCAGGATTTGGTCTAGCAATTGGCCAATCTTGAAGATTTTCAAATGTTATATGCCAACGAATAGGTACATTTTCTAAACGCTGAGACATACCAAAATCAACTTCAAACGGTAGCGATTCATTTAAACCGGCATAAGTTGTAATTTGAGTTCCAAAATTCCTAACTGCAAAAGCCGCATGAAAATCTAAATCTTCATTAATGTATAATAATCCTAAATCTACAGCGGCACCTAATGAATTATATTGCTCTAATTTAGAGGTAATCAGTTTTACATTAGCACCAAAATAAAAATCGGAATACCCTATTTGAAGTGCGTATCCCATAGATAATGCCGCTTCATTTCCTGTAAAAGTTCCTGTAGAATTACCGTTTTCGTCATAACCATCAAAAGACCCGTAATTCACATAAGTAATACCTGCATGAAATGTTTGAGTGTGTCTATCAACTGTGTAAGCATAAGCAGCGGTACCATAACTAATACCTCCTAAATAACTTGTGTAATTTAAAGCCAACTGATTATCCATATCTGCATTTATAGTCGCAGGATTAAAAAGTGCTTGTGTAACATCGTAATCGACATTGGTTAACACTTTTCCTCCTAATGCAGCTTGACGTGGAGACGATACCAAATTAAGAAATTGATAGGTAGCCTCTCCCCCTACTTGTGCTATAGCATACGCACTCATAGAGAGGCAAATAAAAGTGATAATTTTCTTTAGCATATAAGATACAAAGTAAGTAAATCTATCTTAAAACGTTTGCAAGTTTCTTTTATTTTAAAACACAAAAAACCTCGATAAATAAAATCGAGGTTTTTCTGAATTAAAAATCTTATAATTTCTTAGCGTTTTGAACCTTTTGATCGGTAAGAGCTAATTTAATAACATCACTCATATCTGTCACGTAATGAAACGTTAAACCTTTTAAATATTCAGGCTTAATTTCTTCAATATCACGTCTATTTTCTTCGCACATTAAAATCTCTTTTATTCTAGCTCGTTTAGCTGCTAAAATCTTTTCTTTAATACCACCTACAGGAAGCACTTTTCCTCGAAGTGTTATTTCTCCAGTCATTGCTAAGCTTTTCTTTACTTTTCTCTGAGTGTATAATGACACTAATGACGTTAGCATGGTAACACCTGCACTTGGTCCATCTTTAGGAGTCGCGCCTTCTGGCACGTGAATATGTACATTATATTTATCGAAAATAGCTATGTCAATACCAAAATCATCTGCATTTGCTTTTATATATTCCATAGCAATAGTAGCAGATTCTTTCATGACTTTACCAAGGTTACCAGTAATAGTTAAGCTTCCTTTTCCTTTAGATAAAATAGATTCAATAAATAGAATATCTCCACCAACACGTGTCCAAGCTAAACCTGTTACAACTCCTGCTACATTGTTATTTTCATATTTATCGCGTTCTAATTTTGGACCGCCTAAAACTTCAATAACATCTTCGTTAGAAACTTTGATATTATAATCTTCTTCCATGGCGATATTCTTCGCCGCATAACGCACCATTTTAGCAACTTGCTTTTCTAAACCACGAACTCCAGATTCTCTAGTATACCCTTCAACTATTTTTTCTAATTGAGGCTTCCCTATTTTTAAGTGCTTATCGGTTAAACCATGCTCTTTTAATTGTTTTGGTAACAAATGGCGTTTCGCTATTTCTACCTTTTCTTCAATGGTATATCCAGAAACATTTATAATTTCCATACGATCAAGTAAAGCTGGTTGTATGGTTGATAAACTATTTGAAGTCGCAATGAACATAACTTTAGATAGATCGTAGCCCATTTCTAAAAAGTTATCGTAAAACTCAGAGTTTTGTTCTGGATCTAAAACTTCTAGCATTGCAGAAGAAGGATCGCCTTGATTTGAATTAGACAATTTATCAATTTCATCTAAAACAAACACAGGATTTGATGTTCCTGCTTTTTTAAGACTCTGAATAATACGCCCAGGCATCGCTCCAATATACGTTTTTCTATGACCTCGTATTTCTGCTTCATCTCGTAAACCACCTAATGAAATACGCACATATTCTCTTCCTAAAGCTTCAGCAATAGATTTTCCTAAAGATGTTTTTCCAACTCCCGGAGGGCCGTAAAGACATAAAATAGGAGACTTCATATCGTTACGAAGTTTCAATACCGCTAAATATTCAATGATTCTTTTCTTAACATTTTCCAATCCAAAATGATCGCGATCTAAGATTTTCATAGCACGTTTTAAATCGAATTTATCTGTGCTAAACTCATTCCAAGGTAAATCTAAAAATAGCTCTAAATAGTTACGTTGAATAGAATACTCTGCCACTTGAGGATTCATGCGTTGCATTTTAGCAATTTCTTTCTCAAAATGTTTTGCTATGTCTTCATCCCATTGCTTCTCTACAGCACGTGCCTTCATTTCATCAATTTCTTCATCATGACTTACGCCCCCCAATTCCTCTTGAATGGTTTTCATTTGTTGATGCAAGAAATACTCACGCTGCTGTTGACTCATATCCATCTGAACCCTAGATTGAATGTCATTTTTAAGCTCTAGCTTTTGAAACTCAACATTCATAAACTTAAGCGTAGCAAGGGCACGCTTTTTAAGGTCGTTCATTTCTAAAAGCGTCTGTTTTTCATTAACAGACAAATTCATGTTTGAAGACACAAAGTTTATTAAAAACGAATTACTTTCAATATTTTTTATAGCGAAAGAAGCCTCACTCGGAATATTTGGACTCTCTTTAATTATTTCTAAAGCTAAATCTTTTATAGATTCTATGATAGCCGAAAACTCCTTGTTTTTAATAGCAGGTTTTGCTTCAGGAATATCTCTAATAGTAGCATTCATATAAGGCTCTTCTGTAAGTACCTCGGCAACTTTAAAACGCTTTTTCCCTTGTATAATAACCGTTACGTTACCATCAGGCATTTTTAAAACACGTAGAATTCTAGCAACAGTCCCTGTTTCATGAATTTCTTTAGCTGTTGGATTTTCAACCGATTCATCTTTTTGTGCCACGACACCTATAACTTTTCCGCCTTTATTAGCATCATTTATAAGCTTAATAGATTTATCTCTGCCAGCAGTAATAGGTATTACAACACCAGGAAATAGCACCGTGTTACGCAATGATAAAATTGGCAGTGTCTCTGGCAATTCTTCATTATTTATTTCTTCTTCATCTTCAGGAGTCATTAAAGGAATTAATTCTGAGTTTTCATCAAATTCCTGTAATGACAAACTGTCAAGCGTAATAAAATTAGATTTCTTCATATATATATTTAAGTCAATGTGTCATTAAAACACATTAATCTTTTAAGATTATAAATTACACAAAATATTAAACATCTGAAAATCATTGATTTAAATATAAAACAATAACTTTATCTCGTACATAAATTCAATAGCTATGCCATAATAAATTTGAAAGAATCAATATTGATTATAAATTACGATAAAACACAATTTATTGTAGGGTAATTCTATTACTAAATGTACATTTACACACTTAAAAATTAAAAAACAAATAAAATGAAATTTAAACAAATCCTACTTTTTACACTATGCATTACTTTTTTTGCTTGTAGTACAGAATCAACAGAGAACCCTGATGAAAAAGAAGAAACAGAGGACTCTACTTTGTTAAAGAAAACTATTGAAACAGACTCTGATGGTATAACTGAAACAACTATTTATACTTATGATGGTAATAAATTAATAAGCGTTGATTATGGTGATGGCTGGAAAAATGTTTATACCTATGAAAATGAAAAATTAGTTAGAGAAGATCAATACGCAGACAACGAGTCTGTGGCTTATCTCACCTTAGAATATAACACTAATGGAAAGCTTTCTAGTATTAAAGAGTTTTTCTTAGAACCTTCTAATTTAAATGGTGCACATAAATACATTTTAAAACATAATAATGATAATAGTATAAATATTGAAATTTACTCAGGTGATTTTAACTCACAAACTAACTTATTTACCACTTATACTTTTTCATATAATGGAAAAAATATTTTCAAAATAGAAGATGATGATATTTCAAGTCCAGAATATTACAATGCAATATATGATAGTAAAAATGGAATGTTTAAAAATGTAAATGCTATCGATGTATTAAATATTATAACAGAATTATCAGAATTTAGCGCCCCTCTTTATGGAAGTACTAATAACCCAACAAGTATTGCTGGAATATACCACCAAGAATCATTAGACACATTTGAATACACTTATAATGATAATAATTACCCTAAAACTGCAACTTACCAAGATTCTTACCAAGGAAGCATAAATTATACAGCTACTATAGAATATTTCTACGAATAAAAAACATACTACATTAACTAAGCAAGGCTAATTCAAAACAAGATTTAGCCTTGCTTTTTTATTAAAAATAAGTAGTTTACATTTTTCCTGCTTTCTTCAAAACAAATAATAAAACTATTGGGATTGCCAATAATCCAATCATAAGTAAATTGGTATTAAATAACCACGGAGATATAATTAAAGTAATAACATAACCTCCTATAGCTCCACCAAAGTGTGCATCATGACCAATATTACCAATTCTATTTTTCATACCATAAATAGAATACAATAAGTAACCAATCCCAAATATATATGCAGGAATAGGAATTGGTATAAAAAACATCATTAAACTCATACCTGGTTGTAATAAAATGGCTGAATACAAAATACCTGTTACTGCACCACTGGCACCTACAGCACTATAATGGTATTCATTTTTATGAAAATAAAGTGATAATAAATTACCAAAAAGTAAACTCCCTATGTAAATGAATAAAAAACTAACAGTACCTACATAATTAATTACGGTTCCAGCAAAAAAGTATAATGTTAACATGTTAAACAACAAATGCTGCGTGTCTGCATGTAAAAACCCCGAACTAAACAAGCGTATCTTTTCTCCACGTTGTATGCCGCCTACATTAAATTTATATTTATCGAAAAAACCATAGTCACCAAAGCCTTTATACGATATAATAACATTAGCTGCTATAATTATAATTGTAACTAAATCTAAATTCCCCATTACTTAAAAGTTTAATTTCTAATTAGCATATATTTGCTGCTACAAATCTAAAATTAATTCATGCAACTTTTAGCATATATTCTTGTTTATCCTCTTTTATGGTTAATTTCTATTTTACCCTTTAAAATATTATACTTAATATCTGATGGTGTTTATATATTACTTTTTCACATAATTGGTTACAGAAAAAAAGTGGTTACAAGTAATTTAAAGCTTGTTTTTCCTGACAAAACCGAAACCGAAATTAAAATTATTAGAAAAAAATTCTATCATCATTTATGTGATATGTTTTTAGAAATGGCTAAAACCATGACTATTTCTAGGAAACAATTAAAAAAGCGATTTGTAATAAAAAACCCTGAAGAGCTTAAGCGATTAGAATCTTTAGATAAAAGTGTTTTATTAATGTATGGGCATTATGCCAGTTGGGAGTGGTCTGTAGAACTTCAAAACCATGCAAAATATAAAGGATTGGGCGTTTATAAACGATTAGAAAATAGATATTTCGACAAATTGGTAAGAGATATTCGTTCAAAATTTGGAACCTCTTTAATAAGTACTAAAAAAATTATTAGTTTAATAAATGAAAATGAAGAAAAAGGGAATAGAACCATCACAGCCTTTTTAAGTGATCAATCTCCTAGATTAACAAAAGAAGTTTATTGGGGCAATTTTATGGGTATTGAAATACCTTGTTTTACAGGTGCTGAACGTTTAGCGAAAAGATTAGATTTAAATATAGCCTATCTAAAAGTTACCAAAATTAAACGTGGATATTATGAAGCTGAAATTATGACGCTTGCTGAAAACTCAAAGGACTATAAAGATTATGAGCTTACCGATATGTTTTTGCGTGAAGTTGAAAAACAAATTTATGATGCGCCTGAATATTACTTCTGGACTCATAAACGCTGGAAACATAAAGGAAAGAAGTAAAACCATTTCATTACTATATAAAACAACGAAGCAATCTTGTTAACAAGATTGCTTCGTTGTTTTTATTACTAAATAATTTTAAATTTTAGCAATCGCTCCAATCTCCTCAATAAACTTATCTGCTAAAGTATCAGCTTCTTCTTGAGATTTTGCTTCTGTATAAATTCTAATTATTGGTTCTGTATTACTTTTACGTAAATGTACCCAACTTTCTGGAAAATCTATTTTCACTCCATCAATAGTTGTTAATTGCTCATTTTTATAACGTGCTTCTATCGATCTTAAAATACCATCAACATCTAAATCTGGCGTTAATTGTATTTTCTTTTTACTCATAAAATAGTTAGGATATGTTTTTCTAAGTTCACTAACAGTCATTCTTTTATCTGCTAATAAGCTTAAGAATAGAGCAACCCCAACAAGTGCATCACGTCCGTAATGTGCATCAGGGTAAATAATGCCCCCATTACCTTCACCACCAATAACCACTTTATTTTTTTTCATCAATTTAACCACATTCACTTCACCTACAGCACTAGCTTCATAAGTACCTCCGTGCTTTTCTGTAACATCTCGTAAAGCTCTAGTAGAACTCATATTACTTACTGTATTACCTGGTGTTCTACTCAATACATAGTCAGCACAAGCTACCAATGTATATTCTTCTCCAAACATGTCGCCATTTTCATCCATAAACGCTAATCTATCAACATCTGGATCTACTACAATCCCAAAATCAGCTTTATGTTTTTTTACTTCCTCAGATAAATCTGTTAAATGTTCTTTTAAAGGTTCAGGATTGTGCGGAAAATGTCCGTTTGGCTCACAATATAATTTAATAACATCAACTCCTAAACGTTCTAATAATAAAGGGATAGCAATACCTCCTGTAGAATTCACACCATCAACTACTACTTTAAATCGGGCTTCTTCAATAGATGTTACAGTTACCAATGGTAAATCTAAAACTTCAATAATATGCAAATCTATATACGCTCTATTCTTTGTTATTTTTCCTAAGCTATCAACATCGGCAAAGTTCATAGTGTCGCTTTCTGCAATTTCTAAAATTTTGGCACCTTCATCACCATCAAGAAATTCTCCGTCTGAATTTAATAACTTTAACGCATTCCATTGTTTTGGGTTATGACTGGCTGTTAAAATAATACCACCATCGGCATGTTCCATAGGAACAGCAACTTCTACAGTTGGTGTTGTAGAAAGCCCTAAATCAACCACATCAATTCCCAATCCAATAAGCGTATTCATAACCAAATTCTGCATCATTTTCCCAGAAATACGAGCATCTCTACCAACAACTACTTTGTAATTCTCTTTTTCGCGTTGCTGTTTAATCCAAACACCATAAGCCGATGCAAATTTAACCGCATCAATAGGCGTTAGGTTTTCACCTACTTGTCCGCCAATGGTTCCCCTAATTCCAGAAATTGATTTTATTAGTGTCATATTTGTCTTTTTAATTTTATATAACAAATATAGTATTTCAAAACTGTATTTGTTAAATCGTAATTCGTAAATTTCACAAATGAATTATTTAGCACACATATACCTTTCTGGAGATAATGATATAGTAACTATTGGGAATTTTATTGCTGATGGCATCAAAGGAAAAGATTATAAAAAATATCCCAAAGACATTCAAGTAGGTATTCTATTGCATAGAAATATTGATACGTACACAGATGCTCATAAAACTGTTAGAAAAAGCACCAAGCGTTTACACGAAAAATATGGGCATTATTCTGGTGTTATTGTTGATATTCTTTACGACCATTTTTTAGCTAAAAATTGGAAAAAATATAGTGACATCCCTTTAGATAACTATGTTAATACTTTTTACAACTCGCTTGAAAAGCACTACGACCTACTCCCCTTACGAATTCAAAAAATGATGCCTTTTATGATGACTGATAATTGGTTATTAAGTTATGCTTCAATTGAAGGTATTTCAAGAGTTTTAGATGGTATGAACAGGCGTACAAAAAATCGATCTGGCATGAATGAAGCTGTTCAAGAATTAGAAGAGTTTTACAACGAATTTGAAAACGAATTCACAGTATTCTTTGATGAATTAATCATTTTTTCAAAAGAAAAATTAGAGAAACATTCTTTGAATTTAATGTAAAAATTACTTCCGACAGCATTCCGTTTTATAAGATTAAATACAAATAGCTATACCGATTATCGAGATCATATAACATCTGTCGGTTTTTATCGTTTTTACTTTATTAATCAGCTATTAATTAATAAATTAGAACCGTGTTAACTATTTTTATAATAGTTTAATAATTAAAATTATGCCCATCAAATCGAAAAAAATACTAAAAATAGTAACTGGTATTATTATATTTTTAACCTTACCAAGTTTGCTTTTTTTTGGTTTTCTTTATTTTAAGTATAATGAAGATCTGCCTACTGGTATTAAAGGCGAAAAAGCAGATGCTTTAGCTTATAAAATGTTAAAAGCATTAAACTATGAAGCTTATAAAAGTACTAATTATATTGAGTGGACTTTTAAAAAGCGTCATCATTATAAATGGGAAAAAGCTAAAAATATTTGCGAAGTATATTGGAAAGAATATAAAGTTAACCTCGACCTAAAAAATTATTCAAATAGTAAAGTTTATGTACATGGGTTTATAATAGATAGTGAGCTAAAAGTTGAGCTTATTGAAAAAGCAATAAAATATTTTAATAACGACTCGTTTTGGTTAGTAGCACCTTATAAGGTTTTTGATAATGGTGTTGAACGCAGATTAGTAACCCTAGAAAATAATACCGAAGCCTTATTAATTACCTATAAAACAGGAGGATCAACACCAGGAGATTCATACTTGTGGTTATTAGACAATGCTGGTAAACCCAAAGCTTTTAAAATGTGGACATCCATACTTCCTATTGATGGTTTAGAAGCTTCGTGGGCAGATTGGACTACATTGGATAGTGGCGCACAATTACCTACGTTTCACAAACTACTTTTATTAGGCATAGAAATTACAGACATTAAAACGTAAAATTAGCATGCTTTTACTTACTTCGTTGTCCAACAAAATTATGGCTTTTCGATTTAAACAGGATATTAAAGCTGGTTAAACTTCCATAAATTCTAGTAATATATTGTTGTAAATCTATTTTTCCTTGTTCATCTAAATTACTCGAATTAATACGTTGTTCCATAACTCGCAAACGATCTCTAACCATCGTTATTTTATGAAAAAAGGTATCGATAGGTAATTCATAAGACTTCATACTTGTATCTGCTGGTTCTAAAATAAGTTTACCTCCATTGTATTTATCGGCAATAGGTACAACCTCGCTTACATCACTCCACTTTTTTAAAATATTTACTAAACTACTTTCTACATCAAAAAAGCTAACAGTATCTACATCGCCATCGGCAGCTTCAATAACTTCAAAGTCACTATCTATATCAATGGTTTCCAATCCGTTTTCAATAAATGTTACCCAATAATGTTGAGATGTTACATTAGTAACCACCCCTTTTCCGTATTCTAAATGATTTATTCTAGAGCCTATTCCTAATAATTTCATAATAAAGGTATTTCTGAAAAGCAAAAAACTTGCTAATTGTTAAATATTATTTTTTCAAAAATAAAATATAGATTGAATAATCTTTTAATACCCATGATAAATAATTTACAAAATTGGTCGTCGCTCAAAAATAACACCGTTTTATTATTGATTTAACAATATTGCAAGTTGCATTCTGCAATTTAAATCAGGACTCATTTATAAACTTACTTCTATTTTATGCATAAACGTTTTTCAGGAGTTGTGGTACCAATGGTAACTCCACTAAATAAAAATTTTACTGTAGATATTGATGCTGTAAAACGCATTGTAACACTGTTTGCTAAAAATAACATACATCCCCTAGTTTTAGGAACTACAGGAGAATCTAGCTCAATAAACGAAACCGAAAGTTTGAAATTAGTGGAAGCTGCTGTAAAAGCAAAAGGAAACAACCAATGTATTTATGCAGGGTTAGTAGGAAATCAAGTTGATGATTTAATAGTTAGAGGTAATAAGTACATAACATTAGGAGCAGATTGTGTAGTTGCAACTCTCCCCTCCTATTATGGACTTACACCAGAGCAAATGACTACTTTTTATAAAACACTTGCCGATAAAATTTCTGGACCTATAATGATATATAATATCACTGCTACAACACAAATGTCTATACCTTTAGATGTGATAGAAAACCTATCTACACATCCAAACATATGGGGTTTAAAAGATTCTGAACGTGATGCAGACCGCATGGAGATTTGCATAAACTTATATAAAGAAGATACTAATTTTTCATACTTCTGTGGTTGGGGCGCTCAAAGTGCTGGTAGTTTAAAATTAGGAGCAGATGGTATTGTACCAAGTACAGGAAATTATGTGCCAGAAATGTACCAAAAATTATATGATGCCGCTTTAAAAGGAAATTGGGACACATGTAATAAATGGCAAGAAGAAACCAATTTAATAGCGCAACAATACCAAAAAGATAAAACATTAGGACAATCATTGGCTGTGTTAAAATTATTAATGCACAAAAAAGGAATATGTAATAAAACCATGATGCCACCACTAACCGAGGTAGAATAATTAATACCACTAAAACCAAACCATTATGCTAAATATCCATTGGATTGATATTGTTATTGTAATTATCTCTGTAGCTTTTACTTTAGGAGCAGGATTTTACTTTGCAAATCGACAAAAAAGTTCTGATCAATATTTCTCTGGAAGTAAAACAATACCAGCTTGGGCTATTGGAATTTCAATATTTGCTACCTTAATAAGTAGTGTTACCTTTTTAGCTTACCCAGCAGCAGCATACAAATCAAACTGGATTTTACTAGTTCAAGGTTTAATGGTGCCCATTGTATTAATTGGTTTAATTTGGGTTATTGTTCCGTTATTCCGTAAAGTAATTAGGTTAAGCACTTATGAGTATTTTGAGCGTCGTTTTAGTGTATTTGCAAGAATGTACAGTTCCGTTGCTTTCATTCTTACACATTTTTCTAAAATGGGAACTGTTTTATATTTGGTAAGTTTAGCATTAGCAACACTTACGGGTATCGATGTTACTACTTTTATTTTATTTTTAACAGTAATCATTATTATTCTAACATTATTAGGTGGCATGGAAGCTGTTATTTGGATGGATGTTATTCAAGGTTTTTTACTTATTGGAGGCGGTTTATTATGCTTAGGTGTTTTATTGTTTAATTCTGAAGGAGGTGCTGGACATATGATGAATGAAGCTATTTCAATGAAAAAGATTGATTTCGGTCCCTATGATTTTAGTTTTTCAGAATTAACTTTTTGGGTTTTAGTCATTAATGGCGCTTTTTATGCTTTACAAAAATATGGAACCGATCAAACCATTGTACAACGTTACTTAGCTGCCAAAAATGATAAAGACGCTAAAAAAGCAGCTTATATTGGTGTATTGGCAAGTGTACCCGTTTGGGGATTATTTATGCTTATAGGTTCTTTATTATTTGTATTTTACAATACAGGAGGAGCCAGTTTACCAGAAGGTATGAAAGCAGACCAAGTATTCACCTATTTTATAGGAACCGAATTACCTGTTGGTGCTGTAGGCTTGGTATTAGCAGCTTTAATTGCTGCAGCAGTGTCTAGTTTAGATTCAGATATGAATTGCTTAGCAGCCATTGGTGTTGAAGATTTTTATCAACGTTTCAACCCTAATTGTACAGATAAGCAACGTTTAATTGTTGGGCGTCTATTAGTATTGTTTGCAGGAATATCTATGGCTGGAGTTGCATTATTATATGCAGCCTGGAGCGGACAAGGTGTTCTAGGTGTCGTTTTTAAACTATATGCTATTTTCTCTGCTGGTATTGTTGGTGTTTTCCTTTTAGGGTTATTCTCAAAGCGAGCCAACAAACAAGGTTTACACATAGGTATAGCAGCTTGTGTGGCATTTACAGGGTATGCCATATTAACAACTACCAGAATAGGAGATTCATTAATATTAGATTTAGGCGTGTATAATTTTCCGCATCATAAATACATGCTAGGAGTTTATAGTCATTTAATTGTGCTTGTAGTTGGTTATTTTGCTAGTTTTTTATTCAAATCTGAAAAAGTAGAAGATGAATTAACCATTTACGGATATTTCAAACTAAAAGAAAAAGAATCATAAAACAACATGAATTCAATCACATTATTACAGCCTCAAAAAATCGTATTTGGAGAAAATTCAATAGAAAACCTTTCTAAAGATGCGCTTTTAGAAACTTCAAACAGCATATTATTGTTAGTTGCAACACCTTTATTAACCGCTGTTAAAACTACAATTCAAAATTTAAAATCTAAAAACAAAGAAGTCTCTCTTGTAGAATACACATTTCTTGGAGAACCTACGTTTTCTCAATTCAACGAGTTATTAGACGCAAATAAAAACTTCAATCCAGATTGTGTGATTGGTGTTGGTGGCGGAAGTGTTTTAGATTGTGCAAAATTGTTAGCTGCACTTATAAATAACACTCAAAAACTTAAAGATGTTGTTGGCATTGGTTTTTTAAACGGGCGAGATATAAAGTTAATTTGTATACCAACAACTTCGGGTACAGGAAGCGAAGTATCGCCAAATGCCATTTTATTAAATGAAGACACACAGGCTAAAAGCGGTATTATAAGTCCGTATTTAGTACCTGACGCTTGTTATCTAGATCCTATTTTAACCATTAGTTTACCACCAAAACTAACCGCAGAAACAGGTATTGATGCCTTATCACATTGTATTGAAGCTTATACCAATAAATTTGCGCATCCAACAGTAGATATTTATGCTTTAAAAGGTATTGAGCTTATTGCTAATAATATTCAAGAAGCTTATAATAACGGAAGTAATATTGAAGCGCGTTCTGCATTATTACTCGGATCTATGTATGGAGGTCTATGTTTAGGCCCTGTAAACACATCAGCTGTTCATGCCCTATCCTATGGATTGGGAGGAAAATTTCATATTCCTCACGGACTTTCAAATGCTATTTTAATGCCAGAAGTTCTTCGATTTAATCTTTCTGCTAACCCAAAAAGACATGCCGAAGTAGCACGTGCTTTAGGCGTTACAATTAATGGAACTGATAATGATGTTGCAATCGCAGGAATAGAAAAAATTGAAGATTTATCGAGAGCATGTCACATTCCAAAGCGATTAACAGAAATTGGTGTCACAGAAAGTGTTTTGCCAGAATTAGCAGATATTGCTATGAAAGTAACACGCTTACTCAAAAATAATCCGAGAGAAGTTACTAAAGAGGACGCTATAAATATTTATAAAAAATTACTTTAAAATGAAGCCGAAAATTGGAATTTCAATGGGCGATCCTGCAGGAATAGGTCCAGAAATAATTATAAAAACATTAGCATTACAAGATTTATATAATAGGTGTAGTCCTTTAATTATTGGAGATGCTAAAACTTTAGAAAATGAGGTGAAGTCCTTAAAATCGTCTCTAAAAATTAATGCCATTCAAGATGTAAATGATGCAAGATTTGAATGCGGAACCATCGATGTTTTCGATTTAAAGAATGTAGATGCAAATAAATTAAAACCAGGAGTTGTTTCAGCCATGGCAGGAAAAGCAGCTTTTGAGGCGGTTATAAAAAATATTGAATTAGCACTTGCAAACAAGGTTCATGCAACGGTAACAGCACCAATTAATAAAGAATCTATTCATAAAGCGGGACATAAGTATTCTGGTCATACCGAAATTTATGCAGGTTATACAAATACCAAAAAGTTTGCTATGCTTCTGGCAGATGAAAACTTTAGAGTGATTCATACAAGTACACATGTATCGTTAAGGCAAGCTTGTGATTTATGCAAAGAAGATCGTGTATTTGAGGTAATCACCTTATTACATGATGCTTGCAAAAAATTCGGCATTAAAAACCCTAGAATTGCTGTAGCAGGATTGAACCCGCATGCAGGAGAAAATCAGTTATTTGGTGATGAAGAAGTGAATGAAATTATTCCAGCAATTGAAAAAGCTAATAAATTAGGTTATACCGTTGAAGGTCCTTTTCCTCCAGATACCATGTTTGTAAAAGCAGTACAAGGAAAGTTTGATGGTTGTGTTGCTATGTATCACGATCAAGGTCATATTCCTTTCAAATTAGAAGGTTTTAAATGGGATAATGAGAAAGAAACCATGAAAAGCGTAAAAGGTGTTAATATCACTTTAGGATTACCAATTATAAGAACTTCTGTAGATCATGGAACAGCATTCGAAATTGCAGGACAAGGTATTGCCTCTGCAGACGCCATGTTAGTTGCTATAGACTATGCTATTGTAATGGCTAAACACAGAAAATAATGATTACTGTAATTGCAGATGATTTAACAGGAGCTGCAGAAATAGCAGGAATTTGTCTTAGGCATGGTATTGATGTAGCTTTTGGAATTGATTCTATACCAGAAAAAGAGGCCACAGTTAATGTTATAGCGACAGATTCTCGGTCATTAACTGAAGAAGAAGCTTATCAAGTCCATCTACAAATAGCCAATAAAATATTAAAAAAAAATTCGGAACAAATCATATTTAAAAAATGTGACTCTGTTTTACGTGGCTATGTAATAACAGAACTTTCTGCATTAATGAGCGCTTCAGAAAAAAAATCGGTACTACTACAATCATCAAATCCGATAGGAAATCGTTGTATTCGTAATGGTATTTATTTTGTAAATGACATTAAAATTGAAAACACGAGTTTTTTATCAGATCCAGATTTTCCATCAAAAACATCATCAGTTAAAAATTTACTTTTAGAAAGAAGCTCAAAAAACACCATGGAAATTTATACTAAAATGATTAATAAGATCAATTCAAAAGGTGTATATATTCCAGATTGTAATAGTGAAGCCGATTTAAAGAAGAATTTAAATCTATATAGTGAAAAAATAATTATTGGAGGAAGTGCTGCTTTTTTTGAACAATTTTTAATTAAAATGAATCTTACTTCAAAAATAAAAGTATCAACAAAGTATAGTGTTTCAGAAGGTTACTTATTAGCTTCAGGAAGTGCACACCCTAAAAGCATAATATATTCAGAAATGCTTCAAAATAATAACTGTCCAGTAGTTACATTTCCAAATCACCTTTTATTAGAACATATTAAAGGCTCTGATTTAAGAAAATGGAAAAGAGAAATAGCAAAAATTTATAAAGAAAACAAAAAATTAGGTTTAAGGATTTCCAATGACATTATTCACTTTGATAATTGTTCAAAAGAATTAAAAAACAGAATGAGTCTAGTAATAAAAGAACTTTTTAAAACTTCAGAAATTGATGAACTCTTTATTGAAGGTGGTGCAACAGCTTATGATATCCTTAAAAAATTAGAATGGAATTCATTTACACCAACTTCAGAGCTTGCTCCAGGAGTTGTACGTATTCAGTATGATAGAAATATAAAAAAGCATATTACCATAAAACCTGGTAGTTATGAATGGCCTGATGAATTATTAAACTAACGCTATTTGAACTTTTTTATAATTTCGAATTTGTTTCGTTTTATTTTCTTTTATTTTCTTTTATTTATTAATTTCAGGATAGTACAGGATGCTTAAACAGTGAGATTTAATTAAAATTGATAAAGAAAGAGAAATAAATGATATCATTAAAAGGAATAGCTTGGAACCATACTCGTGGTTTTACCTCTGTAGTTGCTACAGCACAACGATTTGAAGAGTTAAACCCTAACATTCGTATTATATGGGAAAAACGTTCACTGCAAGCATTTGCAGATGCATCGTTAAATGAGTTAACAAATCAATACGATTTGTTAATTATGGATAATCCGCATGTTTCTATAGCGGCAAGAGATAAAGTACTACTACCTTTTGATGATTATTTAAGTGCAGAATTCATTGAAGAATTAGCCAAAAATACGGTAGGAAAATCACATGCTAGTTATAACGTTAATGGTAAACAATGGACCTTAGCAACAGATGCGGCTACACCCGTTGCTACTTGGAGAGAAGATTTAATACAAAAGCAAAATATAGAAATTCCAAAAACATGGAAAGACTTATTAGCATTAACCAAAACCGGAAAAGTAGCATTTGCATCTATACCCATAGACACTTTAATGCATCATTACATGATGTGTAAGGCATTAGGTGGAACTATTTTTGAAAGTAAAACAGAAGTAGCACCGCGTCATATCATGATTGAAGCTATAAAAACGTACAAAGAATTGGTAGATATTGCACCTTCATACTGTTTAGAAATGAACCCTATAAAAGTTGCAGAGTTAATGACACAAACCAACGATATAGTTTATAGTCCGTTTAATTATGGTTATTCTAATTATTCAAAGAAAAACTATGCAGATCATACTTTAAAAGCAGGCAGTTTGGTGACTTTTAATGGTAAAAGACTGCAATCTACATTAGGTGGTGCAGGTATTGCGGTATCATCTAAAACAGAACATGCTCAAATAGCTATGAAATATGCTGAATTTATAGCTTTAGAAAAAACACAATCGGGTTTATATTTTGAATTTGGAGGACAACCAGGACATAGAAAAGCATGGTTAAATGAAGACGTAAATAAACAAAGTAAAAACTTTTTTAAAGACACATTACAAACACTAGATGAAGCAACTATGCGTCCGCAATATTATGGATATATGCATTTTCAAGATGAAGCAAGTCCTGTTATTCATGATGCCATTTCTGGAAAAACGGCCATAGAAACTGCTGTAGATAAAATGAATGCAATTTATAAAGAATCATTAACACATTAAATTAAAAACTGTGAAGCCATTAGAAGGTTTATTAGTACTTGAATTCTCCCAGTTTTTAGCAGGACCTTCCGCAGGTTTAAAACTAGCAGATTTAGGAGCACGTGTTATTAAAATTGAGCGGCCTGTTAAAGGAGAAGCCTGTAGACAATTAAGTATTAAAGATTTATTTGTAGACGATAGCAGTCTACTTTTTCATACTATAAATAGAAATAAAGAATCGTTTGCTGCGAACCTAAAGGATGCTAATGATTTGGCAGCTGTTAAAAAGTTAATTGCCAAGGCAGATATTATGACCCATAATTTCAGACCAGGAGTTATGGAAAAAATAGGTTTAACCTTTGAAGATCTTATAGCTATAAATCCTAAAATAATCTATGGTGTTATTACTGGCTATGGCAATACAGGTCCATGGGCAAAAAAACCAGGTCAAGATTTATTAGTGCAATCCCTTTCTGGTTTAACATGGTTAAGCGGAAAAAGCAGCCAAGGTCCCGTACCTTTTGGTTTAGCTGTTGCCGATTTAATGTGTGGTAACCACTTTGTACAAGGCATTTTAGCAGCTTTACTAAAACGAGCAAAAACAGGAAAAGGTGTTTTGGTTGAAGTCAGTTTATTAGAATCTATTTTAGACGTTCAGTTTGAGGCTATCACTATATTTTTAAATAACGGCGGGCAATTAGCAGATAGAGGAAACGTAAAAGGAAGTGCTCACGCATTTTTAAGTGCACCTTATGGTCTTTATGAAACTTTAGATGGTTATATAGCAATAGCTATGGGCGATTTAATGTTATTAGCAAACATAATTGGTGTTGATTTGAGTGCCTATTCCGATAAAAAAACATGGTTTACAGGTCGTGCAGCTATTCGAAAAATATTACGTAAAAAAATAACAACTCAAAATTCAGACCATTGGATACAAGCTTTACGCGAAAAAGGTATGTGGTGTGAGAAAGTTTTAGATTATAATGATTTAAATAGTAAACCTTTCATGACCGATTTACAGTTAAAACAAACCGTAAAAAATGCAGATGGAGAAACAATGATTACTACCAGAAGTCCTATAAAAATGGATGGTAACATATTTAATTCAGCTAAAGCAGCACCAAAAGTGGGAGAAGATAATAAAGCCATTCATCAACAATTTTTAAATAATTAAATGAAGCCATTAGAAGATTATTTAATAATAGATTTTAGCCAGTTTCTTTCGGGGCCATCAGCAAGTTTACGCTTGGCAGATTTAGGTGCTCGCGTAATAAAAATTGAAAAACCAGGTGTTGGCGATATCTGTCGCACATTATACACGTCAGATTTAATAATGAATGGCGAGTCCTCTATATTTCATACTATAAACAGAAATAAAGAATCCTTTGAAGCCGATTTTAAAAATATCGAAGACTTAAAATTAATAAAGAAATTATTAGCAAAAGCAGATGTTGTAATGCATAATTTTAGACCAGGCGTTATGGAGCGCGTAGGTTTAAGTTATGAAGACGTAAAAGCTATTAACTCAAAAGTAGTTTTCGCAGAAATTTCTGGTTATGGAAAGCATCCAGATTTAAAAGCACATCCAGGTCAAGACTTGTTACTACAATCGTTAACAGCATTAACATGGTTAACAGGGAACCAAAAAGACGGTCCTGTTGCAATGGGTTTATCTATTGTAGATATGTTGGCAGGTGCACATTTAGCACAAGGTATTTTAGCCGCTTTATATAGAAAATCGGTTAAAAATATGGGGGCTAAAGTTGAAGTAAGTATGCTAGAATCTGCCATCGATTTTCAATTCGAAACCATTACTACTTATTTTAATGATGGTGGTGAATTACCTGTACGTACAAAAAGTAATAATGCACACGCCTATTTAGGAGCACCCTATGGTATTTATAAAACAGAAGGTGGCTTTTTAGCTTTAGCTATGGGCTCTATTCCTGTGTTAGCAGAACTTTTAAAATGTGATGAATTATTACAATTTCCTGAGAATAAATTTAATCTAAGAGATAAAATAAAAAAGGTATTAGCAAAACATCTTAAAACTCAAACTACCAATTATTGGTTAGCAATTTTAGAACCCGCAGATATTTGGTGCGCTAAAGTTTTAAATTATGAAACACTTTTCACAGAAGAAGGATTTAAAGTTCTAGATTTTATTCAAGACGTAAAAATGGGTGATGGTTATGCTTATAAAACGACCAGATGTCCTATAAGAATTGATGGCGAATTATTAACATCAAGTAAAGGGTCTCCAAAATTAGGAGAGCATAACGATAAAGTTTTAAAAGAATTAATTCATGGATAAAATTAGAATAGCGGTCCGGAAATTTGATCCTTTTCAAATCACACTTCAAAAGCTATGGGATGCTTTTTGTATAGAAAATAATATCTCTATGGAAGCAGAAATGATTCCTCTAGAACTTCATGATTTATACGAAGAAACGCTTACTAAAGAAGGTTTAAAAAATGGCGATTGGGATATAGCACATATTAACACAGATTGGATCTTCGATGCTGTTAATGCAAATGCTGTCGAAAACTTATCACCGTTAATAAGTCAAAATCCACCTCAAAATTTTCCTGAAGGTTGGCATCAATCCCTACTTCATCTTCAAGAAATAAATAATCAAGTTTACGGATTACCTTTTCATGACGGTCCGGAATGTTTAATATATAGAAAAGATTTGTTTCAAAATAAAACAGAACAAATCAATTTTAAAAACCAATATGGTTATAATTTGCAACCACCAAAAACATGGGAGCAATTCACAGATATCGCAACGTTTTTTAATCGACCAGATAAAAACCTATACGGTTGTGTGTTTGCAAATTATCCTGACGGGCATAATATGGTTTTCGATTTTTGTTTACAATTATGGACACGTGGAGGATCGCTATTAGATAACAATACTCAAATAAACATCAATCAACCAGAAGCTGTTGAGGCATTAGATTTCTACAGACACATAGTAAACAATCAAAAAACAACACATCCAAAATCAAAAGAATTTGGATCTGTAGAAGCAGGTATGGCATTTGCAACAGGCGAAGCTGCTATGGCTATTAATTGGTTTGGTTTTGCATCAATGTGCGAAGTTATAGAAGCTTCAACAATAAAAGGAAAGGTTGATATTGCCGAATTACCTTGTGACGAGAATCACAATTCAGCATCATTAAATGTCTATTGGTTATACACCATTGGTTCGGGCAGCAAGCATAAAAAAATAGCTTACGATTTTTTACGATTTGCAATAACGCCACAAAGTGACAAACTGCTAACCAACGAAGGTGGGATTGGTTGTAGAAAATCAACTTGGAATGATCCCGAAATCAACAAAACCATTCCGTATTATCATAAGTTAAGTATGCTGCATGAAAATGCATTAACATTACCTCAAACCCCTGTATGGCCTAAAGTAGCAGAATTAATAGATGCTATGGTACTAGAAGCAATTAATGGAAATATTCCTTCTAAAAAGCTTCTCGAAATAACTCAAACTAACATCCAAAAAATTATTTAAAAATGAATGTTACTTACAAGCCTTTATTACCAGAAACACAGCAACCAATCATTATAATTGGAGCAAGTGGTATTGTAAAAGATGCCCACTTACCAGCCTATAAAATGGCAGGATTCAAAGTTTTTGGAATCACAAACCGAACCATTTCTAAAGCACATGTGCTAGCAGAAAAACATAATATAGAACATGTGTTTAATACTGTAGCAGATGCCGTAAAGCACGCACCAAAAAATGCCGTTTACGACATTACAGTCTTGCCAGATCAATACATAGAAATTTTAGAACAATTACCAAATGGCGCTGCCGTACTCATTCAAAAACCAATGGGTAACGATTATAAACAAGCCAAAGATATTGTGGCAGTTTGTGAACGTAAAAACCTAGTAGCCGCTATTAATTTTCAGTTACGATTTGCATCATTTGTTAGTGCCGCAAGAGACATTATAAACCAAGGCCTTATAGGCGATTTATACGATCTAGAATTTAAAGTTACCGTAAACACACCATGGGAATTATTCCCAGTAATTAAACAGCATCCACGTTTAGAAATCCTATTTCATAGCGTACATTATATAGACTGTATTCGCTCCTTTCTAGGAAATCCAAAAGGCGTAATGGCAAAAACTTGGAAGCATCCTTCAAAAGATTTATCCTCTTGTCGTTCTACCATTATTTTAGATTATGGCGATACTATGAGTGTCAAAATAAACACCAATCACGACCATCAATTCGGGTCACAACATGAAGAAAGTTATATAAAATGGGAAGGTACAAAAGGCGCTATTAAAGCTAAAATGGGACTCTTAATGAATTATCCTCACGGGTTACCAGACATCTTTGAATACGCTCTTCCTATTGGTAAAAACAGTAACATTTACGAATGGAAAAAAATAGATTTAGAAGGCTCTTGGTTTCCAGAATCCTTTGTTGGCACCATGTCTAACTTAATGCGTTTTAAAGAAGGTTCAGATAAGGTATTACATGCCAGTGTTCAAGACGTTTTAGACACCATGAAAGTGGTAGAAGCATGCTATTTAAGCAATACCAACGGAGGCATTCAATTAAATGATTTAAATTAATTGGGCGTTACCACAAGGGTCAGGCTTTACGCTGTATCTTTCTTCGAAGCAGTCCCGAACTAGTTTTGGGATTTCATTATAAAATAGCTTTAAGTTTATAAAGAAGTTGTTAGTGTAAATTTTCGCAAAAAGGATGCCGCTTCAATCCCTAACGCGCATTCTAACTATAAAATAACTTAACGTATCAACGATTAAACAATAAAAAAATATGTATTTCAAATCAACCTTTTTCGAAGATTATCAACTAGATGACAAACGTGTAACCTTAGGTAGAACTATAACCGAAACCGATTTTGTTGTGCATGCAGGACATACAGGCGATTTCTTTCCACATCATATGGATGAAGCATGGTGTAAAACACAACCCTTCGGTCAACGTATTGCGCATGGTACTATGATTTTCAGTATAGGTATTGGTTTAACAGCTTCCGAAATAAACCCAGAAGCATTTTCTAAAGGCTATGATAGAATGCGATTTGTAAAACCAGTTCATATTGGCGATACCATTCATTCAGAAATCACCATTTCAAATAAAGGAGAAGCAAAAAGACCAGAAATGGGAACCGTTACCGAGCATGTAGAAATCATAAATCAAAAAGGAGAAGTCGTTTTGGTATGTGATCATTTACTACTCGTTAAAAGAAAATCTTAAAATCATCTTTTAAACTAATATCACTGATTCATTTTAAAATAACCAATTAACTAAAACATATAAAAAATGAGTGCACCAAATTCTTTAATAGGAACGCTTCTTCATGCAGTAGGAGGCATTTCAGCATCAAGTTGTTATTTACCAAGTACCAAAACAAAAGGCTGGTCATGGAATACCTATTGGTTAGCGCAATCTATTTTTGCATGGTTAATAATGCCTATGTTATTAGCGTGGTTAACAGTGCCAAATTTCTTTTCTATAATAGCAAATGCACCTTCAAAACCCTTTTGGATGGCATTTTTATTAGGAGGTATTTATGGCTTTGGAGGCATGTCTTTTGGCAAAGCTATTAACCATATTGGTTATTCATTAACGTATACAATTGCTATTGGTATTTCTGCCGTAGTGGGCACTGTTATGCCACTAATGGTTTTTGGTGGGTTAGAAGATTTTTTTACCAAACCAGGAGGAAGTATTGTCCTTTTAGGAATGCTTTTATCTGTTCTTGGAGTTGTTATTTGCGGATGGGCTGGCTTTAAAAAAGAAAAAGATATAAATGCCGAAAAGCTAAACAAAGCTGGGTTTAACATGATGTTAGGTTTGGGTTTAAGTATTGTTGCAGGTATACTTTCAGGCGTGTTTAATTTATCTTTAGAGTTTGGACAACCTATTGCTGATATGGCAGCCGAAAATGGCGCTGGACATTTTGAAGGCAATGCTAAACTAGTAGTCTCTACCTTAGGATGTTTTGTTGTAAACTTTATATGGTACATAATCGTTGGGTTTAAACAAAAAACAATAAAAGAATTTTTACCTAACACTAATAAAAGTACAACAAAAGAGCCAAAGAATCACCTTTTAAGAAACTGGTTATTATCATCTTTAACAGGTATGCTATGGTGTTTACAATTTTTCTTTTATGGCTTAGGGCATGTAAGAATGGGAGAGTTTCAGTTTGCAAGTTGGGTTTTACATATGTCTATGCTTATTTTCTTCAGTTACATCGTAGGTGTTATTATGAAAGAATGGAACAATGTTAAAAAAGAAACTTATGCCATTCTAATTGTAGGGTTGGTTGTTTTAATTATATCATTTTGCGTTACTAGCTACGGTAGCTATTAAGAAACTTCGAACTCTCATTACCTTATTTTCTATTAATTTTATATGAACTATTTGATAAAAAAAGTAAAATATCATATACTTAAATTCCTTAAAAATTAAAGCACTGTACATGTGTGATTTAACAGTATAATATTTGATTAATGATACTTTTTTAGATATATTTGAGTAATCGATTACACTATTACTTAATATTATCAATTCAAACAAAAATAGATTATGATTATCAAATCTACTTGGATAAAAATATCAATAAAAATTATTCCAATTTTATGTATTGGTTTTCTTTTAAATTGTAAAACTTCGAAAAATAATCAAATTCAAAACAATACTACAGAATGGCTATTAGCAAATATTCTAAAAACAAAATCCAATAGTCTGAAAATTAGTGGTAATCCTAAATTAGTTCTATCTAAATATGGTGAATCTGTTAGTTTTAATGGTGTCGATGATGCATTATTCATTAACGAAATGCCTCTAAAATTATTAGATGAATTTACAGTAGAAATGATTTTTAACCCTGCATTAAATGCACCTTTTGAGCAACGCGTCATTCATATAGGTGAAGTTTCAGAAGACAGAATGTTACTTGAAATTAGAGCAGTAAATGGTAATTGGTATTTTGATGGTTTCATAGCTTCGGGAGAAAATAAATTAGCCCTAATTGACGAGAACTTGGTTCATCCTCTTGGGCAATGGTACCATGTTGCATTAGTTGTTACCAAAAATAGTCTTAGTACCTATGTTAATGGAAAACTTGAATTAACAGAACCTTATACTTTTAATCCTATAGAAACAGGGCAAAGCTCTGTTGGTGTACGTTTAAATAAACGTTCTTGGTTTAAAGGTGATATCTATAAAGTTAGAATTTCTCCTAAACAACTTAAGCCCAATGAATTTATAAAATTTTAAAATAAATTATACACAACTAAGTTAAATTTCAACATTTCATTATTAAAAAACTGATATGAATTCATTCCCATTTGTTTCCAAATTCATATCATTCATTTGTAAAAACCAACTAAACACATGAAACATCCTTTACCAAATCTTTGATACCCAAGGAAACTATATAAATAGATGCTTCATATAAAAAATAATAAATATGAAAATAGCTAACCACTATCTACTTCTTTTCATCATTTTAATTTTAGGACTAAAACTAGAAGCACAAGAAAAAACACCTAAAGATCAAGTAATAGAAACCATGCTTAAAGCAACTGAATTTATGGTTGAAAAGGCAAGTATTAATGGTGGCTACGTTTGGTATTATATGCCCGATTTTTCACGTCAGTGGGGAGAAATGGAAGCTTACAAAACTATGATTTGGATGCAAGGTGCTGGAACCATAGGTATGGGTCATTTATTTTTAGATGCATACAAAGCTACCCAAAACGAATACTATTATCAAGCAGCAGAAAAAGCTGCTGCTGCCGTTATTTGGGGACAAAGTCATGAAGGAGGATGGAATTATATGGTTGATTTTGCAGGAGATAGATCTCTTAAACAATGGTATAGCACTATAGGTAAAAACGGATGGCGCTTAGAAGAGTTTCAACATTATTACGGAAACTCTACTTTTGATGATGATGTAACTACTGATGCAACTAGGTTTTTATTAAGAATGTACTTAGAAAAAATGGATCCTTCTTATAAACCTGCACTAGATAAAGCCATTAATTTTATTATGATTAGTCAATACCCTAATGGAGGTTGGCCTCAAAGATATCCTTTAATGTACAATTACGGCAAACAAGGCTTTCCAGATTATTCATCATTTTATACATTTAATGACGATGTTATTTGGGAAAATATCAATTTATTCATACAGTGTTACTTAGTATTAGGAGAAGAGCGATTTCTTGACCCCATTAAAAGAGGCATGAATTTTTATAAAATATCGCAAGATAGTTGTGGTGCATGGGGACAACAGGTAAACATGAAAATGAAAACCGCAAGTGCTAGAACATACGAGCCTGCTGCTTTTTTACCAGGAGCAACGTGCGAGAACGCATTTCTTTTACTTAAGTTTTATCAATTAACTGGTGATAGAAGTTTTTTGGAAGGAATTCCTAAAGCCATTAATTGGTTAGAAGAAGTAGCACTTCCAGCAGATAAGGTTGATGGACATCGTACGCATCCTACTTTTGTTGAAATTAAAACTAATAAACCCATTTATGTACATCGTAAAGGTTCTAACGTAAAATACGGGAAGTATTATGTAGATTATGATGACAAAAATTTATTATCACATTATGGTGGTAAAGGCGGACCGCTGGTTCAAAAATTAAAAGATGAATACCAAAGAATCTCTAAGCTTACTATAGAAGAAGCTACAAAAGAATCACCTTTAAAACCCGAACAATTTCAATATGAAGGCGTCCCTCAAAAATATTATGATTTAAATAGATTTCAATTTCAATTTAAAGTTGATGAAGAAAAAATAACTGAAATCGTTAATTCTTTAGATAGTCAAAATCGTTGGTTATCAAGTCGTGCTTATATTAGTAATCCATATATAGGTGATGGTGTAAAAACTGAACAAACAAATAGATATGCATCAACTCATGTTGGTGATGACACAGACACTTCTCCTTATCGGAATACATCAGACCAAGAATATATTTCAACAGGAACTTATATTAGGAATATGAAATTTCTAATTAATTATCTAAATGAAACTTCGAAATAATTAAAACAGAAATAAACTTCACAAGAATTTAACATCTAAAATTGTAACTTTGCGCTTTTGCCAATTTATGAGCCAATTTGATGATTTTATTGAAGTAAAAGGAGCCCGAGTACATAATCTTAAAAATATAGATGTATCTATTCCGCGAGAAAAACTAGTAGTTATTACAGGATTATCTGGTAGCGGAAAATCATCATTAGCTTTTGATACCATTTATGCTGAAGGGCAACGCCGTTACATTGAAACATTTTCGGCGTATGCCAGACAATTTTTAGGTGGTTTAGAACGTCCTGATGTTGACAAAATTGATGGCCTCTCCCCTGTTATTGCTATAGAGCAAAAAACAACTAGTAAATCGCCTAGATCAACTGTCGGCACCATTACTGAGATATATGATTTTCTAAGATTACTATTTGCACGTGCCAGTGATGCTTACAGTTATAACACAGGCGATAAAATGATAAGCTATAGTGATGAGCAAATTAAAGAACTCATTATTAAAGACTTTAACGGTAAACGAATAAATATATTAGCTCCCGTTGTACGTTCCCGAAAAGGTCACTATCGTGAACTGTTTGAACAAATAGCAAAACAAGGCTTTGTAAAAGTTAGAACAGACGGCGAAATTAAAGACATTGTAAAAGGATTAAAATTAGATAGATATAAAAATCACGATATTGAAATTGTTATCGATCGCTTAAAGATTGACGATACGGCCGACAATGATAAGCGTCTTACAGAAACCATAAACACCGCCATGTATCATGGTGAAGATGTATTGATGGTTTTAGATCAAGACACCAAAGAAACACGGTATTTTAGTCGGAATTTAATGTGTCCTTCAAGTGGCATTTCATACCCAAATCCAGAACCTAATAACTTTTCATTTAACTCTCCAAAAGGTGCTTGCGATAACTGTAATGGTATTGGTGAATTATATCAAGTAAACGAAAATAAAATTATTCCTGATGATTCGATTTCAATACAAAACGGAGCTTTAGCACCACATGGTTCTGAAAAGAACAGTTGGATTTTTAAGCAGTTTGAAACTATTGCACAGCGTTTCAATTTTAAATTAACAGATGCATACAAAGATATTCCTGAAGAAGCCAAACAAATAATTTTGTATGGTGGTAACGATAAATTTTCAGTTGAAAGTAAAACATTAGGTGTCACCCGCGACTATAAAATAGATTTTGAAGGTGTTGCTAATTTTATTGAAAACCAATATAAAACAGCAGAATCAACCTCTTTAAAACGTTGGGCAAAAGATTATATGGACAAAATTAAATGTCCAGTTTGTGAAGGTTCTCGTTTAAAAAAAGAATCGCTTTATTTCAAAATAAACAATAAAAACATAGCGGAGCTTGCTAATACAGATATTGTTGAATTAGCCAATTGGTTTAAAGACTTACACAATCACTTATCAGAAAAACAACTTAAAATAGCCGAAGAAGTTGTAAAAGAAATTAAATCAAGATTACAGTTTTTATTAGATGTTGGGTTAAATTATCTATCATTAAATAGAAGTTCTAAATCGTTATCTGGTGGAGAAGCACAACGTATTAGGCTTGCTACACAAATTGGTTCACAGTTAGTTGGTGTACTCTATATTTTAGATGAACCTAGTATTGGCTTGCACCAACGTGATAATGAGAAACTAATTAATTCGTTAGTTGCCCTTCGAGATATTGGTAATTCCGTTATTGTTGTTGAACATGACAAAGACATGATTGAACGTGCCGATTATGTCATTGATATTGGTCCAAAAGCAGGGAAATATGGTGGAGAAATTATAAGCATTGGTACACCCGAAGAGCTTTTAACACATGATACTTTAACGGCCGATTATTTAAACGGTAATAAACAAATTGAAATTCCTAAAAAACGCCGAAAAGGCAATGGGAAGTTTTTAGAGCTCAAAGGTTGCACAGGAAATAATTTAAAAAACGTATCGGTTAAATTTCCATTAGGAAAAATGATTGGAGTTACTGGTGTTTCTGGTAGTGGAAAATCTACTTTAATTAACGAAACCCTCTACCCTATTTTAAATGCATATTACTTTAATGGTGTAAAAAAACCAATGCCTTATAAAAGCATAAAAGGTTTAGAACACATTGATAAAGTTATTGATATAAACCAATCCCCAATTGGTAGAACACCACGAAGTAACCCTGTGACATATACAGGCACCTTTAGTGAAATTAGAGCCTTGTTTGCTAAAATTCCAGAGGCCATGATTCGTGGTTATAAAGCAGGCCGTTTTAGTTTTAACGTAAAAGGCGGACGCTGTGAAACTTGTCAAGGAGGAGGTTTACGTGTTATTGAAATGAATTTTCTTCCAGATGTATACGTAGAATGTGAAACCTGCCAAGGAAAACGTTTTAATCGCGAAACTTTAGAAATTCGTTATAAAGGAAAAAGTATCAGTGATGTTTTAAATATGACGATTAATGAAGCGGTTAGTTTCTTTGAGCATATACCAAAAATATTCAATAAACTAAAAACAATTCAGGATGTTGGTTTAGGATATATTACTTTAGGACAACAAAGCACGACCCTATCTGGAGGTGAAGCACAACGTATAAAACTAGCAACAGAACTAAGTAAGCGAGACACAGGAAATACCTTTTATATTTTAGACGAACCTACTACAGGATTACATTTTGAAGACATTCGCGTATTAATGATTGTGCTTAATAAACTAGCTGATAAAGGAAACACCGTATTAATAATTGAACATAATTTAGATGTTATAAAAACCGTTGACTATATTATTGATATTGGATATGAAGGAGGAAAAGGAGGCGGAAAAATTATTGTTGAAGGTGCTCCTGAAGACATTATAAAGCATAAAAAAAGTTACACAGCAAAATTTCTTAAAAAGGAATTAGAAATATCTAAATTAAAAATAAACACATAAACTAATACATATGGTAACAGAACATCACCCTAAAGGCTGGAATGAAATAAAAACAAACGATTCTTGGGCTATTTTTAAAATCATGGGCGAATTTGTTAATGGTTTTGAAAAAATGAGTAAAATTGGGCCTTGTGTCTCTATTTTTGGATCAGCAAGAACGAAGCCAGAAAACAAATATTATAAACTAGCCGAAAGTATTGCTAAAAGTATTGTAGAGTCTGGATATGGTGTTATTACTGGTGGAGGCCCTGGAATTATGGAAGCTGGTAATAAAGGAGCACATTTGGGAGGCGGAACATCGGTTGGATTGAATATTGATTTACCTTTTGAGCAACATGATAATCCTTATATAGACTCTGATAAAAGTTTAGATTTTGATTATTTCTTCGTTAGAAAAGTCATGTTTGTTAAATACTCGCAAGGTTTTGTAGTAATGCCTGGTGGTTTTGGAACGTTAGACGAATTATTTGAAGCGATTACGCTTATACAAACTCATAAAATTGAAAAATTCCCTATAATTTTAGTGGGAACTGACTTTTGGTCAGGACTTATGGACTGGATAAAATCTACCCTTTTAGAGAAATTTGGTAACATAAGCCCTAAAGATTTAGATTTAATTCATGTAGTAGATACTGAAGAGGAAGTTATAGATATATTAGATGCTTTTTATGAGAATTCAGAATTAAGTCCTAATTTTTAACACATACATTTTTTTGCTTTTTATATGCTGTTAATTTATATTTAATAGCTAAATCGTGTTATTTTGCTATATTGCAGCGCCTTGAATGAATTACTAACCTTTTAATGTTTTATATAAATTGAAATTACGCCTTTTAATTTGCACCATATTTATCCTAATTTTCTTTACAGGCTTTGGTCAAAACAAAATTGATTTAAAGGCTATTTTTGATATTGAAACCAAACAGATAAAAATATCTCAAACTATTCAATACCAGAATACTTCAAATAATGTATTAGATACTATTTATTTAAATGATTGGAATAATAGTTATTCAACTAAAAAAACACCATTAGCACTTAGAATAGCTGATGAATACAATAATGATTTTCATTTAGCAAAAAATGAAGACCGAGGTTTTTCTGTTATTACTTCAATAAAACAGGATAATGAAAATTTAGTATTTAATCAAATAAAAGGACAAATAGATGTTGTTAAAGTAGCATTAATAACACCTCTAAAACCTAACGCTTTTTACACTTTAAAATTAGAGTATTTAGTACAAATACCTAACGCTAAATTCACAAGCTATGGCTATACAAGTTCTGGTGATATAAATTTAAGATATTGGTATATCACTCCAGCTATTTATAATGGCCAATGGCAATATTATAGTAATAAGGATTTAGATGATTTATACATTCCAAAAGCAGATGTTACATTAGAAATTGAATATCCTAAAGGCTATACTATAACTTCAGAATTAGATACAAGTAACAAGACAGAAAACACTGAAAAACAAATAATTACCTTAAAAGGAAAAAATAGATTAAATAACAAATTATTCTTAAATAGAGTGTCAAATTTCAATGCCATTCAAACAGATAATTTTACAATAGTTTCTAATATTGATGATGAAGGTTTAGAGCTTATAGACAAAGTTTTAATCACAGAAAAAGTAACAAAATTTCTGTTAAAAAACTTGGGAGAATACCCTCACAACAAACTTCTTTTAACAGATATAGATTATAACAAAGACCCCATTTATGGCTTAAATTTTTTACCTAAATTCATTAAACCATATCCTAATCATTTTCAATACGAACTAAAATTATTAAAAATAGCATTACACAATTACTTAGAAAATACGCTATTAATTAATCCACGAAAAGAACAGTGGTTACTAGATGGACTTCAAATTTTCTATCTAATGAATTATGTAGACGAGCACTACCCTAATATGAAATTTTTAGGCTCTTTAGCCGATATTTGGGGAATACGTTCTTTTCATGCTGCAGATATGCGTTTTAATGATAAATACATTCTTGTATTTATGCTTATGGCCAGAACCAATAAAGATCAAGTTTTAACCATGCAAAAGGATTCTTTGCTAAAATTCAATAAAAATATTGCTAACAAATATAAAGCTGGTATTGGTCTTAAGTATCTAGATGATTTTATTAATAGTCATGTATTAGAGAATACCATAACATCCTTTTTAACTCAAAATACACTAAAAGAAACAACAACGAAAGACTTTGAAATATTTTTAAAATCTAAAACCAATAAAAATATAGACTGGTTTTTTACAGATTATCTTACCACTAGGAAAAAAATAGATTTCAAAATAAAAAATGTTATAAAAACAGATGACTCTATTACTTTAACTATTAAAAACAAACGAGATAACAGTATGCCTATTTCGTTATACACTTTAAATAACGATAGTATTATCTCTAAAACATGGATTGAAAATATAAAAGAAACCAAAACACTTACAATTCCTAGAAATAATGCCGATAAGCTTGTTTTAAATTATAATGAAGTTATCCCAGAAGTCAATTTAAGAGATAACTGGAAATCCTTAAAAGGTTTCTTTTTCAATAATAAACCATTACAATTTAGACTTTTTAAAGATATTGAAGACCCGCATTATAGTCAAGTATTCTTTATGCCTATAGCCGAGTTTAATAATATTTATGACGGTTTTACCCTAGGTATGAGAACCTATAATACCACGGTTTTAAGAAGGCTTTTTAACTATAAATTTGAGCCTGTATATGCTTTCGAATCTAAATCATTAACTGGTTCGGCAGCAATTTCTAAAATTCATTATCTACAAAATAGTAGCTTATATTATATTAATTATGGCGTTGTTGGAAGTTATTCCTCTTATGCGCAAGATTTGTTTGTTAAACAAATAACACCATCTGTAACTTTTTTATTCAGAGAGAAAAATGATTTTAGATCTAATAAACGAAAATTATTAATCTTTAGATATGTTAACATTCAACGGGATAAAGATGAAAATAATATTTTGACTAGTGATGAGCCAAATTACAGTATATTTAATGCAAGGTATGTACATTCAAACGACAACCTAATAAATTTCAGTAAATGGCGTACGGATCTTCAAATTGCTAAAAAGTTTAGCAAGGTATCTTTCAATTATGAATACAGACGTTTATTTCAAAGTAACAGACAATTAAACTTACGAATGTATGCTGGTGCATTTTTAAGTAATAAAAACGATGCCAATTCTAATTATTTCAGTTTTGCATTAGATAGACCGACTGATTATTTATTTGATTATCCATATCTAGGACGTTCAGAATCTTCTGGTATTTTTAGCCAACAATATATTACTGCAGAAGGTGGTTTTAAATCTAAACTAGACACCCCTTATGCAAACCAATGGATTACAGCTATTAATAGTAGTACAACACTATGGAAATACATTTTACTTTATGGCGATGTTGGCGTTGTAAAAAATAGATTTAAATCGCCTCATTTTGTTTACGATTCGGGTATCAGACTTAATCTCGTTACAGATTATTTTGAAATTTACTTTCCATTATACTCAAACTTAGGTTGGGAAATAGGACAACCTAATTATGATCAAAAAATTAGATTTAAGTTTACTGTAGACCCTCAAGCTCTTTTAGGCTTATTTAGAAGGCGATGGTTTTAAACCATACTCGCATTGCATAATTATCATTAAAAATGTTTTTTTTGTGATTTTTATGTATTTTAATTTGTTATTATTAAGTTATTTTAAGAATAATTCAATGATTTTGACGTTTATATAATTGCAAAAAACAGAAACTTTAACTACTTTTGCAAAAGTCAAACTCTAGCCATATGCAAACTATTCCAGACTTGAAAAACAATATTTCATTTGAAGACTTTAAAACAGAAGTATTGAATGATTATAAAATTGCAGCAACAAGCAGAGAATGTAGTTTACTTGGTCGTCGAGAAGTATTAACGGGAAAAGCAAAGTTTGGTATTTTTGGAGATGGTAAAGAAATTCCGCAATTAGCCATGGCAAAGGCCTTTTTAAAAGGCGATTGGAGATCGGGTTATTATCGAGATCAAACATTCATGATGGCGATTGGAGAAATAACACTAGAACAATTTTTTGCAGGTTTATATGCTAACACCAATTTAGAATTAGAACCTATGTCTGCTGGTCGTCAAATGGGTGGGCATTTTGTAACTCATAGTTTAAATGACAATGGTAGCTGGAAAGATTTAACCAAGCAATACAACTCTAGTGCCGACATCTCTCCTACTGCTGGCCAAATGCCTCGTTTGTTAGGTTTAGCACAAGCTTCAAAAATTTACAAACATGTTGCCGGCATTAACACTACTAATTTTTCTAAAAAAGGAAATGAAGTAGCATGGGGAACCATTGGTAATGCGAGTACAAGTGAAGGCTTATTTTTTGAAACTATAAATGCCGCAGGTGTATTACAAGTTCCTATGGTAATTAGCATTTGGGATGACGAATATGGCATTTCTGTGCATGCAAAACATCAAACAACAAAAGAAAATATTTCAGAAGTATTAAAAGGCTTTCAACGAAATAACGAGCAAAAAGGTTTAGAAATTTTACGCGTAAAAGGTTGGGATTACCCTAATCTTATAGAAACATACCAAGAAGCTGCCACTATTGCAAGAGAAGAGCATGTACCCGTTTTAATTCATGTTTTAGAATTAACACAACCTCAAGGTCATTCTACTTCTGGTTCTCACGAGCGCTATAAAAATGCAGAACGATTAGATTGGGAAACCCAAAATGATTGTAACGCTAAAATGAGACAGTGGATTATTGAAAGCGGTATAGCTACCAACGAAGCACTTATCGAAATTGAAAGAACCATAAAAAGAGATGTTAGGGTCGCTAGGAAAAATGCTTGGACAACATTTTTAAAACCCATTCAAAAAGAGCAACAAGAACTTCTTACAATATTAACCCAATTAGCATCATCTAATGTGAATGGTGTGTTTATTAAAAAACTTAAAGATTCACTGGCTACTATTGATGAACCTACAAGAAAAGATATTTTATCACGTGCTAGAAAAGCTTTAAGATATACTATTGGTGACATTTCAGCAGAAAAAAAACTGCTTAGTAATTGGATTAATACTCTTTGTGAAAAAGTACAACCCAAATTTAGTTCACATTTATATTCTGAAACAAATCGATCTAATATTCTTATTAAAGAAGTAAAACCTAGTTATGACGACGATGCACTTCAAGTAGATGGTCGTATCATTCTTCGTGATAATTTTGATGTCATTCTTCAAAACTATCCTGAAGTTCTTGTTTTTGGTGAAGACACAGGTAATATTGGCGATGTAAATCAAGGTTTAGAAGGCTTACAAGAAAAATACGGAGAGTTACGTGTTGCCGATGTAGGTATTCGTGAAGCAACCATTATAGGTCAAGGTATAGGTATGGCTCTTCGTGGCTTAAGACCCATTGCAGAAATACAATATTTAGACTACATATTATATGCCATTCAAATTATAAGCGACGATTTAGCAACAACACATTATAGAACCAAAGGCAAGCAAAAAGCACCTTTAATTATTAGAACAAGAGGGCATAGACTAGAAGGTATTTGGCATTCTGGATCTCCAATGGGTGGTGTTTTAAATTTAGTGAGAGGTATTAACGTTTTAGTGCCAAGAAACATGACTAAAGCCGCTGGTTTTTATAACACGCTTTTACAAGGAGACGATCCTGCCATTGTAATAGAATGTCTTAATGGCTATAGGCTAAAAGAAAAAATGCCTAATAATTTAAGTGATATTAAAACACCAATAGGCGTTGTTGAAACCGTAAAAGAAGGTACAGACATTACTTTGGTATCTTATGGCTCTACGCTTCGTATTGTTGAAGAAACAGCAAAAGAATTACTATCTATTGGTATTGATGTTGAAATTATTGATGTACAATCATTATTACCGTTTGATTTAAATCATGACATTGTTAAGAGTATTGCTAAAACAAATCGGGTTATGATTATTGATGAAGATGTTCCTGGTGGCGGTTCTGCATATATTTTAAATGAAATTTTGAATACTCAAAAAGCATTTCAATACTTAGATAGCGAACCAAAAACATTAACTGCCAAAGCACACAGACCTGCTTATGGTAATGACGGTGATTATTTTTCAAAACCTTCAGCTGAAGATATTTTTGAAGCGGTTTATGAGGTTATGCATGAATTAAATCCTACCGACTTTCCCAAATTGAGATAAAATAAAATCTCAATAAAAAACACATAAACCACTGCACTTGTAATGGTTTTTTTATATTTATAAACAAATAAATATAATGGATACAAAAACACCATTAATAACGAGAGATTGGTTAGCCATTGAGCGAACAAAACTAGCAAACGAAAGAACCTTTTTAGCTTATTTTAGAACATTTATCGTGTTTCTTGGAACAGGAATAACTTTACTAAAATTAGAGTTTTTCTCTGAAATGAAATCGTTTGGCATCATTTTATTAGTAATATCTCCTGTGATATTAATTATTGGTTTAATACGTTTATTTTCAGTAAAACGAACCATTAAAAAACATTATAAACTTTAAATGAAAGCAGTCTCAGTAGTTACAATAAAGAAAGAATTACAACATCTTTCTTCAAATGAATTAATGGAGTTATGCCTACGTTTATCTCGATTTAAAAAAGAAAATAAAGAACTCCTTACCTATTTATTATTCCAATCTACTGATGAAGATAACTATATACAAACCATTAAAATATATATGAATGGTGAGTTTGAATTAATAAATAGAGATAGTTATTTTTATATTAGAAAAAGTGTGCGTAAAATTCTTAGAAACGTAAAAAAGTACATTCGTTATTCACTAAAAAAAGAAACAGAAGTAGAACTACTACTCTACTTTTGCGAAAAGCTAAAGCATTTTAAACCCACAATAAAAAGAAGTACACAGCTTCAAAATATGTATGATAGACAAATATTACTCTCTAAAAAAATAATAGCGTCTTTACATGAGGATTTGCAATACGATTATAATTTGATACTTGAAGATCTATAAGATGTTCAAAGCTTTTCATGTAAGCATCAGTTTACTTATTAGTTTTCTAAATTAAAAATGTTAACTTGGTTTAACAACCGATAAAGTTTATTGAATTAAACTAAAGCGACAACACCTGAACTTTTATTCAAGCAAAATATAAAAATATGTTAAAATGATTTTTTATTTCTAAACGATTGGTTAGCTTTGTCCTGTGATTAGAAATAATGGCTAGAAAAAAACAATATATAGAAGAAGAGGTTATTGACAAAGCAATGCATTTGTTTTGGCGCAATGGCTACGAAAACACATCTATGCAAATGCTTGAAAAAGAAATGGGCATAAATAAGTTTTCAATCTATTCTAGTTTCGGTAACAAACATGGTCTATTTTTAGAAAGTTTAAAAAGTTACAAGGCTAAAAGAAAAAACATATTCGATAGACTAATAAACGCCACTAATGGTGTTGAAGATATCAAACAGTTTTTTTATGATTCTGTAACAGTTTGTAATCAAGAAGACAATGAAAAAGGCTGTTTAATAACAAATACGTATAATGAATTTTCTGCAAGTGAGGACGAAATAATAAAAAAACAGATGAGTTCATTTATGGATAATCTCAAAAGTTTGTTCATTCAAAAATTAAGAATGGATCCTAATAAAAGCGAAGACACTATAACAAAACAAGCTAACTATTTGGTATTAGCAAAACATGGTTTAGCAGCGGCTACAAGAGTAAATAGCAAAAAGGAAATTGAAGACTATATTGAAATAACATTCAAAAATATTTAAGCCTTTTTTTTAACTTATAACTAAACGAATGTTTAGTTATAACAAATAATTATAAATAGAAATTATGACAACACTAAAAGTTCACAACATAGAAACAGCACCAGAGGGTAACAAAGCATTATTAGAAAATTCTATAAAAACTTACGGAATGATTCCTGGTTTACATGGTGTATTAGCAGGAGCTCCTGGCATCTTAGAGGCATACAAAACCTTGCATAAACTATTTGCAAACTCGTCATTTAATAATGAAGAATTAACAGTCGTATGGCAAACCATAAACGTTGAGCATGCATGCCATTACTGTGTACCTGCACATACAGGTATTGCAAAAATGATGAAGGTAGATGATGCTATAACAGAAGCATTACGTAACGAAACACCACTTGAAAATCCTAAACTAGAAGCATTACGCACCATGACATTAACAATTGTCCGTAATCGAGGCCATGTAACACAAGAAGATTTAAATACTTTTTATGCTATGGGTTATGAAGAAAGACAAGTTTTAGAAATCATTTTAGGATTGTCTCAAAAAACGATTAGTAACTATGTAAACCATATTGCCAACACTCCTGTAGATGCAGGATTTAAAAAGTTTGCTTGGTCCAAAGAGAATGTGGAAGTTTAATCTACCACAGATTTATTAATAGCTTTAAACCTTCCGTTAATTCGGAAGGTTTATAAAAAAAAATGAAAAACATTTAGAATCAAGGTATTAATATTGTAATAAAAACTATTAATTAGCAACCCATTATTAAATATAAAAAAGAACATTTCAAAATAAAAGAGACTATGTATTATTCAAAATTAATGCTTGTAATTATCTTCTGTACGTTATTAACCTCCTGTGGAAATAAAAAAGCCAACACCAAGGAAACAACAAAAACAGTAGAAATTCAAATACCAGAATTTCAAAATAAAGGACACGAATTAGTCTACAAAATGACTCAAGAAACAGGGAGCTATCAAGACTTACTGAATTTGAAAAACATTGTTTTCAATTATACATACCGCACTCCCGATCAAAAAGAAGATATATCTATTGAATCCTACATTTTTAAAGGAGAACTATCTCATGGTACTTATATAAAGCACGAAAGAACTCTACCTAATTTAAAAGGTAAAATGCAACAAGGATACAACGGAAAAGACTTTTGGATAAAAATTGATGGACAAGAAATAACCGATAGTAGTGCTATTGAGAGCGTAACCTTTACTCGTAAGACTAACTTTTATTGGTTTGCTATGATGCAAAAACTATTAGACCCTGGTATCAATTATGAATACATGGGACAAGATATCATAGAAAGTAAATTGTATGATATTGTTAAAATTACTTTTAATACAGCCGACGATGTAGCTTCCGATACTTATCAGTTATATATAAATCCAGAGACTCTTTTAGTAGACCAATTTTTGTTTACGGTAGTGTCTAAAAATGTAACTGACCCTATTTTGATGCGTATCAAATATGAAAATATAGAAGGTATCTTGTTAACTACGTATCGTAAATACACCAAATCAGACTGGAAAGCAAATGTACTTAAAGATGTCTGGGTTGAAGAAATCACTAAAGACATCAAGTTCAATCAAAATTTAGAGAAAGCTTTATTCAACAATTAAAATAAAGCACTCTACTACAAAATATGTACAATAAACAAATGATATTATCTAAATATTAACATTTGCACATGAATATTTGCTATACCATTATAATGTAATGCTTGAATACCTGTAAAGTATTAAAAACTTTTTATGTAAACATAAGATTACATATTGATTTTCTGAATTTAAAAGGCTAATTTCGTTTAACAACCTCATAAATTTTCTAAAAAAAATCAAATTTTAAGCACAATAAGGGTTTTAAATATTTCTTTCTTTTTAACCTCACAAATTACAGAGCTTTGTTTGAATGCTAGCAGCAATATTTTATCTTTGCTTGCTTAATACGATAATGATTTATGAAGATTTCATACAATTGGATAAAACAATTCTTAAAAATAGATTGGACTCCAGAACAAACTAGCGAACTGCTTACAGATTTAGGACTAGAAGTTGAAGGTATAGAAGCCTATCAATCTGTTAAAGGCAGATTAGAAGGTGTGATAGTTGGCGAGGTTTTAACCTGTGTAAAACATCCAAACGCTGATAAATTAAAGGTAACTATTGTCAACATAGGTATAGATGCTCCCATACAAATTGTTTGTGGCGCACCAAACGTTGCTGCGGGACAAAAAGTACCTGTTGCCACTATAGGAACCACGTTATATACCGAAGAAGGAGAAGCATGGACTATCAAAAAAGGTAAAATTAGAGGTGAAGAAAGTCATGGTATGATTTGCGCCGAAGATGAATTAGGTTTAGGAAAATCTCATGATGGTATTTTAGTTTTAGAGGATACTTTAAAAGTAGGAACTCCTGCTGCTGATATTTTTGATATTGAAAACGATCAAGTTTTTGAAATTGGTTTAACACCAAATAGAGCAGATGCGATGAGCCACCTTGGTACTGCTCGTGATTTAAAAGCAGGCTTGGTACAAAAAGATATTAATTTAGAATTTATAACACCATCGGTTAGTGCATTTCATGTTGATAATCGGACACTAAAAATTGATGTTGATGTAAAAAATAAAGATTTAGCACCACGCTATTGTGGAGTTACTATCTCTGGACTAAAAGTAAAAGAATCTCCAACTTGGTTGCAACACCGCTTAAAAGCTATTGGTTTAAGCCCAATAAATAATATTGTTGATGCTACAAATTATGTATTGCACGACTTAGGACAACCGTTACATGCTTTTGATGCTGTTAAAATTTCTGGAAACAAAATTGAAGTTAAAACCCTAGAAGCAGGTACAAAATTTGTGACTTTAGATGGTGTAGAACGCGAATTGCATGAAGATGATTTAATGATTTGCGATGAGGAAAAGCCTATGTGTATCGCTGGTGTGTTTGGAGGGATTAATTCTGGAGTTACAGAAAGTACAACGAGTATCTTTTTAGAAAGTGCCTATTTTAATCCTGTAAGTATTCGTAAATCTGCTAAACGTCATGCTTTAAATACGGATGCCTCTTTTAGATTTGAACGTGGTATTGATCCTAATATTACTGAATATGCTTTAAAACGTGCTGCCCTATTAATTCAGGAACTTGCTGGTGGAGAAATTACAAGTGATATTATTGATTTTTATCCTAAAAAAATAAAAGATTTTGAAGTCCGTTTAAGTTTTGAAAATGCAGAAAAACTAATTGGAGAAGAAATTCCTAAAGAAACTATTAAGCAAATTTTATCGTCACTAGATATAAAGGTAAACAATGTTACAGAAACAGGATTAGGATTAACAGTTCCTGCTTTTCGTAATGATGTTAATAGAGAAGCTGATGTTATTGAAGAAATTTTACGCGTTTATGGGTACAACAATATAAAAACTACCGAAAAATTAAATGCCTCTATTTCTTCTACCTCTCGTTTTGAAGATTATAAAATTCAGAATATTATTGGTAATCAATTGGCGTCACAAGGCTTTTTCGAAATTCTTTCAAACTCTTTAACTACTCCTAATTACGTAACATTAAGTGAGCAACTAAAAGAGGAACATAATATTTCTATGCTAAATCCTTTAAGTAATGATTTATCTGTTTTAAGACAGTCTTTACTATTTTCTGGATTGGAAGCATTGTCCTTTAACATTAACAGAAAACGAGCAGATTTAAAACTATTTGAATTCGGAAAAACCTATCATGGTTATAATGATAAGCGTGAAGAATATAAACATTTAGGATTATTTATAACAGGGAATCAATCGCAAGAAAATTGGTTATCGCCATCTAAAAAAAGTGATTTCTTTTATCTTAAAGGAAATATCACCACTATTTTAGAACGCTTAGGTATTTCAAGATTTAATGAAGCACCAACAGGAAATGATTTATTTAGTGAAGGTTTAAGTTTTAGCCAAGGAAAAACAAAATTGGTGGACTTTGGTATAATTAAAAATTCTATTTTAAAACATTTTGATATTTCTCAAGAAGTGTTATTCGCAGATTTTAATTGGGATGCCATTTTAGAAATTGTAAAAAGAAACAAAATCACCTTTAAAACCATTGCGAAATACCCTGCTGTTAAACGAGATTTCGCTTTATTATTAGATGACAATGTATCTTTTGAGTCTATTTATAAATTGGCAAAACAAAGCGAAAAACAATTACTAAGAAGCGTAAACTTGTTCGATGTTTATCAAGGTAAAAACTTACCAAAAGGCAAAAAGAGTTATGCTGTTAGTTTCACGCTACAAGATGAAAACAAAACGCTTAATGACAAACAAATAGATAAAATAATGTCTAAACTACAATCTAGTTTTGAAACTCAATTAGGTGCAGAATTAAGATAATTTTGAAATTTAAAAATCATATTGTAGTTATTATTGTTTTTGCTACTATTTTTAAAATAAGTGCACAACAAATTACGTCTATAAAAACCAAAATTGCAGATACAACATCTATTGGTAAATTAGCTCTTTACGATTTAACACAAAGCGTTAAAAGTGTTGGTAATTCATTTTCTAGACCTTTTCATTGGCAAAAAAAAGATTTCACAACATTAGGTATTATTGCTTTTTCTGCTGCTTCTGTATACACTATTGATGACGAAGTAAGTGGTTTTTTTATTAAAAACGAACAGCATGTACCTAATCTACTTCAAGAAGCTGGGACACGTTTTGGAAGTCCTCAAGTATATTTTATTTCAAACGCTGTAATATATGGTGTGGGATTATTTACCAAAAACGAAAAACTAAGAAGAACGAGTGTATTAATTATATCATCTTCTTTTACAACTGGATTAATACAAAGCTTCACAAAAACGGCTATAGGCAGGGCTCGACCAGGAGGAGATCATAAAAGTAATTCTTTTAGATTTTGGTCTAATGAAGCTAATTTTCACTCATTACCATCAGGTCATACTGTATTATCAATGACCATGGCTCACGCTATTGCTAAACAATTTAATAACCCATGGTCTAAAGCTGGAGTTTATGCTTTAGGATCTATCCCTCCTATTTCTAGACTATTTGCTGGAGCACATTGGTTAACTGATGTTGGGGTAGCAGCTGTACTAAGTATAGCTGTTGTAGATGGTGTTGATAAATTTTTGTTCAAAACAAAAGCTTATAATACCATTAAAAAACAGAAAACTATTTCTTGGAATTTTGCCTATAGCGGAAACAAAATAGGATTTATAGGCACTTTCTAAACCATATTGAAAGCTTTTTTTATATTCAAAAATTTTGTATCTTTAAGTTAATACTAAAAACATAAAGTTATGACAGATTCAAATTATATAAAAATATTTACAGGAAGTTCCATTGTTGTACAACGCATTATTTTTGATTTAGAAAAAGCGGATATAATTGCTGTAGTTAAAGACGAAACAGAATCTGGAAGACTTGCTGGTTTTGGAGCTTCAATACAAGGACTTCAAGAAATACAAGTACATAAAGACGAACTTGAAAAAGCCTCTGCAATTATTGATAGTATTACTACTGAATTAAAAGACTAATTATAATATAATTTTAATAAAAAAGGAAGCTTAGAATAAATTCTAAGCTTCCTTTTTTTATATATAAACTATTTGTATATCCGTTTAATGTCCACTAGCTGTAATGCTTGCTAT